>Ga0134102_1000006_pt1 | contig 307075 bp, 300 predicted proteins | sample 13_3_2metaG_FD_94447 | JGI IMG/M metagenome (GOLD analysis project Ga0134102, IMG submission 94447) | Switchgrass degrading microbial communities from high solid loading bioreactors in New Hampshire, USA - 13_49_3.3_201_A3 metaG | ecosystem: Engineered > Bioreactor > Semi-continuous >...
TTGTTTTCTTCACTGTCATCTGATTTAAGAAAGAAATCCCTCTCTTTTAACATGAAAAGATTAAGTAACATCTCAGTTATGTATTTCATTGCAGCTTGAGGTTCCATCTCTGCTATCTCTGTTGCAAGATCTTCTAAGCCCATCTCTTTAATTTTTTGCATGGTCTCCTCCCTTATATTGATTTTCTTTTTTCGTTTCCCTGTGTTATTATCTTTTTTAGGTTTTTCCATTCCCCTATATTATCACTAATATAACCATTAATCAGACACAATTTTATTTTAACCTCCAAAAATGGCACACAGGAAGAAGCAGAAGAAATATGGCAGAAGTTGAATGAGAAAGAAGAATTTATAATAAATGACATATGGTATGAACCAGAAGCAACCATGGGCAGAATCCTTAGGTCAAGTAAATACAATTCCAGGGGTGATGCTCCGGCAAAGCCTGCATTACTGAGAAGGGGGAATGTGGGTTTTACTTCAACAAATCATACTGCAGAAGATCAACTGGTAATTATCTTCGGAGGCGATTACTCAGAGTTAAAAATAAAAAAATATTTAGATAACACAGATTTATACTTTATTATGACTAAATATTTAAACATTACATATTACAATCCTAAAATGACAGAGGAAGAAGCAAAGCCATTTATTAAAACCATCTCTCGCAAAGAATGGGAAGAGCATCTCAAACTTCATATAGGCTAAATAAAAGGTAATGATAATTTGATAAATATAGACAGAAACTAAAAGGTATGTCTAGTAGTGAAGCAAAAAGACTTAAAGTTCTTGAAGATGAAAATCTAAGACTAAAAAGAATACTCGCAGAAAAAGAACTTAAGCTGCATGTTCTAAGAGACATCAGGATGAATTATTTTTAAAAAATATAATGCATGGCATAACAAAAAATACCGAATAACAGGGGGGAGAGAATGTCCCCCCGTGAAAGTTTTTAGCATCCCTCAACTGCTTTCTTTTTTGGGGATTTTTCGTCCTTTGCTTTTTCCTTTGCTACAACACCACCTTTAACTGTAACTTTGTCACCGACTTTAATGCCTTTTGCATCCTTTACTTCAACTGTAGCTTCTTTACCATCAGCTTGCTTAATTGTAAGCTTGTTTCCTTCAATTTTTGTGACGGTTCCTTTTACAACATCAGATTTTTTAGCCTCAGCAGCAAAAGAAGCAAACGCTACTGCAAGAATAAATGTTAAAACTACCATTAATGCTACCGCTTTCCTCATTTTATCACCTCCTTTTTGTACGTTTTTTAAATTATATCAATAAGCAGAAAGTTTTGTTAACTGCCCTGCATAAACAATTGCTGCCCTTAAAATAAAGGTTCCAGCAAGTACCAGACTAGCAGCAAAATTCATTCTGAAAATTTGAGCCTTTGTAAACTCGCCATGGAACCCTCCCTCAAACTCTTTTAATTCTCCGAGTTTAATTCGCAGGGCAAGAGGTAAAAGCAAAAATATTGAAATCAAAGCAATAGTGAATATAAAATGTTCGCTTGTCAGAGAAAAGAAAGGCTGAATTGCTCTTTTGTAAGGAGCTGTTGATGTATAAAGGCCATAAAAGAAAAGCAGAATTACAATAAGCTCAGCAACAATAAGCCAGATATCAATTTTTGTAAAGAGAAATTTTATTTCAGACTTATTAGCTATAATAACTACCATAGCAGCACCTGATGACAGTGCAGAAGTTAGAAACAGAATAGGAAGTGTAGCGTTATTCCATAATGGTATAGCTGCAAATGAGCTTAAAAGTACACCTGTATATATACCAAGAAATACTCCAAGCACGAAATTTAATTTTGCTATTGATCTCATCCTTATAGCAGCCATTTCTGCTAATTTTATAAGGGAGTTAAATTTTAGAAGATGTCTTTTGTCTTTCGGTATTACTGCCAGGATGTATAAAGCATTAGTTATCAAGACTACTGGAACACCCCATGAACCCCAAGACATAAGAGAAAGAGGCTGAAATGTCAGATAAAGCCAAATAGAATGAATTGGTTTACCCAGGTCTAAAAATATGAATATAGCACCAATGATAAGTGAGATAAAAGCAACAAATGGTGCACGTACACATTGAGCAAGTTCTTCGACATCTGTTTTGGGAATCCTTAAATTGGCAATTGAACACATTACAAGCATTCCAGCAGACAGTCCACCTAAAAAGAGATAGATAATTATCCGCCAATCCCATACCTCTAAATAGGGATAGGTTATTGCATTTGTTCCTGTTATACTCAGTTCTATCATGATAGTTCTCCTACAAACTTCTTCTTAATGTAAAAAACTCTCGGATTTGTACCTGCAAACTCGAGTCTAACGCTGGAATCATGTTTTTTTAGAATTTGAAAAACTTCACTCTTGGGATCATCAAGATCTCCGAAAATTCTTGACTTTCCAAGACATGTCTCAACACACGCTGGATCCCTGCCTTCTTTAATTCTGTGATCACAGAATGTGCATTTATCAGCAAATCCATCTGGATGGGAGTATCTAGCATCGTAAGGACATGCCAGTATGCATGCTTTACAGCCTACACACTTTTTTCTGTCAATTTGAACTGTGCCATCCTTTGCTCTATGAGATGCTCTTGTAGGGCAGGCATCTATGCATGGAGCATTTTCGCAGTGATTGCATAGTTCTGATCTGAGTTCCATTCTCAAATTTGGAAACTCGCCTCTAACCTCTTCCACAACTCTTGTTCTGAAATACTTTTCGGGAATATTGTTTTCCTTTTTACATGCAATAACACATGCCATACAACCAATACACCTTTCAACATCTATTACCATTACATATTTCGGCATATCAGAACTCCTTGGCAATTTTTACGAAATTAACCCTCATTCCAACACTACCCGAGATTGGATCAATCGCATATTTTGTTATCAGTTGCTGGTCATCAGCTCCTTTTAAGTAGGCTCTGTGTAAGAGCTTTGACGTAGCACCAAATCCATGAACAACATAAATGCAGTCAGGTCTGATTCTTTCTGTAACTTTAATCTTAACCCTGTTACTTTTTACTCCATCCTGGTTAATAAGAACAATATATTTTCCGGATTTTAATCCATATCTTTTTGCAACTTCAGCATTTACCCATGCTACATTTTCATCCATAAGCTCAGATAAAGATGTGTTATTGATAGTTCTTGAAAATGTATGAACAGGTGCCCTCCCATAAATCAATCTAAACCAGCCATCAGGTGGTTGTTCATGTTTAGTATATTTTGGAACAGGGTCAAATCCTTTTTCCTTAAGCTCCTTACTGTAAAGCTCTATTTTATCTGATGAAGTCTTGAATATAGGCTGATTGTCAGGAGTAATATAAGGTTTTTCAGTCTCCGGGAAACTCATATATCCTTTTTTTACAAGTTCACTGTAGTCTATTCCCCATGTGTCACATTTTATTTTCAAAAAATCCTCAAGACTGTTCCATTGGAAATGTTCTGCAAGACCCAGTCTTTTACCAAGTTCCTTAGCTATCCACCAACCTGGTTTAGTATCATACATCGGCTGAACTACCGGCTGACGAAAGGATATTCCAAAGGCTCTTTCTTTGACTGTAAATAAGTCATCATGTCTTTCAAGATAAGTGCATTCAGGAAGCACAACATCTGCAAGCATCACTCCATCATATGGCATCATATCAACAGCAACAAGAAGGTCAAGTTTTTGCAGAGCCTGCAGAGTATCTCTCTGATTTGGCATTGCTTTCATGATATTAGTCCCGGTTATAAACCATCCTTTAACTGGATAAGGATCTTCAGTAAGTGTTGTTTGAACAATTGCATGAGTGATTCCTTCTTCACCGGCAAATGGATACTTACCTTTATTGATTGATGGTTTTTGAGGCTCAGGATAGTCCTTTTCTGATAAAAACACAGGCTCGAGTTTTTTCTTCGGGTTTAAATATATTCCTCCAGGCCTTCCATAAGCACCCAAGAGTGCTGTAAGTATGGCAACAGCCCGCTGTCTCTGCACATTGTCAGAATACCATGCTGTATGTCTTCCAGGATGAATAAGCACATTTGGTTTATTTTTGCCCATTATTCTTGCGGTCTCAACAATGAGACTGGCAGGAATCTCTGTCTCCTTTTGTGCCCACTCTGGAGTATAATTTCTGATTTCATGAACAACGTCTTTAAATCCAACTGTATATTTGTTTACATAATCTTTATCATAACTCTCTTCATTTATTATTACATTTATCCATGCAAGTAGAAGCGCCAGGTCAGTTGCAGGCTTTATGGGTAACCAATATTTTGCCTTTCCAGCAGCTGTTGAAAATCTTGGATCAACAACTATAACTTCTGCTCCTTTACTAACTGCCTCTGCAAACTCCTGACATTGAGAATTATGGGCATTTTCTCCAAGATGGCTTCCTATCAGAACAATAACCTTACTGTTCTGAATATCAAGTCGCTCAGGATTGCCCACATCCTCACCATAGGTAACCTCAAAGGCAACTCCACGAGCACCACGACACAGTGCGAATGATGGCATTGCAAAATTTGGTGAACCGAAAGCTTGGAGGAGATGTAAAAAATATGTTGATATTGTGCCATGTGTAAGAAGGGCAATTGATTCTGCACCATACTGGTCCTTGATTTTTTGCATTTTATCTGCCACATAACCCAGAGCCTCATCCCATGATGCCTTTTTAAATTTTCCTTCTCCTCGTTTTCCAGTGTTAATAAGCGGAGTTTTCAATCTATCAGCATCATAAAGAAGCCCTATGCCTCCATGCCCCCTTGCACATAATTTTCCACGACTATTAGGATGCAAGGGATTCCCGTCAAGTTTTACAACTTTACCATCAACTACTTTTGCAATTACTCCACAGCGCCAGAAACACATTTCACATGTTGTTGGAACATATTGAGCAAGTGGCACAGGTTTTTTTCCAAGAGCTAAAACAGATTTAATTACAGGAGTTCCAGCTACAGCTATTCCGCCTGTAACAGCGGCAATTTTTAAAAAATCTCTTCTACTGACAGTCATACCATAATCTTTCTTTTTTATATATCTGATATACTAGTTACATTCATTTAATTAGATAGTAATCGAAATTAAAAAAATTGTCAATAATTTTTCAATCAGGATAAGTTGTATGATTTTGAACAAAAAAAATGAAAATTACAATGGTTATGGCACAGATAGAAGAAAATTCTTAAAAAAAATTATAAGCTTTTTCTTTTATCTAATTTCTTTTATTTTTATCATAACCGGCGTATTTTATTTAAAACCAAGTAAATCAAAGAAGAAAAACTATAAATTTTATGAAATTGACTCTGACAGCATACCAAGAGAAGGAGTAAAAAAAATAGAAGTAAAAATCAATGAGAATATGAAAATGAAAATATTTCTTGTTAGATACAATTCATTAATTGCTCTTTCACCTGTCTGTACTCATCTTGGTTGTTTTGTGAATTTTGACAGAAATGCCAATGAATTTATCTGCCCCTGTCACAGCGGGTGCTATGATATTGAAGGCAATGTTCTTGCAGGACCTCCAAGACAACCTCTTCATAGACTTCCTGTTAAAATAGAAAATGGTAAAATTTTTATTGGGCTAAAGTTATGAATATTGTAGATTGGTTTATTGATAGATTCAGACTGAAATCGGCTCACAGGGGAATTTTCGAAAGAGACATTCCTGAAGGAATTAACTATTTTTACTGTTTTGGAGGAATTGCATTCACATCATTTCTTCTGTGTTTTGTGTCAGGTCTATTTTTATCTTTATACTACGTGCCGTCTGAAAAAGAGGCTTATCTCAGCATTCAAAGAATTCATGAAGATGTCAATCTTGGCAAATTAATAAGAGGCATCCATAAATGGTCTGCGAATTTTTTAATTGTGAGTATTATGATTCATTCTTTTAGGGTCTTTATTACAAAAAGTTATCGACCTCCCAGAGAATTGAACTGGATAGTTGGTGTTTTTATATTTGTTGTTGTCATGCTTGAAGGATTTACCGGTTATCTTCTTCCATGGGATCAGAAGTCATACTGGGCAACTGTTGTTGGAACAAATATAGCGGGTTCAATACCATTTATAGGACAGACTCTGTTACTGATTATAAGAGGCGGATATGATGTTACAGGTATTACACTTATAAGATTTTACAGTCTTCATGTGTTGTGGTTCCCTTTGATCGTGGTAATTTTACTCTGGGCTCATTTCCATATGATAAAAAAGCTTGGAGTATCAAAACCTCTATGAAGAAGTTTTATCCTGATTATCTGATTGAAATTCTATTTTTTGCAATTGTTACCTTTGAGCTAATTCTTGTTTGTGCTTTTATTTTTCCTCCTGTAATTGGCAGAGAAATTGATCTTACAGCCGCTTATCAACCTCGGCCGGAATGGTATTATCTATGGCTATTCTGGTTATTGAGATTTTTCTCATCTCAGACTGTATTTATCGGAGGGTTGTTAATTCCTTTAATCATTATTATTTTTCTGATTTCTATACCATTTGTAGAAAAATATATTGGATGGAAATTCACAGCATTAATAGGTTTAAGCTTCTTTTTATTGTTTCTGATCGGGACATTTATTGAGGCTTTTTTTTAAGGAATTCATTCCACTGTATTTCTGAATTGTGAATTATAATTGCTTTTATTTCATTGAGTTTTAATTTGATTTTCTCATTTTTAATTTTTTGTTCTAGCTGCTTTATACTTTTTAGGTTTTTTACGTAAAGATTTAGATATTTTTTATATTTTCCCCTGTCAACGTTAATTGAAAAATCACCGGGTATGAACCATTTATCAGTAAGATAAACCCAGGAAGCAAAATCACATAAATCAAAGCCTGGTAAAACTTCAATTTTATTATGCCAGAAATTCTGCAATCTTAATCCCTTTTTATTAGCAACTATTTTATAGCCTCCCTGAAATGGTTCTGCACCCTGTATATCTTCGTAATGCCACTTAGAAATAGAAATTTGTTTATCACCATGACAGCTTCCGCAACTTCTTGCTTTTCCAAATGGATGAGCTACTTCCTCAATCTGAAACCATAGAAGATGTTTATTTGCAGATGGAAGTTCATCAAATGTTCCGACTATGTAATACATGTCTCTTGTTTCAGAATTCTGCCATCTAAACCTAAGTTCAGATGAAGCCACATCATTTTTAATGTTTCCAACACTATGAGGGAATATTTTGACTGGAAACCAGATTCCTTTCTGATCTTTCATTAAAATCAAAGGCTTCTGGATTCCGTAGTAGAGTGAATATTTTTTAAAAGGAGTTTCCTTTGCTCCAACATATCCTTTCCCCCATATCGTTATTTGATACCCGCCTGCTTCATTGACATGACAGGCTGTGCAGGTTAAATTCTTATGAATTGATTTTGCGTGAGCTTGTTCAATTTCCATATGACAGTCCTGACAACTTGCTTTTCTTTGCATATCACCCATTCCTTTTCTGCCTGTCTGATGACACTCAACACAGTGAATGCCCTTTTTGAAATGTATATCAGCCTCTCTTCCCTGCGGAATTGAATAAAATTTTCCAATATATGTCTCGCCTCTTCTTGAATGAGCTGAACCTGTATGGCAGACTGAATTTCCTCTCCCTCTTCCCATACAACTATATGAATCTGGAATTTTTATAAAAGCATGAGAACCTTTTTCCTTGGATGGAGCATAATGACAGTCAAGACATCCTGCATGACAGACATTGCAGAGTCGTTGTTTTGTGATTGTCTGTTCATCTGTAAATGGTATATTAATCTCGTGTCTTATTTTTTCAGTATTGGTAAAATCAAAACCAGCTTTTTTTAAAACCTCTTGCGGTGGAAGATCAGCAAAGGAAGGTCCGCAGTTATGTGGTCCGTATGGCTTAAGCCATGTTTTCATAGTTCGCTGTCTGAAATTTCTTGCCATAATCGAGGTTTTAAACTGTTTTAGTTCTTCACCGTGACAACCTCTTTTACCACAGGTTTTTTTCGCAAGTTCAGGATCAAAATTAAAACTGTTAGTTTCTCTGTCATGCCAGAGCATATTTCTTATCTCAGGATGCAATACAAATTCGCCTTTCTCTTGCTTTTTAGGTAAAAGTTCAAATAGAGCATTATCCCCAAGAGGTTCAATCTTATTAACATTATACTCTTGTTTACTGTATACAGATTTTCTATCTACTGGTTCAGCTTCTTCATTGACAAAGACAGGTTTTAACATTCCCCTGTGAGAGATATCTTTATCATAAGCTCTGCCATTTCCAAGATGACAGTCCCTGCATAAAACCGTTTTATGACCTGTCTGCTTTCTAACATCCTCAACAGTAATAAAAAATTGTGGATAACCAAAATCCTGCATTTTTTCTTTTGAACTGTGACAGACAATACAGCTTTCAGAAGAATCCATATAATAGTTATATCCAAAGACTAAAATAACTAAAAAAAACTGAATAAAAAAAATAGTGATTGTTAACGGAGTTGCGAAATTACTAATTCTACCCAGCTTAAAAGACATTTAAAATTTTAACATATAAGCTTAATAAATTAGCCTCAATATAATAGTCTTTTTAAACATCTTTCCTCAAAATAAAATCTCTTTGAAATAGTTTTTAAAGTTAGACGTTGTTAAGCCTCTGTTGATGCTCCTCAAGTTATATACAAGATCTATCTCAACATGCCCAGGCTCTTTTACTTTCTCAAATCAGTTCTCTACTTTTGTGGACTTCTTGAGATTACTGCTAAAGGAATTGGCATTATAACGATTCTTCAGTTTTAATTGATCCCTGTATGGTTTAAAAAGTCTTTAAGTTTTGCATGATTGAAGATTATATCAGAGTTAAACTTTATGAATGCTACAACATGTTTTGATGATGTAAATCCTGTAAGATTCTTTAATAGGGTCACTACCTGTTTACCATAAACTTTGTCTTGCCCTTTTTTCAATTCTGAGGAAACAATTACTTTTCAGAGAGATTTTTTAGAGGAATTTCCACACTTTTCAATGGTTAAAAATTATTTTGGATAGATGTGATATAAAACTGTTAAACTTTAGTATGCTGCTTAAAAATCTACCGGCAATAGCGGTCGTTCTTACAGATCGTGATATTTTGTCTATCAGTAAAGAATCATTAGAAGGTGCTGATCTTATTGAATTAAGAGTTGATATGTTTGAAACATGCGATGATAATTTAAATACTATAGAAAATATTTTTGCTCTGGCGAAGAAAAAGTTTAATCTCCCTATTCTCTGCACCATAAGGTCTTCTCAAGAAGGTGGGAAAAAGGACATTGACAATAGATTGCAAATTTATGAAAGATTAATACCCTATTGTGAATTTTTTGATATTGAAATTTTCTCAAAAGAGGCTCCATCTTTGAGACAAATTAGCCAACAACATAATATAAAATTAATTGCTTCCTATCATAGATTTGACCTCACTCCTTCCGTAGATGAATTAGAAGTAGTTTTTAAAGATGCTAAAAAACTCAATGCAGATATAGTGAAGATTGCAACAATGGTTAATAAAAAAAGGGATCTTGAAACCCTTCTTCTTTTTACTCTTAAACACAGGAATGATAAAATTATTATTATAGGAATGGGTGAAAAAGGAATCCCCTCGCGTATAATAAATCCAGTATTTTATTCTCTAATAACATATGCCAGTTTAAATATAAATTCTGCACCGGGACAGATTTCTTTGCAGGATATTGTTAATATTTTCAGAATACTCGGGGTGAGAAGTAATTAAAAAATAGCCTGGAAAGGATTAAATCCCTCCCCAGGCTATAAATGTTATTTTATATAATTTTTCCAATACGCTCTTATCTTATCTTTAACAGAGTTTGGTAATGGAACATAGTCAAGTTTTTTTGCCGTTCCATCACCATTTTTAAAAGCCCAGTCAAAAAATTGGATAACAGACTTATTGACATCATTTTTTTCTCTTGCAAGCAGAATATATGTAGCACCTGTGATAGGCCATGCTTTTTTACCAGGAGAGTTTGTCATCCATGAATAAAAATGATTTTTGGAGTCAAGTTGAGCTGTGGCTGCAGCCTCAGCAAAACTGTCAAAATCAGGTGCAACTACCTGTCCTGCTGGATTTTTTAATTTTGCCACAGCAAGTTTATTCTGTCTAGCATAGGCAAACTCAACATATCCAATGGAATAAGGCGTTCTTTTTACATAATTTGCCACACCTTCATTGCCTTTTCCACCAAGTCCTGTTTTCCAGCTTACAGCTGTTCCATAACCAACCTGATCAGCCCATTTTTTACATGCTCCACTTAAATAATGAGTAAATATGGCTGTTGTTCCTGATCCATCTGATCTGTGCACCACTGTTATTGGATTAGCAGGTAAATTGAGTTTTGGATTCAAAGCTTTAATCTTAGGATCATTCCACTGTTTGATCTCGCCAAGAAATATCTCGCACATGGTTGTTCCATCAAGCACCAGAGATTCTGAAGAAATTCCAGGAACATTTATAATTGCTACCACTCCTCCGATTACAGCTGGAAATTGGATGAGTTTAGACTTTTCAAGCTCTTCAGGTTTTAAAGCCATATCTGATGCTCCAAAATCAACTGTTCTTTCTTTAATCTGTCTGATTCCACCACCGGAACCGATTGACTGATAGTTGATTTTAATACCTGTAGCTTTTTGATACTGAGCTGCCCAGCTCGAATAAAGAGGATATGGGAATGTTGCACCAGCGCCATTGAGCATCTCAGCAGAATAACCCAAAGTGAAACTGAGCAAGACAAAAAGCATAACGCTTAAGAAAGTTAACTGCTTCATAAAAACCTCCTTCTAAAATATTTTTCGGAGCCAGGCTCCTGTTCTTATATTTAAAATAATAGCACAGCATATGTTAAAACAGGGTTACAGTAATATTAAATTTCTGTTAAAACCTATCATTTATAACATAAAAACTGTTAAAATGCTTCTAAGTAACAGATCAAGGAGGCAATGATGGGCATTCTGGATGATGAATTAAGAAAACTAAAAGAAAAAATCCTTATTCTTGGTTGTCTTGTTGAAGAAGGAATAAGAAAATCAGTTAAAGCTCTCATTGAAAGAGATAGTGACATTGCAAAACAAGTTATCTCAAGGGACAATCTTATTAATGGACTTGAGGTTGAAATAAATGAAGAATGTATCAGATTAATTGCTCTGAGGCAACCACTGGCAAAGGATTTAAGATTTATAACTACAGCAATGAAAATAAGTACAGATCTTGAAAGAATGGGTGATTCTGCCGTAAATATTGCTGAACGAGCAATAGAGCTTAATCAGGAACCTTTTTTAAAACCATTTGTAAATATTCCTAAAATGGCAGAAGTAACTGAAAGTATGGTTGAGGATGCTATAGATGCTTTTGTTAAGGAAGATATTGATCTTTGTTACGATGTTATTAAAAGAGATGACAAAGTTGATGAATTACTAAAAAATAACCATAATGAACTATTTGAGCTAATGGTTAAAAATCCTGATATTATTCCTCTTGCCCTTAAAAGAATGTTTATTGCTAAGTATCTTGAAAGAATTGCTGATCATGCTACAAATATAGCTGAAATGGTTATTTATATGGTAGAAGGTAAGATGTTAAGACAGACATTTGTTACTGAAGAGATTCATAAACTATGTTTAGAAGATTTCATGTCAAGGCAGAAATAGATTTATCTCGTATGTGCCAATACTTACTTTTTCAGTAATTCCTTCCTTCCATAAAACTTCTGTTATTTTAAGTTTTTCATCTTTTGGAACAACTATCGTTAATTTATATCCTTCAGAAATCAGTTGCCTCCATTTAGTAATCCTTTCAGATGTAATTTCCTTTTCAGTCACGATATCAATATATCCGATGATCACGCTATAGCTTAAAATTTTTAAATCTGGAGGAGGTTCTTGTGTATACTCTAACTCCTGCTGAAGTCTGCCAAGTTTCTGTTTTAAATGATAAATTATAAGTTCTTTTAAATATTTTTCCATGCTCATTTTTTCTTCCTGAAGTCTGAAAGATTTATTATTTTTGAGATTTTATCTTCCTCAGAAATGTCCTTTTTCAAAGAGTCAGATGGTTCTTCAGAGTTAATTAATTTTAAAACAGGGACTGTAAGTTGAACCCTGAGCTCAGGAGAAAATACTGCTGCTATCGAATTTATAGGGATGTAACACTTCTCACGAGCTCCTCCAAATACCAAAGTAGCTAATAAAGCTTCGTCATCCCATTGAAACTTCATTTGGCTGTTGAAAACAAGAACAAGTCCTCTTTCTTTTTCTTCAGGTAAAAAACCTCTTTTCCCTATGATGACATTTTCATTGTAGTCAACAATTATGAATACTCTATCAACAAGATCAAGAATTTCAAAAAAAGTGTGTTTTTTTAAGTTATTCAACCTTTTGATAAGCTCAGGAGAATATTCAATCATTTTTTAGTCCTGTAGATAAACAATGCCACACCAATTACTATCATTGTTATACAGAGAATCTGTCCCATTGTAAAAACCTCGAGGATATATCCAACCTGAAGGTCAGGCTCTCTGAAAAATTCAATAACAAAGCGAAAAATTCCATATAAAATAAGAAATAAAGATGAAACAATCCCTGAACGACTGAACTTATCTTTTAAAAACCATAAAATTAAAAAAAGTGCTACACCTTCCAGAGTTGCTTCATAAAGCTGACTTGGATGTCTTGGAAGAGGTCCTCCGTCAGGGAAAATCATTGCCCATGGAACATCTGTTATTCTTCCATAGAGCTCTCCATTTATAAAGTTTCCTATTCTTCCAAGTCCCAGTCCTATAGGCGCGGTAAGCACAAGCATATCAGTTAGAGTAAAAAAATCAAACTTTTTAGCTCTTGTGAAAAACCATATTGCCAGGATCACTCCAATCAGTCCTCCATGAAAGGACATGCCTCCACGCCATATAGCAAAAATTTCAAGGGGATTCTCAAGATAGTACGGAAGATTATAAAATATGATATAACCAAGTCTTGCACCAATCAAAAGTCCTAGAATTAAATAAAAATACAGATTTTCAAGAAAATCTTTTTCAACGCGCAAACCTCTCCTGTGTATCTCTCTTTTGACAATCAGATAAGATGAGATAAATCCAACGAGGTACATTAAACCATACCAGCGAATTGAAAGTGGACCAATCCTTACAATTTCAGGACTTATATCTGGATATGGAAGCATAATTAATTATTTTACGCCAACATATAGATAAACGCAACCAAAACTTAGGGAAAAAGCTTTTATGTTTTTAAAACCACATCTGTCAAGCAGACGAACAAACTCAGACGGTTTATAAAATTCTTCAATAGATTTTCCCAGATATTCGTAAGCTGATTTCACTGAAAGCATTGAAGCCATAGCCGGTATAATTTTTTTCAGATAAAAAAGATAGGGTTTTCTGATGGAGCTTTCTGGCAAAGAAAACTCAAGAATCACAACTCTGCCCTCTGGTCTGATAACTCTGTAGATTTCTCTTAAAGCATCCTCGGTATCATGCATATTTCTTATACCAAATGCAGAGGTAACAGCGTCAACAAAGCTGTCTCTCATAGGAATTTGATATCCAGAACCTGTAACAGGAAAGAATGATATTTTTTTATTAAATAATTGACTCTGTCTGGAATACTTTTTTTTTATTTTATTTGCACCTGTTTTTAACATCTCAAAGCTTATGTCTAATCCTATCACATTAACTCCCCTTTTAAGTAAAGCAATTGCCGAGTCTCCTGTTCCCGAAGCTAGGTCTAAAACAAGATGAGTATTATTATCTACAACTTGGTCTGCCATTTCTTTTCTCCATATAATATCCTGCCCAAAGGAAAGAAAGTGATTAAGAAAGTCATACCTGTGTGCGATTTTATCAAACATCAATTTTATTTCGTCAGTTTCATTCATATGAAAAATTATAGCATAATAAATCATGTATACTCGCTCTTTTGATCCGTGGAAAAACAAGCTGTGCACATGTCCTTCAAAATTCTCTCTGAATCCTTACACAGGCTGTGCACATGGATGTCTGTACTGTTACGCATCATCCTATATAAAAGAGTTCTTCAACTGTCGTGCCAAACAAAAACTCATTGAAAGCCTACAAAAAGAGATAAAAAAAATTCCTGCAAACTCACTAATTTCCCTGTGTAATACTTCAGATCCTTATCCTCCTATGGAAAAAAAATTTGAACTTACAAGGCAGTGTCTGAAGATTTTCAAAGAACATGAAATGAGAATTCTCATACTCACAAAAAGCGATATTGTCTGCCGTGATGTAGATTTACTTAAAGATATGCGCTCATGTGTAACAATTACCGTAACAACCCTTAAACATTACAAACAGCTTGAACCAAATGCTCCATCGTCTTATGAACGATTTAGAGCTCTTGAAAAATTAAGTAAAGACCTTCCAACAGGATTGAGACTTGACCCTATAATTCCCTTTATAAATGAATATGAGATTGAATCTATACTTAAGCTTGCCAGGGAATCCGGAGTAAAGCATGTAACAGCAAGCACTTTTAAGCCACGATGGGACAACTGGAAAAAATTGAAATTAGCCTATCCAGAGTTTGCTTCATCCCTTAACAGACTCTATTATAAAAATGGTCAAAAAATTGGAAATTCCAGGTACTTATCCACTGATTTAAGAAAGAAGATAATCTTTAGAGTAAAACAGATATGTGATAGTTTTTCTTTTACATTTTCTTCATGTAGAGAAGGATTCCCGGAGTTTAATACATCCAGTTCCTGCGATGCCAGCCATTTAATTAGATAGTTATTAACTGCTAAAATATTAAATGCGTTTCAAAATCCTGAAAAAGGACGGTTTTGCTCGAACAGGAATAATAGAAACAGAAAGAGGTATAGTGCATACTCCAGCATTTATGCCTGTTGGAACAAATGGTACAGTTAAGGCAATGACTCCTGATGAAATTGCTTCAATTGGTTATGAGATTATTCTTTCCAATACATATCATCTTTATTTAAGACCAGGGCATGAAATTATCAAAAAACTCGGAGGATTACACAGGTTTATAAACTGGTCTGCTCCAATTCTTACTGACAGCGGAGGATTTCAGATTTATAGTCTTGCTTCTTTAAGAACAATAGATACTGAAGGAGTTGAATTTCGTTCTCATATTGATGGTTCAACACATTTTATCTCTCCAGAAAAAGCAATAGAAATTCAGCTTGCTCTCGGTTCAGATATTATGATGGTGCTTGATGAATGTGTTCCTTACCCTTCAGACAGAAGCTATGTTGAAAAGTCTCTGATGCTTACAACACAGTGGGCAAAAAGATGCAGGGATTTTTTTGAAAAACAAAACAGTAAACACGGACTGTTTGGAATAATTCAAGGTGGTGTTTATACAGAACTCAGATATAAAGCCATCGAAGATCTTTTAAAAATAGGTTTTGAAGGATATGCTCTTGGAGGATTGAGTGTTGGAGAACCAAAAAAAGATATGTATGAAGTTTTAAAAGAAATAGTACCCTGTATGCCCGAGAATAAACCACGTTATCTTATGGGTGTTGGAGATCTGATTGATATAATATACGCTATTGATAAAGGAGTTGATATGTTTGACTGTGTAATGCCAACAAGAAATGCAAGAAACGGAACTCTTTTTACATCTCAGGGCAAAATAAGTATAAAGAGAAGCGAGTTTAAAGATGATTCAACTCCTTTAGACCCTGAGTGTGATTGTTATACATGTACAAACTATTCAAGAGCTTTTTTAAGACATCTTTACATGTGTAGAGAAATTCTTTCCATGAGGCTTAATACAATTCATAATCTTTACTTTTATTATCAATTTTTTGAAAAAATACGTAACGCTATATCAGAAAATAGATTTCAGAATTTTAAATCTGCATGGTTACCAGTTCTTGAGAAAAATTCCTGCTCCCGGGAATAAACCCGAGGAGCAGGAAAGCGTGATTTATCCAAGAATCGCCTTTAAATCCTCATCAGCAGTCTTAATTGGTTTTATCCCAAAATTATTAACAAGCACATTTAATACATTCGGGCTGATAAAAGCTGGAAGGCTTGGACCAAGCCGAATATCTTTAATTCCAAGATAAAGCAGCGTTGTGAGAATTGCCACAGCTTTCTGTTCAAACCATGAAAGAATTAGTGAGAGTGGAAGCTCGTTTACACTCACATTAAAAGCCTTTGCCAGTGCAAGTGCAATCTGAATGGCAGAGAAAGCGTCATTACACTGACCAACATCAAGCAGTCTTGGAATGCCATCAATTGAACCAAGCTCTTTATCAAAAAATCTGAATTTTCCACATGCAAGGGTAAGGATTACCGTATCCTTTGGTGCTTTCTCAACAAACTCTGTATAATAGCTTCTTCCAGGTTTTGCTCCATCACATCCTCCAACAAGGAAGAAATGACGAATCTTGCCAGCCTTTACAAGTTCTATTACCTTATCAGCAATAGAAAGGACAGAATTCCTTGCAAATCCTACCATAACAGTTTTGCCATCTTTGTCTTCAGTAAATCCTGGCAGTTCAAGTGCCTTATCTATTACTTCTGTAAAGTCCTTATCTTTTATATGCTTAACACCTGGCCAGCCAACAACTCCTGTTGTAAAAATTCTGTCTTTGTATGAATCCTGTGGCTTTATAATACAGTTTGTCGTCATAAGAATTGCACCTGGAAACTGAGAAAATTCTCTCTGCTGGTTTTGCCAGGCTGTGCCATAATGTCCGTAAAAGTGTTTATATTTTTTAAGCTCTGGATATCCATGACATGGAAGCATTTCGCCATGCGTATAAATATATATTCCCTTACCTTCTGTCTGCTGTAGCAACAGCTCAAGATCTCTTAAATCATGCCCTGAAACCACTATTGCCTTACCCTTTTTGTGACCCAGTGGTACAGCAGTTGGGACTGGATGTCCATATTTGCCAGTATTTGCAGCATCCAGAAGTTCCATTGTTCTGAGATTAATCTCTCCTGCTTTAAGAACCATATTAAGCCAGAAATTCAAATCTCCATCTCTCTGCATGGCATCAAGAGCTTCATAGATAAAAGCATAGACATTTTCGTCTTCATGCTCAAGAATCTGAGCATGATCCGCATATGCAGCAATACCTTTCAATGCATAAAGTGTTGTTTCTTTCAATGATTGAATATCTTCATCTGATGACTGTTTAAAAAGTTTTTCATTGACTTCTTCTCCCTGTTTGACAAGTTCTGCAAAGTTATCTGATGGTATAAATTTAGATGCGTCTGTTTCTGTAACTCTAAAGCCCTCGTTTTTAAGCTCATCTCTAAGCCTTACTGCTTCATAAATAAAATTCTTAATTGCTTCACCATCAAAATTAACATTTGTAAGTGTTGCAAAAAGTCCAGCAATAGTAAATTTGTTTACCTTGTTGTCAAGTTTACCCCCTTTCAATGCCTCTTTTGCATAGCTGGATAGTCCCTGAAGAGCATATAAGAGCAAGTCTTGCAATACCGCCACATCTGGTTGTTTACCGCATATCCCAAGTTTGGTGCACGCAATTTGATTTGATGTTTGTTCACACTGCCTACAAAACATAGCCAGACCTCCTTTTTTATTATTAAATCCTGGTTTTAATATTAATAGAATTTCATAAATAAAACTATGATTAAAATCATAAAATTTTGTTAAAATTAGCTATGTTACAAGAAATTGCTATTTTTAACAATTTGAGTAGTGATGATCTGTTAAAGCTTGAAAATAATTTAATAATAAAAAATTTCAAAAAAAGAAAAACAATTTTTAACGAAGGAGATGAACCTTTATGGTCTTATTTTCTCTTGAAGGGTAAGGTTAAAATCTCTAAATCTTCGGCTGATGGAAGAGACGTAGTTCTTGAAATCATTGATGCACCTGATTTTTTTGGTACTCTGGCAGTAATTAAAGGATTCCCTTATCCAGCCAATGCCATAGCAATGGAGGATTGTGAAGTAGGGAAAATTAAAAGAGAGATATTCCTTCAAATTTTTAATAAATATCCAGAATTGCACAGTCAGTTGTTGCATCATATCACTACAAGATTAAAATCAGGAATTGATACCCTTAAAAATATTGCATTAGAAGATGTTCCTTCAAGAATAATACATCAGCTTTTTAAGCTTACCACAAAATATGGTAAAAAACTTTCAGATGGAGTTTTGATAGATTTAAAACTCACAAAACAGGAGCTTGCTGAAATGGCTGGAACAACTACAGAAACAGCGATAAGAGTAATAAGCAAACTAAAAAAAGAAGGTTATATCTACGAAAATAAGCACAAAATTATTATAAAAGATATAAATAAGCTTTACGATTTAATTAGAAATTAAAAGATAGTAAAATTCCAGTGCGGATTTTTTAAATATTAACCTACTAACATTCCAAAAATTTTGTTTTTAAAAAGTTAATACTTAATAGCTAGTTCTTTAAAATTTTTATAGAAATTTTTATATTCAAGATATGTTTTTTTAAAATAAGCAGAAAAATTTTCAATATCTTTGGTGTTCACAGTTAAATTCAGGCCTTCTTTAAAGGCAAAAAGTCTGCTCATTGTGGGAACATTATCTCCTACAATTACAAGGAAAATATTTCGTCTTTTATACATCGGTAAACTAGTAATGTTTTGAATCAATTTATTTGAATCATTGCCTTCATTTATAACAAAAATTATATCATCTTCCGTTTCTAACAATAATACTGCTTCATCATAAGATAAAACAGTTAAGCAATTAAATCCTTGAGATTTTAAAGCTGTGAGTATTTTCTGTATTTTATTTCCATCTTTTCCATATATTACAGCCTTAGGCATTAAATACCTCTTTTGATTTTTTTCTCATAATCAACATCTATACTTAAACCTTCAAGGTCGGTAGTTTTTTCACCTCTTTGAATTTTAATTTTATCAAGTTCCTGTCTAACATTAGTTTTACTTGATGCATAAGCCATAGCTACCTCTTCAGTAATCAAACCCTCATTGTAAAGGTTTATTATGCTTTGATCAAAAGTATGCATACCAAAGGCTCCAGATGTTTCAATAACATCATAAAAGGTTTTTTCAGGAGTCTCTCCATTTAATATTAATTCTCTTATTCTGAGATTTTTCCTCATAACTTCTGTTGCTACTATTCTGCCACCACCCATTTTTGGAAGAAGCCTCTGACTTACAACCCATTTAAGAGATTCTGCAAGACGAAGTCTCGTAAAAGGTTCTTCTGACTGAGGAAGCATACTCAACACTCTATGAATTGCCTGTCCAGCATCTGTTGTGTGAAGAGTACTTAAAACAAGATGTCCTGTTTCAGCAGCCATCAATGCAATCTCAAGAGTCTCCCTGTCTCTTATTTCTCCAACAAGTATTACATTGGGAGCCTGTCTTAATGAAGCACGCAGTCCATCAGCAAAGCTGAAGAAATCAACACCAAGCTCTCTTTGATTAAAAGTAGATTTTTTATGAATATGAATAAATTCAACTGGATCTTCTAAGGTAATTATGTGACAGGCTCTGGACTCATTTATAAGATCAAGAATGAGTGCTAAAGTAGTGGATTTACCTGAACCAGTGGGTCCTGTAACAAGAACAAGTCCAAATTTTTCCTGAGCAATATCATATATAATTTTTGGTAAATGAAGCTCTTCTACTGTTGGAATCCTTTCAGGAAGTTTCCTCATTACAATTGAAAAGTTTCCTCGCTGAGAAAATATATTTACTCTAAATCTTAGATTTTCAAGAGAGCATGAAAAATCACAGTAGCCATTGTTAAAATAATTATCCAGTAATTTTGTTTGAACATTTGAAATCAGGCTTAAAGCAATAGTTTCTGTATGAAAAGGCATCAACACTTCTATTGGGCAGGTTTTCAGTATTACTGGTTTTAATTCTCCCCAGAGAATAACCTGAAAAGGCTTACCAACAGTAAAAACTATATCTGAAATTTCAGGATGATAATTCACAAGATTTTTTAATATAAAATCAAGTTCCTGCTTTCTCATTTAAGACCTTCGGGAATTTCCTTGAGGAATTTGGCAAACTTCTGTTTATCGGTTGCTCTTTCATATGCATCTTCCGGAGAGATTTTCTGTTCCTGAAGAAGCTGAAGTAAAGTATCGTCCATAGTTTGCATTCCTATTTTTTTACTTGTCTGCATAATTGAAAGTATCTGATGAGTTTTACCTTCTCTTATAAGGTTTGCAACAGCGTAACTATTAATTAAAATTTCACATCCAGCAACTCTTCCTCTTCCATCTGCCCTTTTTATAAGAGTCTGTGCAACAACTGCTTCAAGGGATTCACTGAGAGATGTCCTTACCTGCGCCTGCTGCTCAGGTGGGAAAACATCTATAATTCTATCAACTGTTTTAATTGCAGATGAAGTATGAAGAGTACTGAATACAAGATGTCCTGTTGCTGCAGCTTCTAAAGCAAGCTGAACTGTTTCAATATCTCTCATTTCACCCACAAGAATTATATCAGGGTCTTCTCTTAAAGCTGCTCTTAGAGCCTTTGCAAAGCTTTCTGTATGCGTTCCTACTTCTCTGTAAGAAATAACGCATCCTTTGTTTGGATGAATAAACTCTATAGGATCTTCGATTGTTATAATTCTTTCTTTTCTGTTTGTGTTAGCGTGATCAATCATTGCAGCCAGAGTAGTGGATTTACCTGAACCAGTGGGTCCTGTAACAAGCACAATTCCTTTTTTAAGCATTACGAATTGTTTCAAGACCTGAGGTAATCCAAGTTGATCAATGGTTTTTATTTCATTGGGAATATGTCTGAATGCTCCCCCCACACCCTCTTTGTGCTTGAAGTAATTAACACGAAAACGAGCAACGCCTGGAATCTCATGAGCAAAATCGAGGTCTCCTGTTTCTTCAAATATTTTGATTTTTTCTTCAGGAGTAATCTCATAGAGAAGCTTCCTCAAATCCTCATTATCGAAAACTTTATATTGAACTCTTACAAGTTCTCCGTTGATTCTTAAAACAGGCTGGCTTCCAGCAACAAGATGTAAATCACTTGCTTTGTTTTCAAGCATTAGTTTAAAAAAAGCATCTATCCGCGCCATGCTTTAATTATAGCAGAATTTTTAGAATAAGAGAATGCATGTTATACTAAATAGTATGTCTATTGAACTTATTATTTTTGATCTTGATGGCACACTCGTAGATTCCTGCAAAGACATAACTCGAGCATTGAACTACTGCTTCGAAGAAAAAGGCATCTCAGGTTTTTCAGAAGATGAAGTACGAAAGATGGTCGGAGAAGGAGTTAATCGTCTTATAGAAAAAGCTTTAGAGGCAAGGGGAATTTTCAGTTTTAAAGAGCCAATGCTTGAATGTTTTATCAACTATTACAAAGAACATATAACAGATTATTCCAGACCTTATCCTCAGGTGAAAGAAACTCTTAACCAATTAAAAGACTTCAAAAAAGCTGTAATTTCAAATAAACTTACTGACCTAAGCATTAAGACGCTTAACAGTCTCGGACTTTTAAAATATTTTGATTTTGTAGGTGGCAGTGATCTATTTTCTGAAAGAAAACCTTCAGCATTGCCAATCCTTGAAACAATTAAAAAGTTGCAAACATCCTGTGACAGAACAATTATTGTTGGAGACAGTGAGCTTGATATTAAGGCTGGAAAATCAGCTGGAGTGAAAACAGCGGCAGTTACATATGGATATAGAGACAGAGAATTTTTAAAGGATGCTGATTTTTTAATTGATAAATTCAGTGATTTACTTAATATTATTAAGCTAATAGGAACATGAATTATTTTATAGTTTTCGCTGGAAAAGGTGGTACAGGCAAGAGTACTCTTGCTGCATTAACAGTAAGATACCTCTCAGAGAATAAAGCACATTCTGTACTTGTAGTGGACGCAGATCCTAATTTCTGCCTTCCTGAACTTCTTGGAGTTAGAGTTAATGAAACCCTTGCATCAATAAGAGACCATGCTATGCAAAATAAACCAGAAGGAATCTCTCTTGATGAATGGCTTGAGATTCAAATAAATAGAATTATGGCAGAAAGTCAGGGATTTGATCTTCTTGTAATGGGAAGACCCGAAGGAAGCGGATGTTATTGTGCTGTAAATAATATTTTAAGAAGAATTCTTCAGGAAATTTCAGAACAGTACAGATATATAGTTGTTGACAATGAAGCAGGAATGGAACATATAAGCAGAGGAATTGTCAATAAAATCGACTTTTTATTTATAGTAAGTAGCCCTTCTAAAACCAGTATGCAAGCTGCTACAAGAATAAACAATCTTGTAAATGAAGTTGGAATAATGCCTAAAAATAAAGCTCTAATTATTAATCAGGCTTTCAATGAGGTTGAAGAAGATGAGTTAACAAAACAATTCGGAAAAATCAGATATGTTTTTTTTGATGAAAATCTAAGAAAACTCAGTGAAAGAGGAGAAAGCATTTTCTCTCTTAGCCATACATCAGAGACATTAAAAAATTTCTATGCTATCCTGGAGGATGCAATTGGATGAAAAATTTCAAAAACTAATAGAAATCATGGAAACTCTTCGTTCTGAAAAAGGCTGTCCATGGGACAGAGTTCAAACCCATGATACACTTAAACGATACCTTCTTGAAGAAACTTATGAACTGATTGAAGCAATTGAAAAAAAAGACATAAATGGCATCAAAGAAGAACTGGGAGACCTACTACTTCAAATAGTTTTTCATAGTCAGATAGCAAGAGAAGAGGGCAATTTTGATATAAATGATGTAATAGATACAATTTCTAAGAAGATGATTGGAAGACATCCTCATGTTTTTGGAAACGCTGAATTTAAAACATCTGAAGAAGTATTAAATCAGTGGGATGAAAGGAAAAAAGAGGAAGGCAAGCTTTGTAGCTCAATACTTGAAGGGATTCCACCAACACTTACAGCATTGCTCAGAGCATATAAAATTCAATCAAGAGTTGCCAGGGTTGGATTTGACTGGGAAAATACTGATGGAGTGATTGATAAAATCAAAGAAGAACTGAATGAAGTTGAAGAAGCCATCAAATCAGGCAGAAAAAATGAAACAGAAGAAGAAATTGGCGATTTATTATTCAGTATTGTGAATCTTGCACGTTTTTTCAAAATTGATCCTGAAACTGCTTTGAGGAAAACAAATAGAAAATTTGAAGAAAGGTTTAAAAAACTTGAAGAGCTTGCCAGAGAAAAAGGCAAGAACTTAAAAGAGATGAATTTATCAGAAATGGACAATCTCTGGGAAGACATCAAAAATAAAGAATTATAAGTTTCCCTGTCCTGTAAATTCCGTGTTTTGTTAAAAGATTTTAAACCATCTCGGTGATTCATAAAATAGATTTCAAAAATAAATTCATTAAATCGTTAACCTATATCGCTCATTCATTAACTGTTTAAATTAGCCTATGTTACTATTGACATAGCTCTCTTTCGAATCGTATCGCAAACCATAAAAAATCAACAAAAAGGATTTTGTTCCACGTGGAACAAAATATATTGATAACACTTACGTCTTTTTTCTTTTATCTATAATTCTCGTTGCTTTGCCAGGAACTCTTTGAATAGTACCCTCTGGAACAATCTGAATTTTACTATGAAAAGCAAGAAAATCATAAAGTTCGAGATCAAGGTGCTCAAGCTCTTTCTGGGTGATTCCATTATTAACCTTTTCAACGATTATAGTCATCTCATCTTTTCCTTTTACTGTCTCAATAACTAGTTGATAATAAGGAGAAATGCCCTTGTATTTAAGCAAAATCTGCTCAACCTGAGATGGATAGAAATTGACTCCTTTAACTTTAAGCATATCATCGGTTCTACCTTTAATTCTGTCCACTCTTACATGAGTTCTGCCACAGTCACATTTTTCATAAGTTAAAATTCTTGATATATCTCTTGTTCTATATCTTATAAGAGGAAGGCCTTCTCTTGTAATGGTGGTAATAACCATCTCTCCTTCTTCTCCGAGTTCTACAGGCTTGTCATTGCCAGGATTAATTATTTCAACAATATAGTGGTCTTCCCAGACATGAATTCCTGATCTTGCCGGACAGTCTATACCAAGACCTATTCCTCCTGTTTCTGTAAGTCCGATTATATCAAATGTTTTAACCCCCATCTCTTCTTCAATTCTATTTCTATATTCATCTGACCATGTTTCTGCTCCCAGAATCGCCACTTTTAGCTTTGTCTGTCTGAAATCAAAATCGCTTTCTCGGGCAACCTCTATCAGTCTTGCAGGATATGATGCTATTGCTCCTATTGCTGTAACCTCAAGTTCTTTAATAAGTTTAAGTTGCATAAGAGAACGGCCTGCTCCAGCAGGGACGACAAAGCAACCAAGACATTCTGCACCATAGTGAAAACCAAATCCGCCATTAAAAAGTCCGAAGGAAGGCATTATCTGAATTCTATCTTTTTCAGTAAGGCCTGCACAGGCAAGACATCGAGCCATCATCTCTGACCATTGAGCAATATCATTACTAGTCATCGCATTTATAACCGGTACACCTGTTGTCCCTGAACTTAAATGCATTCTTGCACAACTGGACGGATCAATAGCAATGTGATCGAAAGGATAACAGTCTTTAAGTTCATCTTTTGTAGTAAGGGGTAAGTTTTTTAAGTCTTCAAGGCTTGTGATATCCTCAGGTTCAACATGTTTATATTTTTCCTTGAGTTTTGATCTTGAATTTTTCAGATATTTTAAAGTCTTTTTAAATTGTGCAATCTGAAGCTTTTCAAGTTTTTCTCTTGGAAGAGTCTCCTTTTCAGGATTGAACATATTCACACCCCTTTATAAATGATTTTTTATTGTCATCATCGAGTATCTTTATAAAATCTTCACAGCTAAATAAATCTGTCTTTTTTACAAAAATTCCAAGAAGAAAGGTATTTATATAGCGAGATGAAACAATTTTTAATGCATCATCTATCTGTGATTTTGTAAATGTAAAAATTTTTTCTCCAAATGTTTGGGCATAATCAGTCAAATCATCACTTAAAAGAATAACAAGGTCAGCAGTGCCTCTGCGAACGAAGCCACTTAGCCCCTCTGCTATCTTCATTTGAACTTCAACAACACCGCCTTTTTTAGCCATTCCCTTAATTTCAGTAGAGCAAACACTGGTACCTTTTTTGATTGCTGCCTGAGCAATCAGTTTTGAAAAGAATATCACACCCTGTCCACCTTTTCCGATAATCACAAGTTTCATTTTATTCTTTTACTATTTCTCCCTTAATTATCGCCTTTGTTGGACATGAATAAACGCAACAACCACAGCTTATACACAGATTTCTGTCTATCTCTGCCTTATTTTCTTCTTCATTGAAAATAATTGCAGGGCATTCAAACTCATTTACGCAGACCTTACAGCCCTTGCAGAGTTTTTTATCTATCTTAATAGCGTATACTGGATTAATGCTCAACCCCTTCTTTGTATTAATGCAGGGATGTCTGAAGACAATAACAACAGGTTCAGAACTATCCTTTAAGAATTTCTTAGCTTCCTTTAAAAGCTTAAGAGAAGTTTCAAAATCATAAGAATCAACAACTTGCACAAAATTGACTCCAAGTCCTTTTATGACATTTTCTATAATAATTGGTTTTAATGCTACATCTGTGGAGCTTTCAGAATCCGATAGAGTCTTTTGATTACCTGTCATAGCAACTGTCTGATTGTCAAGAATAACAACTAAAAATGGCACTTTATAATGAACAGCATCAATTAATGGAGGAATTCCAGAATGAAAAAAGGTTGAATCTCCTATAATTGAAACCACATCCCTATCTTTATCGGAGAGTTCAAAAGCTTTCTTTAATGCAAATCCAAACGATACGCTTGCTCCCATACACAATACTGTATCTGTAACATTAAAATTAAGTGCTAAAGTGTAACAGCCTATGTCCCCAGCATAGATTGCCTTTTTACCAAAAACCTTCTTGACTGCAAAAAGAGAAATCCTGTGAGCACATCCAGGGCATAAAGAAGGTCTCTTAAGTGCAGGAACTGTAACTATTTTTTTTCTTTCAATTAACCCAAGTCTTTGAAGAATATCCTCACATACTTCTGGCGTGAGTTCACCCTCGCCTGGTACTAATCCATTTCTTCGTCCTTCTGTATTAAGTTGAAGCTCTATCACTGGATAGGTTTCTTCAACAGCAATAACTCTTTGAAATTGAGAAAAATCCTGAAAATTAAGAGGATATGGCATATCAATTTTTCCAAGAGTTAGTCTATCCTGAAGTTTATAATCTTCAATCAGTTCATACAAATAAGAAAAAACTGCTCCACTTGAAAGCATCAAAATTTTACCATTAAAAAATAGCTTAATTTTATTTTCATCTGCAATTTTTTTAATCTTATCATTTAGAAGTTCGTGCAGTTTCAGTCTCTGTTTTGGTGTAGCTGCAAATCTCCAGATAAATTCATGCCAGTTTTTAGCTGTTTTAAAATTAGCCTCCATTGGTTCATTATATAACTCTTCATCTATCCTCACATCAGCTCGAGCATGTGACACTCTGGTTGAGCTCCTGAGCATGACTGGCATGTTATATTTATTACTCAACTCAGTAGCTTTTCTAGCAAACTCATAAGCTTCCTGGACTGTGGATGGGTCTAAAACTGGAATTTTTGCAGCCATTGCTATAAATCGACTATCCTGCTCAGTTTGTGATGAATGCGGACCAGGGTCATCAACGCTTACAACAACCATTGATGCAACTGTACCAACATAAGCAGAATTCATAAATGGATCCATGGCAATATTAAGTCCCACCTGTTTCATTGTAACAGCACTTTTTATATTTGACAGAGCTGCTCCGTAGGCTATCTCATAAGCTACCTTTTCATTTATTGACCATTCAATAAATGCTTTCAAACCATGTTGTTTTTTTAATTTCTGGGCTGCTGGAATAATTTCACTTGAAGGAGTACCTGGATAACCTGTGATGAATCTTACGCCTGCATTTATTAATCCATACGCAATTGCTTCATTACCCGAAATATATAACCGTGACATTTTTATATAATAAGAAAAAATGGAGTATTGAAGCAATTCTACTGGCGAAAAATAAAAGGTATTTTTTAAACATTAGGTGTGTTAAAATAGGTACGTCTTAAGCACTTTACACTATTGCGGTTTTTTAATAATTTTTTAAAATTTTAACAGTATGAATGAACAGGATAATATCCATCCAAGAGTTCGTAATCGAAGAGTCCATCTTGCTAATGAGAGGACCTTCCTTTCATGGATAAGAACAAGCATTGGAATAATGGCTTTTGGATTTGTTGTAGAAAAATTTGCTCTCTTTGTAAAACAGTTTTATCTGATTCTAGGAAAACAACCTTTTCATTCAAGTGAAGCAGAATACTCCACTTTTTTTGGCATAGTTCTTATTTCTCTTGGTGGATTGATGGGATTTCTTGCTTTTATACGGTATAAAAAAATCGAAAAACAGATTGATGAAGATACATATCAACCTTCTACTTTACTTGATATACTTCTTATAATATGTCTTCTTATAATTTTAGTATTTCTAATTGTTTATTTAATTCGTAGTATTTGATTTTAATTAAATATACTACTAATTTTCACATTCTAATGATGTAAAGATGGATATTTATATTCGCAATAATATTCGTGAATAAGCAATAAAATTTTAATATTTATAATGATTGTCTAAAGAAAAAAAGCAGAATAAATTTTAAAAAAGTGTTCTTCTTCCTTTTAAAGATTCAGAAATAAAAGCCCTGAATAAAGGATGCGGTTTAAAGGGCTTGGACTTAAACTCTGGATGGAATTGACAACCAAGAAACCATGGATGGTCTCTTAATTCGATTATTTCTACAAGCTGACCATCTGGCGAAGTTCCACTGAATAACACTCCTTTTTCTTCAAGAATCGGAAGATATTTATTATTAAACTCATATCGATGTCTATGTCTTTCAGAAATTTCTTTTACTCTGTAAGCTTCATATGCCTTTGTTCCATCTTTAAGGACACATGGATAGGCACCAAGCCTCATAGTTCCACCTTTCTGAGAATCTACTGTTCTTATTTCATATTTTTCAGTTTTTGGATTAAACCATTTCTGCATTAAATAAATAACAGGATGCTCCGTATCTGGATCAAATTCGGTACTGTGAGCCCTGAGTCCTGCAAGATGCCTGCTTATTTCAATTACTGCACATTGCATACCAAGACAGATACCTAAGAATGGTATTTTATTTTCTCTTGCATACTTTATTGCTTCAATTTTGCCTTCTATCCCCCGACTGCCAAAACCACCAGGAATTAATATACCGTGCGCCTCAGAAAGATGCATACCTGCTCCATCTTTTTCTATATCTTCTGAATCTACCCATATAAGATTGACCTTCGCATCATTTGCAATACCACCATGAATTAATGCTTCATTAAGACTTTTATAAGAATCCTTAAGACCTACATATTTACCAACAATTGCTATATTAACCTCTGTTTTAGGATTTTTAATCTTATCAACAATCTCTTCCCATAAAGAAAGATCGCCGATTCTATGAGGGAAAGAAAATTTTTTTTCTATTAAAAGGTCAAGTCCCTCATTTTGAAAGTTTAAAGGGACTGCATAAACGGTTTCAACATCATGGGCTGAAATAACAGCATCAAAATCAAGGTTACAGTGAAGAGCGATCTTTTTTTTCAAACTATGAGGAATTGGCCTGTCAGCGCGACACAGTAAAATATCCGGCTGGATACCAATAGCCCTCAAACTGTTCACACTGTGTTGTGTTGGTTTTGTTTTAAGTTCTCCAGCGCTTTTTACATATGGAACAAGGGTCAGATGAATATATAAAACATTTTCTCTACCAACATCATACCGAAACTGCCTTATTGCTTCAAGAAAAGGGAGCCCTTCAATATCTCCTACAGTTCCTCCAACTTCGACTATAACAACATCAAAATCATTGTCTCCTGCAGCTGATTTTATAGCTTCCTTTATTTCATCGGTAACATGTGGAACAACCTGAACAGTGTGTCCAAGATAACTACCTTTTCTTTCTTTGGATATAACATTAAAATAAATTTTTCCTGATGTATAATTATTAACATGTGAAGCAATAAGATGAGTGAACCTTTCATAGTGCCCGAGATCTAAATCTGTTTCACAACCATCATCAGTAACATAAACCTCTCCATGTTCAAAAGGACTCAGAGTTCCTGGATCAACATTTATATATGGGTCAAGCTTCTGGATTGTAACCTTAAATCCCTTTGTCTCAAGTAAAGCACCAATTGCAGATGCTGCGATACCTTTACCAAGAGCTGACACTACTCCCCCTGTTATAAATATGTACTTAGGCATTTTTCTGCTACCTCCAGGTCTTCTGGTGTATCTATTCCAAAGGAATCATATTCTGTAATATTTACTTTGATTTTTATTCCATTTTCAAGTGCTCTGAGCTGTTCAAGAGACTCAACCTTTTCAAGTGTTGATTGGGGTAGAGTGACAAATTTTTTAAGAATTTCAACTGTATATCCATAAATTCCTATATGCTTGTACATAAAATTATTTGTAGAATCACCTTTTATAAATTTTTCCCTGTCAAATGGTATTGGAGAACGTGAAAAATACAGGGCATATCCATTTTCATCAAAAACAGCTTTCACAATATTAGGATTTTTAAAAATTTTTTCATCATCGATTTTTGTTACAAGAGTTCCAATAAGCTGAGAAGTCTCATCCACATTATAACCTTCTTTCATAAGTTTTACAAGCTGTTCAATCATTTCAGGCTTAATCATCGGTTCATCGCCCTGAACATTAATTACAATGGAGTCACCTTCCAAATTATATCCTTTTTTTATCAAGCTATCAACTGCCTCGGCTATTCTATCTGTACCAGAAGGATGTGTTTTTGATGTGATTATTGCTTTTCCACCAAAGCTCTCCACACACTTTAGTATTCTTTCATCATCAGTAGCTACAAAAACATCATCAATAAAGTGAGAGATTTTCGCTTTTTCATACACATGTTGAATAAGTGGTTTCTTTTGAAGAAGTGCAAGAGGTTTACCAGGGAATCGTGTTGAAGCAAACCTTGCAGGAATAATGCAAATAGTAACCATAACTTTAACTTTTATGATAACATAATTATCTGATGTTGTGGCCAGATTTTATAAAAGAAACAAAAAGTTATTTAGTTAACACTGTTAAAAAGTATTTTTTACCATTTTTATCTGCTATTATGTTAATTCTAAGTTTTGCACCATTTGATGTTTTTTTCCTTGCATGGGTTTCTTTTTTACCATTTTTTTTCTTTTTATATAAAGCTCAAGATTCCAGAACTGTTTTTAAAGGTGGATTGGTTTTTGGATTTTTATATTTTTTAGGCAATGTTTACTGGATTTATCATTCTCTTTACTTTTATGGCTCTGTACCTTTTATTTTAAGCTATGTTATAGTTGGTCTATTAGCTCTATATCTTGCTCTATACCCAGCTTTTTTTGCTTTAATATATAAAAATTTATTAAAAAATAATTTACCAACTTCATTTTATGCACCTTTTATATGGGTCAGTTTTGAAGTTTTAAGAACATATCTTTTTACAGGCTTCCCATGGGCTATATTAGGATACAGTCAGTATAAATTTTTAATTATTAATCAGATTGCTGATATAACAGGAATTTACGGAATTTCTTATCTTATTATTCTTTTTAATTGCTTGATTTTTGATTTATTGATTTTTAAAAAACTTAAAACTCGATATCCTCTCATATCATATATTCCTGTTGTTTTAAGCACAGCTGGAATTGTCATAATATTTGCTTTAACCATAATTTATGGAGTTATAAAACTAAATGAGCCAATTGATAGTCAAACTCTAAAAGTAGCTGTAATTCAGGGAAGTATTCCTCAGCATGAAAAGTGGGATTTTAACAAAATAAATGAAATTTTAAATATTTATAAAAATCTTACAATTCAAGCTAAATCATCTAATCCCCAATTAGTTGTATGGCCTGAAACAGCTCTACCTTTTATATACGAAAAAAATAAATACTTTACCTCGGATTTAATTAACTTTGTTAAAGGACAAAATATATATTTACTGGTTGGAACTATAATGGAAAGGCAGGAAAATCAATATACAAACAGTGCTGTCTTGATTGATTCAAATGGAGTGACCGCTTATTTTTATGATAAAATACATTTAGTACCATTTGGTGAATATGTTCCTTTAAGAAAGATTTTATTTTTTATAGATAAATTGACTGTAGGTGTCGGAGATTATCAGAGTGGTAGCAGTTATAATTTAGCAGTCACTCCATTTGGGAAGTTTGCAACTTTAATCTGCTATGAGAGTATTTTTCCGGGACAAGTACGAAAGTTTTATCAAAAAGGTGGAAATTTTATTGTCAATATCACCAATGATGGTTGGTTTGGAAAGACATCTGGACCGTATCAGCATTTTTCAATGGCTGTGTTTAGAGCAATTGAAAATAGAAAACCCTTAATAAGAGCTGCAAATTCTGGTATTTCTGGTTTTATCGACAGTAAAGGAAGGATTATAAATAAAACAAAGCTATTTGAACGAACTTATTTAGTTGAAAATATACAGGAAAACGAAAAAAACAGCTTTTACATAAAATATGGTGATATATTCGCTTATTTATGTATTGTTTTTTCTTTAATTTTTTTAATTGGCAATATAAGCTTTGGAGGTAAAAAATGGTTACATATGAAGATTTAAAGATTAATTTAAAAGAAACTAAAGAAAAAGTTCTTTCTTTAAGAGGTTGTCTTTGAAATAGATAAGCTTAAAGAGAAAATTAAAACACTTGATATAGAACTTCAGAAGGAAGTTAACTGGAAAGATATAAAAAAAATAAAATCAATTCAGCAGGAAAAAAATAGTCTTCAGGAAATAGTTGAACCTTTAGACTCTTTTATCAATAAGATTGAATATCTTGAAGAAGCGTTAAATATTTCAGAGTCAGAAGAAGAAGGATATTTATTTTTACATGATTTAGAAAAAGATATAGAAGAAACTAAAAAAAATATTGAAAAGCTTGAATTGAGGCTTTTACTTAATAAAGAACATGATAAAAATAATGCTATAGTATCAATCCATCCTGGAGCAGGTGGCACAGAAAGTCAGGACTGGGCTGAGATGCTCATGAGGATGTATTTAAGATGGGCTGAAAAAAAGGGATTTAAAGTGAACATTATTGATTTACAATCAGGAGAAGAAGCAGGAATAAAGGATGTAACTTTTACTGTTGAAGGATTATATGCTTACGGATATTTAAAATCAGAAGCCGGAGTTCATAGACTTGTAAGAATTTCTCCATTTGATGCAAATAAAAGAAGACATACTTCTTTTGTAGCTGTCAGTGTTTATCCAGAAATAGAAGATAATATTGAGGTTGAAATAAACGATGAGGACTTAAGAATTGATACTTTTAGAGCTTCGGGAGCAGGTGGTCAACATGTTAATAAAGTTTCATCAGCTGTAAGAATTGTTCATATTCCTACAGGTATTATTGTTAACTGTCAAACTGAAAGATCTCAGCATAGAAATAAAGAAATTGCAATGAAGATATTAAGGTCAAAACTTTATGCTCTTTTACAGAAAGAACAGGAAGATAAGATAAAGTCTATTATAAGTGACAAAAAAGATATAGCATGGGGAAATCAGATCAGGTCTTATATACTTCATCCTTATAGGCTGATAAAAGATCACAGGACTGATATTGAGATTTATGATGTTGAACAGATTTTAGATGGTGATATAGATGTTTTTATTGAAGCTTATCTTAAAAGATTTTCTTCTGTTTTTTAATCTTTTTTTTGTTTTTTATAGAAGTAGTGATAGGTGATGTTGTTTATGTTTAAAGATGTTTTTTTTACTTTTTTTATAATTTGTTTTAGTGTTTAAAATTTGTACTGATTTTTTATAAATTTAACCTTTTAATAATGAAGATTTTTATTAATGTTGAAATATGAATTTATTCTACAGATTTTAAACAATTTATTGCTCACTTTGTTAATTATAGGATATAATGAAAAGGTCTTAAAAAGAGGTTATATGTATAACCATTTGAATTTTAAAAACTTTTTTATTTAACAGGCTCTCAACATGATAGTTTTTAACAAATGTTTAAAAGTTGTTGAAAAATGAATGAAATAAATAAAATCTGGCAGAAAGTTTTAGAAATTATAGCACAAAAAGTAGGTGAATCTATTTTTGAACTCTGGTTTTCTCCTATAAAGCTTTTGGATATAAAGAATTCAAACGCTTTTATAGAGGTTCCAAATAGATTTTTTAAGGACTGGATAGAGGATAATTTCCCATCGATAATAAGTGACAGCTTTTATCAGATTACAGGAAATCAAATAAAAATTCATTATATTATTACGGGTAAGGAGCAGGAATTAATATCTATTGACGAAAAAAAACCGGCTATAAAAAGGGGCTATTTCAATCCTAAATATACTTTTGATACCTTTGTTGTTGGACCTTCGAATCAGTTCGCACATGCGGCAGCGCAGAGAGTTGCTGAAAATCCTGGAGTTGCTTATAATCCTCTTTTTATATATGGTGGAGTCGGGCTTGGTAAGACTCATCTTATAACAGCTATAGGGAATTATATTTTGGATAAAAAGCCTGAAATTAATGCATGTTATATTTCTTCAGAGCAGTTTACTGGCGAGTTTGTTTCGGCAATCAGACATGAAAGAATGACTGAATTTAAAAATAAGTATAGAACAGTGGATATATTTCTGGTAGATGATATCCAGTTTATTGCTGGTAAGGATTCTACACAGGAAGAGTTTTTTCATACATTCAATGAACTTTATAGTAAGCAAAAACAAATAGTTATCTCCAGTGATAGACCTCCAATGGAGATTTCAGATATTACAGACAGACTACGTTCAAGATTTGGAATGGGGCTTATAGCAGATATTCAGCCTCCGGAAATAGAAACGAGAGTTGCAATTTTATATAAAAAAGCAGAAATGGAAGGGATTAAATTACCAGAAGATGTGGCTTACTTTATAGCTTCGAGAATTAAATCAAATGTAAGAGAGCTTGAAGGTTCTTTGATCAAGTTGTGTGCATATAGTTCTCTAACAAAGGCTCCGATAACTATGGACATAGCAAAGCATGTTTTAAAAGATTTGCTCCCTGATGAAAACAAACCAATCACAGTTGAATTAATTCAAAAAGCTGTGTGTGAAACAATGGATATAAAAATTCAGGATATAAGATCAAAAAAAAGAACAAAAGAGATTGCAAATGCAAGAAAGTTGGCTATGTATATAGCAAAAAAGCTGACCAATTTTTCGCTGGCAGAAATAGGTAGTGCCTTTGGTGGTAAAGATCATGCAACAGTTATATATGCATGCAAACAGATTGAAAAGGCAAGACAAAAAGATGACAATCTGGCGAAGCTTATAGATAACATTATAAAAAGATTACAGGTTAATAAATAATTCAGGGGGTAAGCCAATGCATTTAAAGCTAAAAAAACAGAAGATACAGGATAATCTTTCAAAAATTCAAAACATTGTTGAAAAAAAAAGTATTATGCCTGTATTAAATCATTTTCTCATGGATGTTACACAAAATGGTGGATATATCTTAGCTACAGACCTTGAAACAGCGGTAAAACAACCACTTGATGTTGAAGTTTTACAACCGGGTAGAGCATGTATTCCCGCAAAAAAATTTTATGAAATTGTAAAAGAGCTTGCAGAAGATATTGAAATAACACTTGTAGAGCAATGGATTAAAATTCAGTCAGGTAGATCAAATTTCAGGCTTGCTACGCTTGATCCTGCTGAATTTCCTGTATGGCCAGACATCGGAGATGCTACAAAAATTGATCTGTCAAGAGATTTTCTTCTTACTGCCATAGAGAAAACAATTTATGCTTCTGGCGATGCTGATGTGAGATATGTTTTAAACGGACTTCTTTTTCATATCAAAGCTTCTTCAGAGTTTAAAGTGGTCGGTACAGATGGCCACAGGCTTGCAGTTTTCTCCGCTCCAGCTGAGGGAATGAACTTTACAGAAGAAAAAAAGATAATTCTGTCAAAAAAATCATTGAATGAACTGAGAAAGTTTTTATCTGATACTGAAACAGTTTCTCTGCACATTGGCAAAACACACGTTATGTGTGAAATGGATGGTATAACCTTTCTTACACGAATGATAGATGGCAATTATCCTGAATATGAAGCAGTAATACCGAAAAATAATGATAAAGTGGCAGTTGTTGATAAAAGTATGTTTATAGCGTCACTTAAAAGAGTTTCTGTTTTAAGCAGAGAACATCAGAATGCCGTTAAAACAGAATGGGATAAAAATTTAGTTATAATATCATCATCAGACCCTGAACTTGGAGAAGCGAGAGACGAATTACCTATTGATTACCAGGGTGAGCCTTTTATAACAGGTTTTAATGCCAGATATCTGATAGATGCTCTTGAAAAGATTACTTCAGATAAAGCAAAAATAACCATGAGCAAGCCAGATAAGGCAGTGTATATAACAGATGCTGATGTTACCTCTTTTGTTTATGAATGTGTTGTAATGCCGCTAAGAATTTAATTAAAAAAATTTTTTTAAATATTTGAGGAGATATTGTGAACAAAGCAGAAACCTATAAAGCAGGAGACATAAAAATTCTTAAAGGACTTGAAGGGGTAAGAACCCGTCCTGCTATGTATATTGGCTCAACAGGTGTTGAAGGATTGCATCATCTCATTTATGAAGTGCTTGATAACAGCGTTGATGAAGCTCTTGCAGGATATTGTAATCAGATTGAAGTTAGATTGCATAGAGATGGAAGCTGTACTGTTATAGATAATGGTAGAGGTATTCCAATAGATATTCATCCAGATGATCCTGAAGGCAGAACAGCTCTCGAAATAGTTCTTACAGAGCTTCATGCAGGAGGAAAGTTTGAGTCAAAAGCATACAAAGTATCCGGTGGTCTTCACGGAGTAGGCTTGAGTGTTGTTAATGCTCTCTCAGAATGGCTTGAGGTTGAGGTAAAAAGAGATGGCAAGGTAGTAAGACAGAGATATGCTCGTGGTATTCCTGTTACCCCAGTTGAGATTATTGGTGAGACAGAAGATTCAGGGACAAAAATAAAGTTTATGCCTGATCCAGAGATATTCGAAACCACAGAGTTTATAAAAGAGATGCTAATTGAGAGATTTAGAGAACTATCTTACTTGAACAAAGGATTAAAAATTATTCTTGTTGATGAAAGAGATGGATCAGTTGAGGAATTTATTAAAGAAGGTGGAATAGTATCATTTGTAGAAGATTTAAACAAAAATAAGAAAGTATTAAATTCAAAACCAATATATGTTAAAGGACAAAAAGACAGGATTATTGTTGAGATAGCTATTCAATATAATGAAGGTTATTCAGAAGAAATTATCACATTTGTGAATAATATCCATACAAGAGAAGGTGGTACTCATTTAGTAGGTTTTAAGTCAGCTCTCACCCGAACAATAAACAGTTATGCAATTGAAAATGGACTTTTAAAAGAGGGAAAAGAGTCTCTTTCTGGTGAAGATGTAAGAGAGGGCATTGTTGCTGTAATAAGTGTGAAGATTCCTGATCCTCAGTTTGAAGGACAGACCAAGATGAAACTCGGTAACAGCGAGGTAAAGGGAGTTGTAGAAACCATACTAAATGAAGGCCTCAGCAGATGGTTAGAGGAAAATCCGAACTATGCAAAACTAATTATTGAGAAAGCAAGAGATGCTGCAAGGGCTCGTGAGGCTGCTAAAAAGGCGAAGGAGCTTACAAGAAAAAATGGAATTCTTGAATCAACAACTCTTCCTGGTAAGCTTGCGGATTGTACTGAAAAAGACCCTTCTCATGCCGAACTTTTTATAGTTGAGGGCGATTCTGCTGGTGGATCAGCAAAACAGGCAAGAGACAGACGCTGTCAGGCAGTATTACCTTTAAGAGGAAAAATTTTAAACGTGGAAAAAGCAAGAGTAGACAAGATGTTAACATCAGAGGAGATAAAAACCCTGATTACCGCAATTGGCGGAGGCATTGGCAAGGAAAATTTTGATCCTGCTGATATCAGATATCATAAAGTAATTCTGATGACCGATGCTGATGTTGATGGTGCGCATATTAGAACTCTTCTTTTAACATTTTTTTACAGGCAGATGTTTCCTTTAATAGAAGCTGGATATTTATACATAGCCCAGCCCCCACTCTATAGAATTAAGAGAGGCAAATGGGAAAGATACATACAGACAGAGGATGAATTTAATGAATTTCTCATGGATATTGCTGTCGAGGAGGTATCTCTTCCTCAGGAATCAGAACTTAATTTAAAAAAAGAGTTTTTGAAGCTACTTTTTGAATATGGCAGGATTCTAGAAAATTTTGAAAAAAGAGGATTTGCCCCATCTTTTATAGAAAGCATTCTTAAAACTGGTCCAGAACAAAAAGATACAGAATTTTTTGAATTAAAGGATTTTCAGATGATTCAGCAGATATATGACAGACTTTCAACTCTTCAGGAAATTAAAGAAAATCAGGACTATGTTATTCAGATTAAGAATGACACTGTAAGAACTCAATCTTTGTGGGAACTTTATAGCAAAGTTATGGATGCAATAAAAAAGGGACTCACCATTCAAAGATATAAAGGGCTTGGAGAGATGAATCCTGAACAGTTATGGGAAACCACAATGGATCCTGAAAAAAGGACACTCTTACAGGTAACAGTTGAAGATGCTGAACTGGCAAATGAAATGTTTACAATACTGATGGGAGATGATGTTGAACCAAGAAAAGAGTTTATTGTAAAACATGCACTTGAAGTTAGAAACCTTGATATTTAAAAAGGCAGAGTTAAGATGGAAGAAGCTTTCTGTAAATCATTTTTAAGAAATTTCATTAATATTATCCCTCAAAGCCTGAGTTTTTTATTTAAAATTGAGTATTTCTGAATGGCGATGTTATGAAAATTATGGAATGTCCATCAGTAAACTGGAGGAATAAATAATGCTTGATCTCAAATTTGTAAGAGATAATCCTGATATAGTCCGAGAAGCACTCAAAAAAAGAGGATATGACCTTAATTTTGAACAGTTTTTAAGTCTCGAAGCAGAAAGGCTTAATTTTTTAAAAGAAATAGAGCAGAAAAGAGCACTGAGGAACTCTGTTTCTCAGGAAATTGCAAGCCTCAAAAAGTCCAAAGGCGCCAAACACAAAACTGATGAACTCATCTCTCAGATGCGAAACCTTGGTGATGAACTTAGTGAACTTGAGCAGAAATTGCGTGAAATTGAGGAAAAGGTTTATGATTTCATCCTTTTGATTCCTAATATTCCTCATCACACTGTTTTAGTGGGAAAGGACGAAACGGAAAATGTTGAAATCCGGAGATGGGGAGATCCACCGATCTTTGATTTTGAGCCTTTAAATCACTGGGATATTGGAGAAATTCTTGGAATAATTGATTTTGAAAGAGCAGGTAAGATTGCAGGAAGCAGATTTGCTGTAATGAAAGGAGCAGGTGCACGACTTGAGCGCGCTTTAATTAATTTTATGCTTGATTTAAATATATCAAAGGGGTATATTGAAGTTTTTCCACCTTTACTGGTAAATAAAGCATCAATGACAGCAACAGGACAACTTCCAAAGTTTGAGGAAGACCTTTTTAGAATAGTTGAACCAGAGTTTTATCTTATACCAACAGCAGAGGTTCCTGTAACAAATCTTCACAGAGAGGAGATTCTTTCAGAGGATGATTTGCCATTTTATTATGTCTCCTACACACCGTGTTTTCGAAAAGAAGCTGGTTCACATGGTAAGGATGTTCGAGGACTTATAAGACAACATCAGTTTAACAAAGTGGAACTCGTAAAATTTGTAAAACCTGAAGACTCCTATGATGAACTTGAATCTTTAACAAAAGATGCTGAGGAGATCTTACAAAAATTAAACCTTCCTTACAGGGTAGTTGCTCTGTGCACAGGAGATCTTGGTTTTGCATCAGCAAAAACATATGATATAGAGGTATGGCTTCCAGCACAGAACTGTTACAGAGAGATTTCTTCGTGCTCTAATTTTGAAGACTTTCAGGCAAGAAGGGGAAATATAAGATTTCGCAGAAAGTCTAAGAAAGGTACAGAGTTTGTCCATACATTGAATGGTTCAGGATTGGCAGTTGGCAGAACTGTAGTTGCAATTCTTGAAAACTATCAGCAAAAGAATGGTTCAATTGTAGTACCTGAAGTCCTAAGACCCTATATGGGTATTGATATAATTCGATGATTCAGCAAGTTATTGATCAATCAGGCATAATCCATCTATTTAAAGCTAAACAAACAGAACCTATTAAGCTTATAATTGGTGAGATTTTAAAAGCAGAGATAATGGACATTCTGCCAACAGGTAACATTCAGATAAAAATAGACAATAGAATTCTTAATGCCCAACCTCAGAGACAGTTGCCTTTAAACAAAGGAGATACTGTATATTTGAAAGTTGAAAAGCTTCTACCTGATGGAACGATTCCTCTAAGGGTTTTATCCACTTCTGAGACATTACAACTTGAAAAAGCTATAGCGAATATAACGCAGGAAATTTCAGATAAGATTTTTAGGTTCATTGAGGCTATTTTTACAGATAAAGGACAGCAGGTGATTCAGAGTAAACAGTTCTCTGCATTGCAGCATGACGAACCTTCTTATCTTAATCTGATTAAAGCAATTTTAAGTCTTCCTGTAGAGGATGTGCCAAATACTGAAAAAGTTACATTACTGAAAAAAATCATGGCTACTTTTTCAAATAGCTCAAGCACATTAGAGTCAATTAAAGAGCTTATTAATTTAGTTGAAAATAAATCAAATCAATCTTTATTTAAAGGACAGTCAGCATTGTTAAATGCTATTCTGGTTTCCTCTGATGAACCCGTTGAAAAATTAAAAAAAGCAGTTTTAAACTCAGGTGTGCTTCTTGAGACAAAACTTAAACAGGCTCTTTCAGATCCAGTTAAAATTGAAAGCATTAAGGAAGATTTAAAGGTTATTCTTAACAATATAACAACCGAGGCAAAAAGTCATGGCCTGCAAGATGTGGTTGATAAAGCGCAGCAAATTCTAAGACAGATAGATGGATATCAGGTGTTATCAAAAACCTTTCAGAGTTTTTTTACATTTCTTCCAATCTTCTGGAAGGAAGTAGAAGGTGGCAATATAGCATTTAAATCATTTAAAAGACAGGGAAAAGACTATCACACAGTTTTTATAACTCTTCAGATTAAAGAAGAATCGTTATCATTTATTATAACAATGATCAACAGAAGTTTCTTTGTAAGTTTTTCTGGAGCACCTGAAACTATGCAAGTAATTAAAAGTTACGAAAATGATTTAAAGCAAAGATTCCAACAGCAGGGTATGATTCTTGGTGGAGTAAACTATGTTGAAAAAGTTGAAGAACTTTTAAAACAGTGGAATATAAAGGACGGATTAATAAGCGTGACAGTATGACAGAAGAAAGCAAAAAAGCAGTAGCATTAAGATATGAACAGAAGAAGGATTCAGCACCAAAAGTTGTTGCAAAAGGCAGAGGCTGGCTCGCGGATAGAATTATTGAACTTGCAAGACAACATGGAGTTCCTTTAAAAGAAGATAAAACTCTTGTTGAAGTTCTTTCAAAACTCGAGCTTTCAGAAGAAATACCAGTTGAACTGTATAAAGCAGTTGCTGAAATTCTTGTATTTGTTTACCAGATCAAGGAGAAAATAAAGTAATGAATATTTTACACAAAATAGTAGATGCTAAAAAAATAAGAGTTGAAAACGCAAAAAAAATTAATCCACTAAAAAATATACAAAAAATTGCTGAATCTTTAGCCAGAGAATCTTCTAATTTTTACAGCGCGATAAAAAGATCCCCTGATGAGCCAATAAATCTAATTGCTGAGATTAAAAGAGCTTCTCCCAGTAAGGGATTACTGAAAGATTATGACATTATAGAAATGGCTGATATATATGTTTCTCATGGAGCAGATGCTATTTCAGTAGTCACTGAGGAAGATTTTTTTCTTGGAAGTACTGAGATCTTTCAGAAAGTGAAAACAAGACATGCTCGAATTCCGGTATTGAGAAAGGATTTTATTGTTGATGAGTATCAAATCTATGAATCAAAATTGCTTAAAGCAGATGCCATTTTGTTAATTGCCTGTATTTTAACAGTTAATCAATGTAAAACCTTCTATGAGCTTTCAAAAGCTCTTGGTATGGATGTTTTATTTGAAATTCACGATGAAGAAGATTTAAAAAAAGCCATATATACTGAAGCAGATATCGTAGGAATAAACAACAGAAATCTTAATACATTGCAAGTTGATCTTGATACAACTTTCAGGCTACAAAAAATAATTCCTCCTGGTAAACTCACTGTTAGTGAAAGCGGTATTTCTGAAAAAAGTCATGTTAGAGAACTTATCAAACATGGAATTGATGCTATTTTAGTGGGAACATCGCTGATTTTAAGTGATAATCCAGGTAAAAAAATAAAAGAATTTAAATGCCTTGTATGATTTTACTTATTTTTCCGTTGTCATTCCTTAACTTTAGTTAAAAAATTAAAGATAGATCAATTCATCGTTATAATATTGAGAAATAAAAAGCAAAAGGTAATCCTTTAAATGCCTTGTTATTAGAAAATTCTGTTTTACATGGGAATGGCCATTTTTACCGAGCCATTTCGCATATTCAGGATTTGTCAGTAATGTTCTTATTGCATAGGCAGCACCCTCAATTGAATGACATAGCAGTCCTGTAAGTTTATTTTTCACTTGAAGCAGTATTCCACCCACAGCAGATGCTACAACTGGCTTTCCTTTCCATAGAGCCTCTGTAACAGTCAATCCGAATCCTTCTTTAATTGATTTCTGTACAACCACTGTTGCAATTCTCTGCAAAGCATTTATTTCAATATCGCTGTCTGGAGGTAAAAGAAGAATATGTATATCAGGGTTGTCTTTTGCTATTTCCTGTACCTCTGCAAGCACTTTGTCTGATTCAGGATCATCTGTTGCAGTTCCTCCTGCAAGAATGAGCTGACAGGGCATGGTTCTTCTTACCATTTCAAATGCTTTAATCACTCCAACAGGATCTTTGAGATAATCAAATCTTGACACCTGCAAAATTATGGGCTTCTTTTTGTCAATACCATACTTTTCAATGACAGCGTTAATTTGTTCCTCTGTGAGTTCTCTGTTTTTATTACTGAGTGGGTCTATTGATGGATATATGAGAAACATTCTTAATGCAAGCATTTTTGCAAAATTTGGAGCTGAAAAAACAGTGGCATCATATTTTTCAACATATTTTTTTATAAAATTCCAGACTGTTTTATCGGGATTTGATATATCTATATGACAGCGCCAGATCCATTTTTCTCCTATTTCATTTCTTTTCTTAACAAGTGCCACTGGCTGAGGATCATGCACAAAAATTACATGCTCGGCAAATTCTAAGTCTTCAGCGTTTTTTCTGTTTATCTCAAGGAAGTATTCAAATTCTTCCTCTGTAAACATCTCTTTTCTTCCATGAAGAGCATTATGAAACTTTTTTGTTATATTGAAAAATTCAGTATCTCCCTTGATTACACTCCATCTTGCATCTATGCCAAGTTCATTCAGAAATGGAACCATTCTTGAAAGTATTTCAGCAACTCCACCACCTATATATGTAGAGTTAATGTTCTGAACTGTTTTGCCTGAAAGTTTATCCGCTAGAGTTTTTAGCTCTTCAAGAGATGATTTTCCAATTATTGGCTCATAATCTCTTAACTTCGGTTTAATTGATTTAATTTCTTTATCCACTTGCTGTCTCCATTTCAAGATGATTTTCTATTATAGATACTAATTTTTCTCTTATATCCTCAATTGTGTGCATGTAAGGATCAATGCTCATGATTTTTTCAGCAAGCTCTTTTTCTTCAAAGCTTTCACTTAACCACAATGAAAAATCATTAGAAATCTTACCAAGTCTTAATTTCGCTTCATATATATGGAAAAATAAAGAGTTCAAGCTTATAAATTTCAGAATCTGTACAAATTCCCTCAGGTCATGAGCAACATAAGCTGTGGGCATAACCGCTCCTACTGATTTAATGAAATGAAATTCTTCTCCTTCTTCACAGTTTTTATCGTGTGGATAGTTGTTAATATATTCCTCTATTATATCCGCTATCCTTTTTCTTATTTCTCCAATACTTGAAAACTCAAAAATATCAACTGTAGAAAGTTTTTCTGAAAGAATATCATACCCCAGCACATTTCCAATCCATAAAGCAAACTCATTTGATGGCTGTGAGATAAGATAATGATACTCTTCCATAAAATCATGAGTATGATAAAAGATAGCAGAATCCGGTGCTTCTTTTATGTATTTTAATAGTTCCTTGAGATTTTTTGCTTTTAAGCCTGTCAGCTCTTTTATATTAAGTCTTGTGTAAAATCTAAAAGGTGCTTTCGCTCTTTTGGGTGGTTTTCTAAGAATCTCCAGTCTAGTTTTAATCAGTCTGCCATTAGGAATAAAGATTATTTTGTCATCAAATGTTTTTATCTCTACATGTCTCCATGTTGTATTTATCACGGTTCCCTCTTCTGCAGTTTCAAGTTTTATATAGTCCCCTTTTTTAACTATCTCATTATTGATTATTTCAAAACCTGCAATTAAATTTGAAATTTCGTCTTTAAAAACAATCAATACTACTGTGCATCCAAGAAGTATGAAAATAAAAAATGGAGTGGTTGGAAAATGCCAAATTTCAAATAGAATTAATAGTCCAATTGCTATAAAGCATATTGTCAGCAAAGTCTTCAATCTTTGAAATGGTTTAAATAACGGTCTCTTAACCTGATTAGAATATAAATTTAAAATACCGATGCTTATCCTGTGAAGAACGTATATTAAAGATAAGAAAAACAGACTTAAAAGCAATCTGCAAATGGCAATATATACAGAGCCTTTAACAGGAGATATTTCTATTGCTGTATATGCACCCAGAATCAAAATACAGTAAAATGCAAATATTGTAACGTTTTTGATTAAAAGCTCTTTGCCCTGCCATTTTACAGCTTTAAGTTTTGTATTCACATAGCTGGGAACAAGTCTGAAGCGTAACCAGAAAGCTAAAATTGTAAAAGAAAAAAATACAATGAATGGAACAAAAACAGATAGCCAGTTTTTTTCAATCCATTCAAACATTAAACACCTCTTTCAGGGTTAAAAGAAATTTATAAATTTCTTTCTGATTTTTTAAATAATAAATCGCCTCTGTATTTTTTGAATGACCTATCCTCACAGCCAATCCTGTATTTTTAATTGCTTTAAAAACTGTTTCATCAGTTTTATCATCACCTATAAATATTGGAAAAAATTTTTTATTAAAATAGTTTATTGTAAATAATACAGCTTTTCCCTTATCCCAATCAACTGCTGGCATGACTTCAAAAACCATTTTACCTTTCAATATTTTTATTTTTTCTTGATTGAAATCTTTTAAAATTCTGAAAAACAATTTCTTTAGATTGTTTCTCTGTTCAGGTAAAACTCTGCGATAATGTAATGTGAAGGAAAAGGCTTTTTTCTCAACAAAGACATCTTTAAAATCCCGCATTGCCTCTATAAGTCTTCTATAAATTCTATCAATCAAAGGTTTGATTGTTTTAGCTTCCGGGTGAATGTATTTTATATTTTCTCTCTCTATCTCTAATCCATGACTGCCACTGTAATATATGCCATGAATTAAAACTCTTCTTTTTATGTCCTCTAGGTCTCTACCACTGATTATTCCTATTTTTATTTTATTTTGTATGCTTTCAAGTACGGTTTTTATATCAGGTGATATGTAACAGTTTTCTGGATTTTTCTGTATAGGAACCAGAGTTCCATCAAAATCAAAAAAAAGAAAAATGTTTTTATCTCTTATACTCTCAATCCATGCTGATTTAAAAAGATACTCTGCCAAATTATAACCTCACAAGAGATGATATTAAATCCTTTGTCCATCTATAAATATTTCTTTCCTGAACAATATGTCTCATTTTTCTCATTCGTTGTTTTTTTTCTTCTATATCCATGTTCAAGGCCTGATATATTGCATCTGCTATGCTTTCAATATCATATGGATTTATAATTATCGCATCCTTGAGTTCACGAGAAGCTCCAGCAAACTGACTTAAAATTAAAGCACCTCCTTCATCATCTCTTGAAGCAATAAACTCTTTTGCAACAAGATTCATACCATCATGAAGTGATGTTACCATGCACAGATCAGCTATTTTATAAAAAGGTAATATCTTTGAGTGAGGATGATGACCCTTTAAAAACACGATGGGTTTATAATTTTTATTATGAAACTTCCAGTTAACTCTGTCAGCAGTTTCCTCAATTGATTCCATAATCTCCCGGTATTGCTTTATATGGGTTCTGCTTGGAGAACCAAACTGTATTAAACTGAATTTACCGATAAATTGAGGATACTTTTCAAAAAATCTTTCAATACCAAGAAATCTTTCTAGTATTCCCTTTGTGTAGTCGATTCTGTCAACGCCAACTCCTATGTACTCCGCCATTATGCCGAGCTCTTTAAGTAGTTTTTCTCTTAAGTCAGTTAAATCTGAACCATCAGCAAAATTCTCCACACTTACACTTACTGGAAAAGGTTTAACGGTTGTTATATGCCCTCTTCTTTCTATTGAAAAATGTTCCCAGTCTATCTTGGATTCAAGAAATCTATCAACTGTATCAAGAAAATTGTTGCAGTAAAACTGTATGTGAAAACCTACAAGATCTGCTCCAAGCATCCCAATTAAAATCTCTCTTGCCCATGGGCATATACCGAATACTTCAGGATTTGGCCATGGAATATGCCAGAATAAAGCAATTTTTGCATCAGGTCTCTGTTTTCTTATAAGCAACGGTACAAGAGCAAGATGATAATCCTGAACAAGCACGAGAGGAGATTCCTCATCTTTTATTGCTTCAATTAAAGCGGTAGCAAATTTTTCATTCACTCTCTGATACTCTATCCAGTCATCCGTCCTGAAAACAGGACGAACATATGTTATATGACATAATGGCCAGAGTCCTTCATTTGAAAAGCCATAGTAGTATCTTTTCTCTTCATCTTTTGTAAGCCACACTCTTTTCAAAGTATAGGCAGGTTTATCTGGAGGAACTCTTATTGTACCATTTCTATCAACAACATCTCTATCAGCATCTCCTGCTCCATGGGCAATCCATACGCCATCACAGGCTCTCATCACAGGATCAAGAGCTGTAACAAGTCCTCCAGCTGGAATAATACATTTTATATTTTCTCCCTCTCTTACATGTATGTAAGGTTCTCTATTTGAAAGCAGGAACAGTTTTTTGTCTCCTAATTGTTCTTTTATAAATTCTTTAAGGCGCTCAGCAGTCCAGTAAGAGTCTGTTCCTGCTTTTAAACGTTCTTCTTCTTCAAGATTTGCTTTTACCATTGATAAGGTTTTAACAAGTGTAGTAACCTCATCAACAAGTGGAGCGAGAATGTCTCCTTTTACAGGTATATCTGATGATTCTTTTATTTTCCCACTTCGTAATTCCTTGAGCCATTCAGCCATCCGGGCTACAGGTCCTGTAATGCTCCAGCGAATTATCAAAATTGATATCGCTACAATTGACAGAGTTAATGCTAAAAGACGAATGATATTCTGTTTCCATATATCTTTAATCCTTATATCAATATATGAAGCATCTTGAAAAAGCGCAAGAGCGCCTATTAATTTCTCCTCTGTAGTGCTTTCTGAAAAAAGTGGAATTACATAAATATAAATTTTTTCATTGTGAAGTTTTAAGATTTTTAAAGAAGGAAGTTTATCAACAATGGTGTTTACAACTTCTACTGGTGTTTTTGAAATGCTTGCTTTAAGATTCGAAGTTAGAGAAATAATATTACCAGAAGCATCATACACTGCAATACCTTTTAATCTTTCTCGATTGTCAAACTTTTCTACTATACGATTTAAACGCTCTATCTGACCTGTCTCAATAAGTGTAACTATTGACTCTTTAAGACTTTCAGCAACAATGATACTTCTTCTTACGAGATCAGCCTGGAGTCTGTTTTTCTCATCTTTAATCTGAATTGCCGAGAATACTACAATCACGAGAGAAATACCTATGAAAAGAGAAATAATAATCCTGAGGGTCAATTTCATTAATTGCATTATAACATATCATCGTCAGGCTTTCTTGTTATAGAAATAGAATTTTTCTACTAAAAGGAATAAAATCTTTCGAAATATAGAACCTGTTTAAATGACTAAAAGATTATAATAATTCTGAAATTTATACATGATATATATGAAATTTATTGAGAAATCATGAGGCTAAAGCTTAATATCCGGTAATTTTTGTAAAGACTTTTTTATCATTTCATCCGGATATTCAAAATCTGTAAGCTGTCCAGACAGGTAGGCTTTGTAGGACGGTAAATCAAGAAATCCTATGCCACTTAGATTAAAAAGTATTAGTCTTTCCTTGCCCTCTTGCCTTGCCTTTAATGCCTCATCAACTGCTGATTTAATAGCATGAGCACTTTCAGGAGCAGGGATTATTCCTTCTGTTCTTGCAAACAGAATTGCTGATTCAAATACAGCGGTCTGACCATAAGCAACTGCTTCTATTAATCCATCATGATACAGTTGACTTATAAGTGGAGAGTTTCCATGATAACGGAGTCCTCCTGCATGAATGCCTGATGGAATAAAATCATGCCCGAGTGTATACATCATAAGAAATGGTGTAAGACCTGCTGTATCTCCATAGTCATATCTGAACGCACCTTTTGTAAGAGTTGGACAGGAAGATGGTTCAACTGCAATAACTTTTAAGTCTTTACCGTGAATCTTGTCGTATAAAAATGGAAAACTTATTCCACCGAGATTACTTCCTCCTCCGCAGCATCCAATTACAATGTCAGGATACTCTCTTATAAGCTCAAGCTGTTTTCTGGCTTCCAGTCCAATAATTGTCTGATGTAAAAGCACATGATTAAGTACTGATCCAAGTGCATAGTTTGTATCTCTGTGAGTTGCGGCATCTTCTACAGCTTCAGAAATGGCTATCCCAAGTGTACCGGGATGCTCGGGATTTTCTTTAAGAATTTTTTTACCTGATTCGGTCTTCTCAGATGGAGATGGATGAACTTTGGCTCCCCATGTTTCCATCATTATTCTGCGATAGGGTTTCTGTTCATAACTGACTTTTACCATATAAACAGTAACTTCAATGCCCATGAGTGTACCTGCAAGGGCAAGGGCTGCACCCCACTGACCCGCACCTGTTTCAGTTGAAATTCGTTTTATTCCTTCCTTTTTATTGTAATATGCCTGAGGTATAGATGTATTAGTTTTATGACTTCCTGCAGGTCCGATTCCTTCATGTTTGAAATATATCCTGGCAGGAGTTTGTAATACCTTTTCCAGTGCGATTGCTCTATAAAGAGGAGTAGGCCGAAAACTTGCATAGATCTTCAAAACTTCTTCTGGGATTTTTATCCATCTTTCTGTGCTTACTTCCTGTGCAATAAGAGACATCGGAAATATAATATTCAATTCATCAACTGTTACTGGTTTATTTGTTTGAGGACTTAATGGAGGTGGAGGAATTTTTGGCATATCCGCCTGTATGTTATACCACTGCTCTGGTAAATCCTTCTCTGACAATACAATTTTCCGCATCTTACCCTCAAGATTAATGAATGTACTCATATAATACGAATTAAGATTAATTTTTTGCAATCAATTATTAATAATCGAATTATAAAACCTCTTTATTTTTTCTAATACAAAATGATAGCTTTTCTGAGAGCTTTATATAAGCAAAGGATAAGTTGCAACAAATTACAAATCACGATTTAAAACTATTATTTCAATCTATTGCAAGAGTTGTCCATGAACTATAAAATCTTTCTTTTAATGATTAAACTCCCAGCTCAGATCATCAATGGCATCAACCACGATACCAGTTCCTATCGCAATGAGCAGAATGTCAGTTGCAACTCGTACAAAACGATGTCCATGAGGTGGTGGTCCCAAATATGCAAGAACGCGCGGTGGAAGGTCATAAAAGATAACACCACGCGGCAGTGGCCGACCAATTGCCCATTTTTTCGCCTGTCCAGGAGGCATACAGCCATTATGTTTCTTGGCAAGTCCTGGAGGGCAGTGGCCTTTTCTATAGTAATCCGCGAAATAGTCATGGATAAAAGTCCTGTGGTGGTCAGTAAAATAGCGATGACGTTGATCTCTTTCTCTCTTTTCTTTATATTCGTGTTTATTATCCCTGTCATCATGTTTCCAATCATTCTTTTTATTATATTCATGTTTATTACCTTTACCATTTCCGCTCCATGAAGGCTTTTCAGCCAATACCTGTTCTACTGTCCCGATTAACATAAAAATTATTACAATGCTTATTGGCAAAGAAAAACGTTTCATAATTAGCTTCCTCCTTAGGAAAGAGTTATAATTCCAATTTAATACTAATGAAGATTAAAATTATTTGTCAATACCCCTAAATTTCTCCAAAATAATAGCTGTGAGAGATATTTGTTCTATCAAAATTGAATTTTTGATACCATTATACTAAAACATCAGATGAAGGTAATTTATCCGGAAGGATAAAAATCTATGAATTTTTATTTGCAATTACAGGTAAATTCTTTGTGTAAGTTTAAAGATTTAATTATAATAAATAGCTGACAATTAAGATGAAAGGATTACAAAAAAGACAATTCTGGAAGTCTAAAATAGGGCTTATTCTCGCAGTTGCAGGCAATGCCGTTGGATTAGGAAATGTTCTGAGATTTCCTTCAAAGGCTGCACTTTATGGTGGCGGAGCTTTTATGGTTCCGTACTTTATCGCTCTTTTCCTTATGGGATTTCCTTTGATGATTATTGAGTGGGTTATAGGAAGATATGCTGGACAACACGGACATGGTTCAATGACAGGCATTGTGGGGCTTTTTTTTAATCATGCAAACTGGGCAAGAGTGCTTGGCTCAATCGGTGTTGCTATTCCAATTCTTATTTGTGTGTATTATATATATATTGAATCTTGGACGCTTGGATTTGCATTTTTATCTCTCTTTAAACAGATACCTCTTCCTGTTGTAAGCTCCAACCTTTACGATGCTGTTAAACCCTATATGGAATTTTTCAAGGAATATACAAGGCCTTCCATAATAGCGTATTTTTTTCTGCTTGTTACACTCCTGATTAACTGGTTTATTTTGCAAAAAGGAGTTGCACGGGGAATAGAAATTACTGCTAAAATTGGAATGCCTGCAATTATATTATCTGGAATTCTTCTTGGAATCATCTGTCTTTCAGCAAAGAACTGGGCCGGATTTGAAGGGTTAAAATTCATATATAATCTTAATTTTTCCAAAATTACAGATCCTGAAGTCTGGATTGAAGCTTCAGGGCAGATCTTTTTTACCCTTTCCCTTGGAATGGGAGCAATTGCAGTTTATGCCAGTTATGTAAAACCAACAGAAGATGTTATAAGAGCCGGGATTTATACAGCAGGTATAAATGAATTTGTGGAAGTTGTTATTGGTGCATCAATTGCAATTCCTGCAGCATTTGCAATGTTTTCTGCTGTAGTTGTGCCAGAACTTGCAAAGGAAGGTACTTTCAGGCTTGGATTTATGACCATGCCGGCTGTGCTTATGAATTTTCCATTTGGTTCTGTTATTTCATTTATCTGGTTTCTTCTTCTTTTTCTTGCAGCCCTTACTTCTTCTCTGGCTTTAATACAGCCACTTATCGCACTTTTTGAAGATGAAATGAAGTGGGAACATACAAAAGCTACAACAGTAGCAATGATTTTTGTAATTCTTGGAAGTCATCTATCAGCTTTCCTTCCAAATTTTATAGATGAACTTGATTTCTGGGTTGGTTCTTTTATGCTTCTTACCTTTGGACTTATTGAGATAATTGTTTTTATCTGGATTTTTGGAATAAATAATTTTTACAAGGAATTAACAGCCAATACAACTCTTAAACTGCCAAAAGCATGTGTGTATGTTATGGCTCTAATTTCACCGATATTTATTGCTGCAATACTGTATTTCTGGGTTATCAAGGATTTCGGGAATGTAATTCTTACAAGAGAGCCTACAAAACTTATTTCACGAGGATTTATACTGTTTTTTATTGTATTTCTATCATTTATTGCAGTAAAAAGTAGAAAAATTATATTAAGGGATTTGCGATACTCAATAAGAATAAAAAAATAAGGGAGGCTTATCTTGATAAAAAATGAATCAAAGGAGATGTATCTGAAAATTTTAGATAAATTAAATTTTTATGACTTAATTTTTACTGCAAATGCAGTGAGAAAAAAATATAGAGGAGATAAAGTTGAACTATGTGCGATAGTAAATGCCAAAAGCGGAAAATGTTCAGAAGACTGCTCTTTCTGTGCTCAATCTTCAAGATATAAAACAGACTCACCAGTTTATCCTTTAGTTGATAAAGATGAACTCCTGAAAAAAGCTATCGAGGCAAAAAAGCATAAAGTAAAGAGATTTTCCATTGTTATAAGTGGTAAAAAACCTTCAAAACAGGAATTAAAACAGATTGGGGAAACAATAGAGCATCTTACTAAAAAAGAGATAAACACCTGCGCATCTTTAGGATTTTTAAACTATGATGAACTATGTTACCTGAGAGACTGCGGACTTCAGAGAGTTCATTGCAATATTGAGAGTTCAGAAAAAATTTTTCCTGAAATATGTACAACTCACAGCTTTTCCAGTAAAGTTCAGACGTTAGAGCAAGCTAAAAATGCAGGTCTTTCAATCTGCTCCGGAGGAGTTTTTGGATTGGGTGAGAACTGGTCTGATAGAGTTGATATGGCATATTTTTTAAAAAATTTGAATGTTGATTCTGTCCCAATTAATTTTCTTATTCCTATAAAAGGTACGCCTATGGAACATAGAACTCCTTTATCACCAATAGATGCTTTAAAAATTATTGCTTTATTCAGATTGATTCTACCACAGAAAGATATAAGAATCTGTGGAGGAAGGCAACTGCTCGGTGAGTTTTCCTCCTGGATTTTTATTGCTGGAGCAAATGCATTAATGACAGGAAATTATCTAACAACTCAGGGAAGACACTATATTGATGACTTAAAATTTATAGAAAATCATGGACTGGAGGTTGACTTTGTGGTCTCTTAGAATGAGAGCAGCAAAAATTGAAAATGATGCAGAAGAACATATTTCAGGTGCTGAAGGAATATACAATTTCAGTGAAGTAGAAAGGCTTCTCAAAAAATTTTTTCAGAGAGCTATTAAGCATTCAAATGGTATGCCAGATAAGGTGATTTTAACAATTGAAAAAATAAAAGAACCAATTCATGAGATTAAAGCTCTTACTGTAAAAACCATATTCTGTAGTTCACCAGATGATGCTCAAAATATTTCAAGAGAATATCTCATAAATCTGGGAATTTCAGAAAAGGCGATAGTTACAGCGTGGAATGTAATAAAAAATCATAAGATGAGAGGTGCAACTTTAATCGATGCTTTTACTGGAGAACGTCTTGAACCTGATAAAAAAAGAGGAGTTAGAGTATCGAGAATTCAGATGGCTACAAAAAAAAGATTACAGATATTAGGAAAAATAAAAAATTTTACTACTGAACCAGAAAGAGTAATCGAGGCAATAACAGTAGCATCAAAAGTGATATCTTTTAGTGAAATAATAGCTGAAATTTGCGTTTCAGACAATCCTGACTACACAACTGGTTATATAGCCTCAAAAGAATCTGGATATTTGCGCCTGCTTAACATTAAAAACAAAGGTGAACATATTGGAGGAAGAGCTTTTTTTGTCAAATCTCCGGTAGATCTAAATAAAATGATAGAATTTCTTGAAAGGACACCTGTGATAATTATATGAAATATAAGAAGGTTTTTTTAATAGGAAATCCTATCGCAGGTGGTGGAGCCTTAAAAAAAATTAAAAAAGCAGAACAGATTTTAAAATCTTCAGGAATGCCTTTAGAAACTCTGCTTACCGGTAAACACGGTGATGCTGAACAATTTGCAAGACATATAAAAGAAAGTTTTAATAATAGTAACGAACAAATTCTTGTTCTTGCTGCAGGTGGAGATGGAACATATAATGAAGTTTTAAATGGACTTGCTTTTTCTGATATTCCAATGGCAATTCTTCCCATGGGAACAACATCAGTGCTTGCAAAAGAATTAAAAATTCCAGGCAATCTAAAAAAAGCCGTTAATATAGCTCTCACAGGAAGTGTTAAAAAGGTTCATCTTGGAAAGATAAAAAACCAGGAAAAACAGAGACTTTTTATTCTTATGGCAGGCATTGGCTTTGATGGTCAGGCAGTATATAATGTAAATCCTGAAAAGAAGAGGCATTTAAAAAAGATAACTTATATTTTAAGTGGAATAAAAACTTTACTGAATTATGATCCGGAAGAACTCTATATCTCCAACTCTAAACAAACAAAAGCATACACTGCAGTAATATGTAAGTCCTCATGCTATGGAGGAAGCTTTAAGCTTGCTCCAGATGCCAGTCTAAAAGAACCTTGCTTTTATGTTTTTTTGTCAAAAACTCAATCTAAAATTTGCTTTGCTTTTCAAATACTGGCGATTATTTTTGGTTTCCATTTGAAATTGAAACATATTGATTATTTTAAAGTGGAAAAGTTAAAAATATCCGGCGATGCTCACGTACAGATAGATGGTGATTACTTCGGGAAAAACCCTGTAGAAATTGAGATTGTTCATGATGCTCTCAATCTTATTGTCCCTGAATCATGGGATTAGAAGTCTTTTGCCCTTTCTCAAACATGAGTATTATGCTGATTCTTCTGTTTCTGGGATCTTTTTTGTTTTCCTTTATTAATGGCATTGTATCAGCATACCCGACAACCCTTGCAATTTTTGCAGGGTCAACTCCGTTTTTTTCAATCTCACGCATGGCAGAAGATGCCCTTGCAGTGGATAGTTCCCAGTTTGTTATTGCTCCTCCTCTGAAAGGTATAGCATCTGTATGACCTTCAACTGCTATGCGTGCAGGTTCATCTTTGATGTTTTCTGCAACTACTTTTAAAATAGCTTTAGCCTTATCTGTTGGATCAGCAGAAGAAAGAGGAAACATTGGTTCTCCCTCAAGATCAACAATCTGAATTCTCACTCCGCCTTCAACAGTATCTATCATTATATGATCTTTTAATTCTTTAAGTTTTTCTTCAATGATTTTTTTAAGATGTTCTTCGAATTGTTTTGAATGACTTTGCACCTGAGCAGTTTCCTGTCCAGTTGTATTACTTTCTTTCGGAGTTACTGAAGACTGTTGCATAAATGATTGTCCTGATTGAAGTAATGTAAAATTTGCAAAATAATCAGCAACTGCAGATCTTTTAACAGGATCCAGCATTGAAAGAAGCCATAATAGAAGGAAAAAAGCCATCATAGCTGTTGTAAAATCAGCATAAGCTACTTTCCAGCTTCCACCATGATGAGGCTCATGCCCTTTTTTGATTTTTTTTACTATTATCGTTGTTTTAGATTTATCTGCCACTTTTTAATGCCCTTATTTCTTCTTCTAGTTCATAAAACGAAGGTCGTAAATGGTGAGGTATATTTCTACGAGCAAACTCAACAGCAATCTGAGGAGCAACTCCACTTATAAATGAAACAAGCGCTGATTTGATTACCTGTAGATATTCTTTCTCATGATTGACATTTGCTTCAAGTCTTCTTGCTAGAGGTCCAACAAATCCATAACACAGCAAAACTCCTATGAATGTTCCAACAAGAGCGGCTGCAACAGAATGACCTATCACCTCTGGTGGTTCTTTCATTTTTCCCATAGTTAAAACAACACCAAGAACTGCTGCAACAATTCCCAGTCCTGGAAGACTGTCAGCAATATTAATCAGATTTTTTACAGGTCCTGATTGTGTTTCATATAACGTATCAATCTCACTGTCTAAGATGCTCTCAAGCTCATATGGTGATACAGTTGTAGTCATTACTGTTCTAAGGGTGTCTGTAAGAAATGTAATCGCATGGGAATTGTTCATAAATTTAGGATATTTAGAGAAAATAGTGCTGTTTTCCGGCTCTTCAACATCCTGCTCAATTGAAATGAGCCCTTCTTTTCTTATTTTTGTAAAGAGCTCACTTAAAAGTAACATTATATCCAGATAATCTCTTCTTGAATAACCTCTACCACCTGTGATTGTTTGAATCGTTCCTTTGACTACTCCTTTAAGAACATGGGTTGGAGATGAAATTATAAGTGCTCCTGTAGCAGCACCGAAAATAATTAGAAGTTCTGCTGGCTGAAAAAGAACAGAAAGATTCCCATCTTCAAGAAGATAACCACAAATTATACTGCCTAGGACAACTATAGCACCGATTATTACAAGCATTATATTTCTTTTTTCTGTCTTAGTATCTGTCTTTGACGGTAGAAAACAAATCTCACAATGTAATCTCTGATATCCTCTTCTATATTGATAAATTGTACTGCTACTCTATAAGTGTCATTTAATTTTTCACATTTTAAGACTTCTCCATAAAGATATAATGCCATAGGAGAAGGCGATTCAAGAACTGTTTTTAATTCAAGAATATCACCTTTGTTATAGGGTGAATCAGACATGAAACTCATTCCACCTCCACTTATGTTTACTTCAGTGGAAGATAGTGAACAGAAATCTCCTTCACGCAGGTTCCATAGATTAATAAGATAATCAAGTTTTGAATTAATGATTTTGAGCCATTCAGTAAGAGCCCTATCCGCAGGCTCTTCTGTTGGCAGAGGTATAGATGTGATATCACCAGAGATTCTTGCTTTTACTCTCTGTTGTTCCTCTGAAGAAATCAATCTCACTCCAAGAGGAATAATCACATCAACTCTCGAAAACTCCCTCATTTTCTGATATTTTTCTTCCATCTGCTCTTCCATTATAATTATCTCAATATAATCAGTTCAACTCTTCTATTTTTTTTTCTATCCTCTTCAGTATCATTTGAGGCAACAGGTTTGTATTCTCCATAACCAGCTATAGCAAATCTATCTGGTGTAAGTCCTTTCTGTAATAAAAAATGCAATACTGATGAGGCTCTTGCTGCAGAAAGTTCCCAGTTTGATTTATAAAAAGAAGATGAAGAAATAGGAATATTGTCTGTATGACCTTCTATTATGATTTTCCCAGGGATTTCTTTCAATTTTTCTGCAAGTCGTGTTAGTATTTCATGAGATCCTTCTCTAAGATAAGCTGAACCTGAATCAAATAGCAATGAATCAGGCATGGTTATCACAACACCCCGCGCATCTGATTTTATGCTTATCCCTGAAATATCATTCAAGAGCTTGCGTAAATCTTCAATAATTGCTTTATTTCGATCTTCTTCAAAAGGTATAGGTTCATCAATAACCTTAAATACTTTTCTTAAAGAAGTTGTCATTTTTTCAGCTTTGCTAATATCAACAGTTGACAGAGCATAAAGAGCAACAAAAAATGTAAATAGAAGTGTTAAAAAATCCGAATATGAAATAAGCCAGCGATGAATGTTTTCTTCTTCATTATGATTATTATTTCTTCTCCTTGTCCTCATATTCTTTCCTTCTGCTTGTCTGTGATGTAAGCCTCAAGCTTTGCTCTTAAAAAATAGGGATTCATACCTGATTCTATACCAAGGATGCCTTCAACCATGAGTTCCATCAGCAGAATTTCATTCTCGAGTTTATTAATAATTCTTTTTGCCATTGGAATAAATATAAGATTTGCAGAACCAACTCCATAAATAGTTGCTACAAAAGCGGTTGCTATGCCTGCACCTATTTTGGAAGGATCAGCAACATTTTTCAAAACGTGAATAAGTCCTAAAATAGCTCCAATGATACCAATTGTTGGAGCATATCCACCGGCTGAATCATAAACTTTTGCAGCTCTCCTTATAATATCTTCGTAAGTGTATATTTCCTGGTAGAGTGAATCCTTAATAATACTTGGAGATAATCCATCAATAACATAAGTAAGTCCTCTTTTAAGAAATGGATCATCTATTCTATCGAATTCTTGCTGAAGAGCAAGAAGTCCTTTCTTTCTGGCTATGACCAGAAGATCAAGGATGGTCTCTATGGTATCATTAAAATTAACTTTCCTGTTAAAAAATATAAATTTTAAACTAAGGATTGCTGTAATTATATCCTTAAATGGAAAACTCAAGATTGTGGCGCCAAATGTTCCACCAAACACGATAATTGCTGCTGCCACCTGAACAAGGTGGGCTGTTGTTCCGCCTTCAGCTATGTTGCCGGCAACAATTGCTCCAATGCCTATAATTAACCCTATTAGCGCAATTAGATCCATGTTTTTTAAATTATAATATAAATTATGGAAAAAGTTATCATTATTCTTGGACCTACCGGAGTTGGTAAAACTGAAGTTTCAATAAATCTTGCAAGGCTTCTGAGAACCGAGATAATAAGTTCTGACTCAATGCAGATTTACAGATATATGGATATCGGTACAGCAAAACCTTCTCCGGAACAGAGATGCGAAGTTGTTCACCACATGATAGACATCGTGAATCCGTGGGAGTACTATAGTACAGGTCAGTATATTGAACAGGCCAGTAAAATAATAGAAAAAATTTTTAAAAAAAATAAAATTCCTTTAGTTGTGGGAGGAACAGGGCTTTATCTACGTGCAATGACAGAGGGAATTTTTGAAGGACCTGATGCTGACTGGAGCTTAAGAAAAAAACTTGTAGATGAAGAGAAAAAAAAAGCGGGAACACTTTATGAACTCTTAAAGGAATTTGACCCTGCTTCTGCAGAAAAAATTAATCAGGCTGATTTAAGAAGAATAATCAGATCACTTGAGGTGTTTTTTAAAGAAAAAAAGACAATAACAGAGTTTAAGAAGAATTTTACCAGATCCCTTCCATATGAGTTTATAAAAATCGGACTTACCAGAGATCGTAAAGAACTTTACAGAATGATTGAAGACAGAGTTGACAGGATGATTGATTCAGGATTGATTGAAGAAGTAAGAAATGTTTTAAATTTGATAAAACAAAATGCAACCACAGATCTACCTCTTCCGGCATTACAGGCAATAGGATATAAAGAAATTGGAGGATATCTTGCGGATTTCTACTCTCTTGATGAAGCGATAAGATTGATAAAGAAGCGAACAAAGACCTATGCAAAAAGGCAGTTTACATGGTTTAGAAAAGAAAAAGACATAGTATGGTTTGATGTTACGGAAAGCTATGATGCTTGGATGATTGCTCAAAAAATTTGCACTTGCATACGTGATATCAAATCTGTCGAAATAATAGAAAATCATTGAACTCTTAAATTTCTATGGACAATTTTTAATGATTATGTTATTATTCACGTAATTTTCACAAAAATTGGAGATTTTTAATTTATACTAAATTAAAACATTATTATTTAGTAAATTTAAATTTGAGGAGGTGTTTTTATGAGAATTTTAAGAGAGCAGAAAGGTTTTACACTTATTGAACTGCTGATTGTTATTGCCATCATCGCTATTCTGGCATCAATCGCAATTCCTCAGTACATGAAATATCAGAAGAAAGCTAAGGTGTCATCTTATGCTGAGCCACTTGCAAGGGCATGTATGATGGATGCGGTTGCATACTGTGTTGAGAATCCAGGCTCAGGAACAGGCGATGCCATTCCGGAGGAAAGCTTAAAAAACTGCTCAATTAACCCTGTGATAATTATTACACCGGGAGGTAATGTGACATTGACAGGGCAGGATGCAATTAATTGTGACTCCACAGGTTCAATTGTTTCAGGAGGCGTTACAGCTTCTTTGGAAGGTGCAGATGAATATTTTTCACTCTGTTGGGTTACTGACAATGGTTTTAAATGTACGGTTAAATAGTTAACATAATAAAAGGGCAGGTTTTTTGCCTGCCCTTTTATATTCTCTCGTAAAATCTGAAACTCATAAAATAGCTATTTAATGATAAGCTTAAACAAGAACATTTTGTTTATTGTCCTTTTCTTAATTAGTTTTATTTATATTTTCTCTCTTCCACCAGTTTTTTCAACAGGTGATGGAGGGGAGCTGATTACAGCCTCATATGGCCTGGGCACTCCACATCCTTCGGGTTATCCTCTTTATGTTCAGATGGGAAAGATTTTCAGTTTTTTGCCATTAGGTAACATCGGTATCAGAATTGAAATAGTTTCAGTTTTTTTCTCGATTCTTGCTCTTTTTATTGTTTATTTAATTATTTTTAGACTTTCAGGCAGTACAAGAGAGGGATACCTGGCCGGAGTTGCTTCAATTATTCTACTTGCATTTTCTTACTCCTTTTTTGGACAGAGCATTGTCGCAAAGTTTTATACATTGAATGTTTTTTTTGTTCTGCTGTTGGTGTTCATTGGTGTTTATACTGTTTTAAATGGATACGACAGGAGAATGCAGTTTCTTGCGAGTTTTGTTCTAGGGCTTACGCTTTCATGTCATCATACTGGCTTTATGATGATAGTGCCTTTGTTTATTCTAAGTCTTTTTTATTATAGAGAATTTTTAAAGAATTGCTTTTTGAGTATTATCTTCTTTTTTGCAGGCTTTTCTGTAAATCTTTACCTTTATATGAGAGGTATAAAAGAGAGTTTGTTCAGTATGATTTCAGTGAAAGACTGGAATTCTTTTGTCAATGTTTTTTTAAGAAAAAGCTATGGAGCAAGCTCATCCATTGAGACAACATCTTATGGTTTTGTGGATTTTAATGGGTATATGTATGCTTTTAAAAACTATTTTTATCTTATAGAAAAAAATTTTACTCTTTTTTCAATCCCTTTTTTTATTCTTGGACTCATCTGGCTTTTTAAAAAATCAAAAAAGCTTTTTGCATTTATTTTTGTATCATTTTTTGTTTACTCCATCTTTCTTGCAAAACTGACTTTTTCCACTTCAAAGCTTGATTCTCACATCCTGTATGTAGTGGGGCATCAGTATTTTATTCCTTCTTTTTCAATTTATTGTATTGTAGCTGGCTCAGGACTGTATTTAATGTATACCATTTTTGAAAGATTAAATTTACAGCTACTTAAAAAAGTTGTGCCGGTTATTGTTCTTTTTTTCCCTCTATTGATGGGTATGCACAGACTTACAGACCAGTATCAGAGATGGAACTATGTTCCTTATTCCTATACAAAGGAACTATTTTCATCTTTACCAGTAAGTCCTATATATATGACATTTGGGGACAATCATGCCTTTCAGGCATGGTATATCAAGCTTGTTGGGAAATATAGAGAGGATATTTGTCATATAACTCTTGATAATTATAATACAATGGTATGGGCACTTCAGGGCTGCAAACCCTATAAACTATACAGAGGGATTTTACCAGAGTTCTTCGGTGGAAATTTGAAGGATTTAACGGATAAAAAAAGATTTTATTCAATAGTTGCACTTTCAGAAAAACATCCACTCTACAGAGTGGTTGACAGCCATCTATATTTTTATAACTTTATATATATTGCGAGGTCTTCGGATAAAAAGGAGTTTGCCGAATTTTTTAAAGAAAGAATTAAAAAAATAGAATCATTTCTCAATTATGAAGACTGTCTTACTCATGGAACAGATGAGCGATATACCAACATGCTCTGTGATTTTTCGGGACTTGCATATATTGCTGTTGCAAAAGCTCTTGAGCCTTTACATGGTGAGGAAACTTCATTTGATCAGACAATAACCTATGGAGACTTTATGGCGCCCATTAAGATCAACGTAAAGATCGGCAATGAAAATCAGAAATATATTGATAAATACAGAGCTATAAGAACTTACAATGCTTTAAACAGGTTTTATCTGCTTGAAGGAGACAGATGAAAAAGATTATTATTCTTGTTTTATTGATAGTGTTTTTATTGAGCATGAGAGCATTACTCACTCAAAAAAGTTTTATCGAAAGAGCACAGAAAACAGATAACTCAATTCAGGCAATAAGATACTATGAAAGGGTTTTACTCTTTTATGTCCCTATAAGTCCCTATAATAAAAACGCTGTAAATGGAATTCTTGAGAAGTGTGAATATGTTCAAGATTTAGAACAGAAACTATACTGTTATGAGACTTTAAGAACATCTCTTTATCAGGTAAGAAGCTTTTTCATACCATATGAAGATGAGATAGAAAAACTGAATCCATTAATTGCCGAGCTCAGGGCAAAACAGATGATTCAATGGAAGTATAACAATTTTTCAGACAAGGACTATCAAAGGCTTTACAACTATCATATGGAAATACTCAAATATGATGGTTCTCCATCAGTATTCTGGTCTATTGTAGTTATTTTTTCGCTTATTGGTTGGATTAGTTCGATTATTTTTTTAATTTTTAAAGGTTTTGTTAATAAAAAATATCTTTCTCTTGCCTTAACATCTTATTTTATTTTCTTCACTCTCTGGATTTTAGGACTCTACATGGCATGAGCAGTTTATGAAAGTTGTTATTCTTCCTTTATATGGAATTGGCGATACCTTGATGACAACCCCGGCGATTAAGATTTTAAAGAATTATATAAAATGCGAGATCACTAATATCTGCATGTTTCAGAGTAATTATGAAGTTTTAAAGGGTAATCCATTTATTGACGACCTGATCTATTTCCCATTTCTGAAAAAATCAAAATTGGAAGTAGTTAAATTTATCAACTCTTTGCGAGGGAGGTTTGAAGCTTCAATTAATTTTTATCCTTCAAATCGCTGGCAGTATAATTTTATTGCCTGGTTTATCGGTTCTAAAAACCGTATGGGACACAGATACATTAAAATGGACTTAAGACAACTCAATTTTCTTAAAAACTACACAGTAAAAGAAGATGAAAATCTTCATAATGTTGAGGAAAATGTTAAACTTCTTAAGTTTTTTGGAGTTAACAGCATTGATATACCTCCAATGCTGTTCTATCATGATGACAGAGAAATTGAATCCGGAAGAGAATTTGTAAAAAAGTCATCTATGCGAGAGGTAAAACTCGGAGTTCATACCGGAACAAGCAGCTTTAAGAACCATAAAAATAGAAGATGGCCAAAGGAAAACTTTTCAGAACTTATAAACAGTTTTCCAGATATTGATTTTTTTGTTTTTGGTACAAAAGAGGAGGAAGAATCAAATCAATTTATACTCAATAATGCAAGATATAAAAATGTAATTCTTATTCAGGATAGAGCATTGAGACAGGTGGCCTCAATAATCAAACAGATGAATGCTTTTATATCAAATGATTCAGGACTTATGCATCTTGCAGCAGCAGTTGGAACTCCTGTGGTTGCAATATTTGGCCCGACAAATCCGGTATGGGTCAGGCCATGGGGAGTAAAACACAGAGTTGTGAGAGCCGGGCTTTCCTGTTCTCCGTGTTTTTATTATTCACCTAAAGCTCTTGAATGTGTTGAGGGATTAGATTTTAAATGTCTTGAAGATATAGATGTTTCAATGGTTAAATCTGCCATTGAAAGGTTAATTCTATAACTACTGATTATTTTAATGTTGCCATATACTGAAATTTTTCAATCGACAGGCTATGGCAGGATAAATTTTATTGTTAAATGCTATAATTTACAAAAACTTATGATGGATTGAAGAAAGTCTGAAGGACAGAATCCTTCAAAAGACCGAATAATTGGGACATCCTGTCTGTAAACAGGATATATTTATTAAAAAGCTTGAAAAATTCTATGTGTAAAATTGAGGTTATGAAGACAGTCATTATTATTCCAACATACAATGAAGTAGAAAACATTGACAGACTGATTCCTTCAGTTTTCAACAATGATGTTGACATTTTATTCATAGATGATGCATCAGAAGATGGGACATCTCAGATACTAAAGCAATGGATGGACAGATCAGAAAGAATAAATCTCATCCACAGACCAATGAAACTCGGGCTTGGTACTGCCTATGTTACAGGATTTAAGTGGGCATTAAAAAGAGGTTATCAGTACATCTTTGAGATGGATGCTGACTTAAGTCATGATCCTTTAGAGATTCCGAATTTTATTAAAAAGGCTCAGGAAGGCTATGCTCTTGTTATTGGGTCAAGATATACTCGAGGAACAATAAGCGTTGTTGGATGGGATTTTCATAGACTTCTTCTTTCCAAGTTTGCAAATAAATATGCAGGTACTGTACTTGGGCTAAATTTTCTCACAGATATAACAAGTGGATATCGCTGTTATCACAGAAGTGTAATTGAATCAATAGAGCTTGATAGAATCAGGTCAAATGGATATGCCTTTCAGATTGAAATGGTTTACAGAGCATATAAGAAGGGATTCAGAATTGGAGAGATTCCAATAATTTTTTATGAACGCAACAGTGGTTCATCCAAGATGAATAGAAAAATTGTTAGAGAAGCAGCTTTAATGGTGTGGAAATTGAGGTTTGGAAGATGAAAATGAACTCTTCTTGTAAAATTCATTAAAATAAAAGATGAGCAGGCTTTTGATTGATGGATACAATCTTATAGGAATTCTTCATCGTGATTTGAAAAAAGCCAGGCAGGAGCTCATAGAAACACTGATAAACTATCGTAAGAAAAAAGGACATGATATTACTGTAGTTTTTGACGGATATAAAACAGGACCTGGCATGGAAACAGTGGAGTATTATGGAGGAGTGAGGGTAATTTATTCTGGAGTTTCCGAAAAAGCTGATGATGTGATAAAGAGAATTCTTAAAACAGAAAAACTTTTCTGGATTGTAATAACTTCAGACAGGGACATAGAAAAAGAGGCATGGAAGGAAAACTGTGTGCCAGTTAGTTCTTCATTGTTTTCTGAGATTCTTAATGGTGAGGAATATTATTTTGAGCATGCAAAAGGTGTTACACTTTCAAAAAAGGAAAAAGCCATACTGAGGGCAGTATCCAAACTGTAATGATCATGAAATTTTTTAAAATTCAACCAGCATTTCAATTGAATATTATTTTTTTTACAGCTATGTGCATTGTTTTGCTCATTTTTTCAGATAAACTACCATCTATTTCTAATTTTCTGGTCATTTATGCCTCTATAGTTTTATTTCAGTTTTGCATTTGTAACATTAAAGAGAATGTTTTTTTAACTTTTATACGAGACATTGGTTTACCTGTTCTGTCAGTTCTCATTGCCTTTGATACAGTTGGAGAGCTTATTCCTCTGTTAAATCCAGATGATATTGATAGAGAATTGCTCAAGCTTGATTATTCGATTTTAGGATTCTATCCATATGTTGCTTTTGAAAAAATAGCCAGTCCATTACTTACTGAATTAATGCAGATTTCATACTGTTTTTATTATGCTCTTCCTTTTCTTCTCGGATATTATCTTATAAAAAAGGGACAAAAAATTGTGTTTTACCGCGCTTTGTTTATTGTGATTTTTTGCTATTATCTTTCTTATATAGGTTATATGATATTTCCTGCCCTTGGCCCCAGATACAGCATGCCAGGGATGTTTCAACAGGAGCTTAATGGTGTATTTCTGGCTAACACTATCAGGGATTTTTTAAACTATCTTGAAGGAATAAAAAGAGATGCATTTCCAAGCGGACATGTTGGTATTTCTCTGGTAATTTTATTTTTAATGTTAAAGTATTCAAGAAAACTTTTCTGGATAAGCCTTGTACCTGTTTTATTTCTAATAATTTCTACAATTTACTGCAGGTATCACTATTTTAGTGATGTGCTGGGAGGTATTTTTTTAGCAGTTGTAAGTTTGGTTGCAGGTAATTTATACTATAATTTTTGGTTGAAAAAAATGGGAATTCCTTTTTTGAAAGATAAAGATGGATATAAACTAAAAGTGCTGGTTAAAACAGGCTCAAAAATGCCTGGAGTTGAAGGGATTGAAGAAGATACTCTGCAAATAAAACTCAGAGCACAGCCTCATGATGGACTTGCAAATAAAGAACTTATTGAACTGCTTTCTGAACTGCTTCATATTCCTAAATCGAGGCTTGAAATAGCAAAGGGTAGAACCTCCAGACAGAAGGTTGTTAGAATAAAAGGAGAAATCGCTTGATAGAAAGCCTTACAGGTTATGGATTTGCTGAAAAAGGAATATTCAGGGTTGAGGCAAAATCTCTGAATCATAGATTTCTTGAAATAAATGTAAAATTACCACAGATACTCTCAAGACATGAAGTTGAGATAAGAAATCTAGTAAGAGAAAAATTTCATAGAGGTAAAATAGATGTTGTTATATCAATTAATCACAAGGAAAGAACAGGAAAACTATATCTTAATAAAAATCTTGCGAAACAGTTATATTCAGCATTTATTGATCTGAAAAAGGAGTTGAGTATTCTTGGATCTATTGATATCTCAATGTTTTCAAATTTCAGGGAACTTTTTATTTATGAAGAGGAGGCACCTGATCTCAATACCCTGATGCTTGCAGTATCTGAAGCTGTCGATGGAGTTTATCAGATGAGAATAAGAGAAGGCGAAATTATCAAGGAAAGTCTAACTAAAATTGCTGAAAGTATCGAAAATGGCATACTAAATTTAGAGAGCAAGGTGGATGTAATTTTTAATGAATACATTACCTATTTGCAAAACCGGGTAAAGGAACTTTTAGTTGAAAATAACCTGGATGAAAAACGAGTTTTAGAACAGATTATTTTATACGCTCAGAGAACTGATATAAAAGAGGAAGTGGATAGATTACGCAGTCATATTACCCAGTTTAAAGAAATTCTTTTTCAAGGTGGAGTGGTTGGGAAAAAGCTTGATTTTCTAATTCAAGAAATGCACAGAGAAGCCAATACAATACTTGCAAAAACAGAGAATTTCGAGGTTAAAACAATCGCTATTGATATAAAAACTCAAAATGAAAGACTTAAAGAACAAATTCAGAATATTCAATAGCCATGCTGGTAAATATCGGATTTGGTAATATAGTATCTCTGTCAAGAATTGTTGCTATTGTGAATCCTGGTTCGTCTCCTATGAAAAGGATGAAAGACGAGGCTAAAAAAAGGGGAAAACTAATTGATGTAACTGAAGGAAGAAAAACACGTTCAATTATAATTACTGACAGTGATCATATAATACTGAGTGCTCTTCAGGTTGAGACTATTCTGCAGAGGATTAATGAATTAAGCAGAGGAGAAGATGGATCTTTATAAAAAAGGAATTATTTTTGTTATATCTGCTCCCTCTGGGACAGGTAAGACAACGTTATGCGAAAAATTATTGAAACTACTACCGGATTTAAAATTGAGTATTTCTCATACAACAAGAAAACCACGAAATGGAGAGAGAAATGGAATTAATTATTACTTTATAGATAAAGAGACTTTTAAAAAAATGATAGATACTGATGAATTTGTTGAATGGGCAGAGGTATATGGAAATTTTTATGGAACTTCAAAAAAAGCTATAAATAGTTTAATCAGTAATGGATATGATATATTGCTTGATATTGATACAAAGGGTGCAAAGAATATAAAAAAACTCTATCCAGATAGTGTTTTAATTTTTATTCTGCCTCCTTCTCTGGATGAGCTTGAAAGGAGACTTATTAACAGGAATGAGGATAACAATGTCATAAAACTTAGATTAAGTAAAGCATCTCAGGAGATTTCGCAATATAAATTTTATGATTATGTTGTGATAAATGATAATATTGAGCAGGCATCAAGCAATTTGCTCTGTATCATACATGCTGAAAGGTTGAAAACAAAAAGAATAGACAACTCTAAAATAGATGAAATTTTTAAAAAATGAGGAGGGCGTAAAAATGAACAAAAAAGAAGAAAGTCTGGATATTATTTCTTTACCAGTAGAGCTGGATAAAACAAAGATTGATAGCAAATATCGTCTGGCGCTTATTGCAGCTCAAAGAGCAGCTGAACTTTCTTTGGGTGCACCATCAAAGCTCGACAGAAAAGCAAAAAAAGTTACAACCACCGCGATTCTTGAGGTTTTATCAAACAAGATAGAATATATAACTGGGGAAGAGGCTCAAAGAATTAAGGAAAAGATCAGCCAGATTGATGTTAAAAAACTTCTTGAAGATAAAAGAAAAGCAATTCCTGATCTTTCAGAACTCGAAAAAGACCTTAAAGTATATCTTCATGGAAAAGGGTCTGCTGAAAAAATGCTTGAAGACCTATTTACAGACAATACAGAAAAGCCTGTTAGTGAGCAGGAAGAATAAAATTAGAAATTCAATAGAGTGAATAGTCTGTTAAAAAATAAAAAAGTTATAGTGGGTATAACAGGAAGCATAGCAGCATACAAAATATATGAACTTATTAAGCTTTTAAAAGATGCTGGTGCTGAAATTTATCCTGTTATGACTAAAAATGCATCTTATTTTGTAACTCCATTAAGCATTGAGATTGTCAGTGGCAACAGGGTATTAATGAATATGTTTGAAGAACCACTTTCTCATATCGAGCTTGCAAAAAGCTGCGATATTTTTACAGTTGTACCGGCAACAGCCAATCTGATTAATAAGTATGCCTCTGGTATTGCCGATGACCTTCTTACGACAACGCTGATTGCCTTCAGGGGCCCGGTCATTATTGCTCCTGCAATGAACTGGAGAATGTACGAGTCACCTCAGGTACAGAAAAGTATTGAATATTTAAACAGTCTTGGGGTGAAATTCATGGGACCTGAAAGAGGATTGCTTGCCTGTGGAGAGGAAGGTCTTGGCAGGCTTGTTTCAATAAATAAAATTTTTGAGGCAATCATTTCTTCATTAACTGAAAAAGATTTAAAAGAAGAACATGTTCTTATTACAGCAGGACCTACAAGACAGTATCTTGATCCTATCAGATACATAACAAATAAATCATCGGGTAAAATGGGTTATGCTCTGGCAAAAATTGCTAAAAGAAGAGGTGCAAAGGTAACTCTCATCAGTGGACCATCAAATCTGCAGCCACCTGAAGTAGATAGTTTTATTCCAATACAGACAACTCAAGAAATGCTGGAAGCTGTTATGAAACACATAAACCGAGCAAGCATACTTTTGATGGCAGCTGCTCCTCTTGATTTTGAACCTGAGATAACCTATGCAACTAAAATAGACAAACACTCAATAAAGTCAATTCCACTTAAGCTATGTCCCGATATACTGAAAAAGGTTTCAATGCTGAAGGAAAGGCCATTTACTGTGGGCTTTGCTGCTGAGGCTGGACTTAATGTAGACAGGGCTAAGTTAAAATTTCAAGATAAAAGGCTTGATATGATTGTTTTGAATGATATTATGCAACAAGACCGAGGTATGGAGTCTGATGCCAATGAAGTAATGCTAATTTATAAAAAAAGAAATAACTTTTTTGAAGAACAAACATCTCTCCTATCCAAAGATGAAATTGCCAGCATAATTTTGTCTAAAATTCTGGAGTTAAAACTTGCCAAATAAATATGAAAACAGGGTTAAGAAAGTTTTTGATAGAATTGTTGCATCATCAGATGCCTTTTTAATAACGAATCTTAAAAATATCAGATACCTTACAGGCTTTAGAGGTAGTTTTGCCATTGCTTTATTAACTGGACAGGGTTGCTATCTATTTGTTGATTTTCGTTATCTTAAGCAGGCTCAGAAAGAGGCAGCGGGAGAAATACTGTTGTTCAAAAAATCATGGATAGATACCCTGATGAGTGTTATAAAAGAGAAAAATATACAGAGGCTTTCCTTTGAGGATACATGCAGTTATGAAATTTTCTCTATGCTTGAGCGTCAGAAAATTGAGCTGATTCCTCAAAAATTACAGGTTGAGACAGTTAGAGCAGTTAAAGACCAAGAGGAGATAGACAGTATCAAGAAAGCTGTGGATATTGCTGAGAGAGCTTTTTTAAACATTAAACATTGCATAAAAGCTAATGTTTCAGAAAGAGCCATAGCAGTAGCTCTTGAAAATGAGTTGAGACTGCTTGGCTCTGAATCCATACCTTTTCCAGTAATTGTTGCCTCAGGCAAAAATTCTTCCATGCCTCACTGGAACGCATCAGATAGGGTGCTTAAAAATGGAGATTTTGTTATAATTGATTGGGGTGCGGGTTACGATGGATATTTTTCGGATATGACGAGAACATTTATTATTGGAGAGGCAACCGAGGTGCAAAAAAATATTTATGAAATTGTAAAAAAGGCAAATATTTCTGCAATACAATGCTGCAGTGCAGGTGTGGAGGCTAAAACTATTGATGAATCAGCAAGAAGACTGATAGAGGATGCAGGCTATGGGGAAAATTTTGGACATGCTACCGGACATGGTGTGGGGCTTGATGTTCATGAACTGCCAAAGATAAGTAGCGAATCTGAAGTTAAAATTGACAATGGAATGGTTTTTACTGTAGAGCCAGGAGTTTATATCGAAGAGTCTGGTGGAGTGCGAATTGAAGATATGGTTGTTATAAAGGAAAACAGAGTGAAGATATTAACAGATCTTCCAAAAGATTTTGAGATTTTATAAGGAGAAGGAGGCAGGAAATGGTTTCAACATCCGAGTTTAAGAAGGGATTGAAAATTGTATACAAAGGAGAACCGTATGAGATTATTGATTTTCAACATGTAAAAATGCAACAAAGAGCTCCAATAGTCAGAACAAAGATTAAAAATCTCAAAACAGGTAGAGTTCTTGAAGAAAATTTTTCATCCGGTGATAAATTTGAAAAGCCTGAACTTGAAGAAAGGCAAATGCAGTATCTTTATGCACAGGGAGACTCCTGTGTTTTCATGGATATGGAAAGCTATGAACAGGTCACCATACCCAGGCAGGTTATTGGAGATGCCATATACTATATTAAAGAAGAAATGATGGTTGATATGATTTATTACAAGGGAGAACCTCTTGTTATTGAACCTCCAATGTTTGTAGAGCTCAGAGTGGCTGACACAGAACCGGCATTCAAAGGAGACACAGCTTCAGGTGGGACAAAACCAGCCCGGCTTGAAACAGGACTCACAGTAAAGGTTCCTTTCCATATTCAGACAGGAGATCTGTTAAAGATTGATACAAGAACCGGAGAATATATTGAAAAAGTAAAGGAGTAGATAATGGAACTTGAAGAAATAAAAGAACTTATATCTTTTCTCAAGGACACTGATGTAACAGAGCTGAATATTGAAAAAGAAGGTTTTAGAATAAGAATAAAAAGAGGATATATTTATGGTCCTCTTGAAATAGCAAAAACTATTAAACCATCAGAAGAAATTATGAAACCTTCTTATGCTATGGAACTTCAAAAAGAAGAAGAAACACTTCATACAGTCACATCACCACTGGTTGGAACTTTTTATAGATCACCCTCTCCTGATGCTCCTCCTTTTGTAGAAATTGGTACTAGAGTTGAAAAAGGACAGGTCTTATGTATCATCGAAGCTATGAAAATAATGAATGAGATTGAAAGTGATATTTCAGGTGTGGTTAAAAAGATTTTAGTTGAAAATGGTCAACCTGTTGAGTACGGTGAGCCTCTGTTTCTTATTGAGGTGGATTAATAATGGAGTTATTCAAAAAGATTCTCATTGCAAACAGAGGAGAAATTGCAGTAAGAATTATTCGTGCATGCAGAGAGCTAGGCATAAAATCTGTTGCAGTTTATTCAGAAGCTGATAGAGATTCTCTGCATGTCAAACTAGCAGATGAGGCTATCTGCATTGGCCCTGCTAATCCTGCTCAGAGCTATTTAAATATTACAGCGATTCTATCTGCAGCAGATATTACAGATGCTGAAGCAATTCATCCTGGATATGGATTTTTATCTGAAAATGCTCAATTCGCAGAAGCATGCATAAACTCAGGAATTATATTCATTGGCCCTTCTCCTGAAAACATAAGAATCGGAGGAGATAAGGCAAAAGCCAGACAGATGCTTAAACGTAGAGGAATTCCTGTAGTGCCTGGCAGTGATGGACCTGTAGCTTCAGAAGAGGCATGTATTAAAGTGGTTAAAAAAATAGGACTTCCTGTAATATTTAAAGCCTCTGCAGGTGGTGGCGGAAGAGGCATGAGAATAGTAAATGAGGAAAAAGATATAGAACAGGCATTTTTCATGGCTCAGAGAGAAGCTCTTGCAGCATTTGGTAACGGAGAGCTTTATATTGAAAAATATTTTCCTAAAATACGACATATAGAAGTGCAGATATTTGCTGATAAACAGGGTAACATTATTCATCTTGGCGAAAGAGACTGTACAGTACAGAGAAGACACCAAAAATTAATTGAGGAAGCACCTTCTCCAGTATTGAATGAAAAATTGAGAAAGAAAATCGGAGAATACGCTGTCAAAGCTGCAAAAGCTTTAAAATTTAGAAATATAGGCACATTTGAGTTCATTGTTGATGATGAATTAAATCCTTTTTTTATAGAGATAAACACCAGAGTCCAGGTAGAGCATCCTGTAACTGAGGAGATTACTGATATTGATATTATAAAAGAACAGATCAAACTTGCTAAGGGTTATTTATTATCCTTTAAACAGCCTCAAATTAAATTTCGTGGTCATGCAATCGAATGCAGAATTAACGCAGAAGATCCTGAAAAATTTATTCCATCACCAGGGATTATAGAGTTCATACACCTTCCAGGCGGACCTGGCATAAGAGTGGACAGCTATCTTTATCAGGGATGCAAAGTGTCGCCTTATTATGATTCTCTTGTTGCTAAAGTTATTGCTACAGGAACAAATCGACAGGAAGCAATAGACAGGATGAAGAGAGCTCTAAGAGAAATAGATATAAAAGGAATACAAACCAATGTACCTTTTTTCTTAAAAGTACTTGAGCATCCTGATTTTATAAAAGGCAAATTTTTTACAGATTTTGTTCAGGTAATGAATAATAATGATAAAACCTGAACTTCCTTCTATCTGTCTTATTATTTCTTCAAAGGATGTTCCAGAAAAACTAAACATTGCCCTTAAATCAGGAATTAAATGGGTTCAATACAGGGAAAAGGAGTTACCAAGAAAAGAAATTGTAAAACAAGCTTTTCAACTCAGAGAAATTACATATAAATATAAAGCACTTTTGATTATAAATGATTATTTAGATATAGCCATTGCTACAAAATCTGACGGTGTTCATCTTGGTCAGGAGGATTTACCTCTTTGTGCTGCAAAAAAAATTTTTTCTGGTATAATTGGAATATCGACACACAATTTACAGGAGGCTGTTGAAGCTCAGAAAGGAGGAGCAGACTATGTCGGATTTGGGCCAGTTTTTCATACAACAACTAAAAAAGATGCTCTTGAACCACGAGGTGTTAATGTGTTATATTGGGTCGGTCAAAAAATTAAAATTCCAGTTGTTGCAATTGGAGGGATAAGAATAGAGAATTTAAAGGAAATTAAAAAAGCTAAATGTAAGTATATTGCTACTGCTTCTGGTATATTGAATGGTAAAATTGACGATAATTTAAAAAAATTTATGCAATTTTTTAATTAAATTTATGAAAAAAAATCTTGCTGATATCATTGAAAGTTTATTCGAAAATAAAAGTACAGGATTTCTTTCAATAGTTCTTAACTCAGAGAAAAATCTTATAAAATTTTATTTCAAAAATGGAGATATTTATCATATATCTTTTGGATTTAAAAAAGGTGCGCAGTGTATTAATGAACTTCTTTCTAAAGAACCCGAACAATGTAACTTTATTCCCATGATTACTGTTGATATGACGAGTGATGATATCCCTTCAACTGAAAAAATTATTGAAATGCTACGCGATATGAATAAATTTATTAATATAACTGAAGCTATGTCTCCTTCAGCGGATTTTGGAAAAGTAAAAGAAGGGCTAAAAATAGCTTTAATTAAACAAATTGGTCCTATAGGGGGTAAACTTATAGAAAAAACAATTCAGGAAAAATGGATGCCTTCTTCTCCTCCTTCAAAGGAGGATTTTCTGAAACTGATTGATATGTTAAAAGATGAAATAGAAGACTCTTCCGGAAGGCGAGAGTTTTTAATTGAAGCAAATAAATTACTGGAGGTATATAGATGAAAATAGAACTTGGATTAAAAACAGGAATAGCTTTGCCTCTTTTGGCAATTTTAATTATAGGTATGAGCATATTGGTTGTTTTCAACTACCTAAGTCAGATAAATATTTTACAAAAGGAGGAAGCGCAGAGTATTGAATCATCTATTAACACAGCTCAATTTTTTATTGAGACCGCGGGAATTCATTATCAACAGATGGCTGCGTTGGTTGCTAATATGCCAGATATTCAGGAAACTCTCAGCAAAAAAGATAGGAATCGTTTAATAGATAAATTGCTTCCGACTTTCAATTATTTACATGAAAATTTTGGACTTGCTCAATTTCATCTCCAAATACCTCCTGCAACCTCTCTTGTTAGGCTTCATGACCTTGCTCGTTTTGGAGATGACCTTTCAACATTTCGTGAAACGGTGCTTCAAGTAGAAAAAACTAAAAAAGGTGTAAGAGGACTTGAGCTCGGGGTTGGCGGAGTTGGATTAAGAGGTGTAGAACCTGTATTTTATAAAGATAATTATGTTGGAAGTGTTGATTTTGGTGGAGGATTAAAAACAGAATTTGAACAGATTAAAAAAGCTATAAATGCAGATTTAGGAGTTGTTCTATACCAACAGCCACTACAAAAATGGCCTGGACTGCAAGATATAAAGGAACGTTTTGGTGAATTTGTTCCTATTTATTTTACTGCTAAAGATCCGAAATTATTTATTTCTGAATCGGCTTTAAAAGAAGCTGCACAGTCTAAAGAAAAGTATTATATAGAGTATGTTTCTAAATTTGGAAAAGACTATGCTGTTGTTTATACTCCTTTTAAAGATTTCTCCGGTAAAACTGTTGGTTTTATGTATATTATTAAAGAGAGAATTCTTACTCCTGCAAGAATTTTCACCATTCTTGGTATAAATGTGTTTGTGTATGCACTCATGCTGGTGCTGATTGCTGTTGTTATCGGCTATTTCATGAATAAATATGTTATAAATCCAATAGTGACACTTACGAAAACTGCAGATGAAATATCAATGGGTAAAACAGCTCAAAAGATTGAAATTAAGAATGCCAGAGGAGAAATTGCCGTACTTGCCAAAGCGATTGAAAGGATGCGTATTACAATGAAAAAACTTCTTGAATAAGGAGTAAGAAATGGGAGAGGGAAAAATTTTAGTAGTAGATGACAGCCCTCTTGTAAGAAAATTAGCTGAAATTTCTTTACAGGAAGCTGGATACGAGGTTTATACAGCAAATAATGGAGAAGAAGGGTTAAAAATTGCAGAAACTGTTAAACCTGATCTTATCTTAGTAGATTTTATAATGCCTAAAATGACAGGTTCTCAATTATGTAAGCTTATAAGAGATCATGAAACTCTTAAAGATGTTCCAATTATTTTAATTACAGGAAAAGGTGAAACAGTAGGGCAGACATTTATTGAAAAATATAAAGTTTTAGACTACTTTATAAAACCTTTTAAATCCGAAGATCTTGTAGAGAAAGTTAAATCAACATTGCATAAAATTCCTGAGAGTTATGTAATGCAAGAAGAAGAGATAAAAGAACTTGAAGAAATTGATTCTTCTTTGAATAGCTCTGAAGTTGAAGAAATCTTATCTTTAGAAGACGGTGAATCTTTGCAAATTTCAGATCAAGAGATTCCTGAAGAAATTCAATTGAATGAAGAGGTATCTGAAGAGTTAACAGGTGAGTTGAAAGCTCAAGAAATAAAAGATAGCATAGAAATGCCCGAGCAATCAGAGTTACAAATCTCTGAAGACACGGAAATTTCTAAAATACATGAAATAGAAGATGTTAAAGACTTACAATCACAAATAGAAGAAACTTCTTCTATACAGTTTGATGAAGAAATTCCAACATTACATGAAAATGTTAAAGATGTTGTGTCTGAACCAAAACAGGATGTGGTTAAATCATTTTATGATATAACTGAAATAGAAAAATTAATTGAAAACAAGCTTAATATGTTCTCAGAAAGATTTATCTCCGCATTTGATGCTTCAGTTGAAAAAATCTTGAAAAAATATGGTTTAATAAAAGATCCATCTCTAGTTCTTTCAGGAAATTTAAAATTATTTAAGCTTTCTGAAATTTTTGCTTTAATAATTTCACATAAATTAACAGGTCTTTTCGGAGTGCATGATACGGGAATAGTTTATGAATTTCTATTTGTAGATGGTCAGATTATCTATGGAATATCAGATTTACAAAAACGAAAACTCGGGTTTAAATTGCTCAATGAATTTCCTCAAGATGAAATAAAAAATATAACCAGTGAAGCGATATCTGCTTTAATAAAATCTAAAAATGGTACTTTTATTTTTGAATCAAAACAGTTTTCTGATAGTTGTATTTTGAATAGAACGAAATATAATCCTTTAGAGTTTTTTTAAAAAGTATTAAAATGATATAATGAAAATTATATAGAGAGGAGAGGAAAATGGTTAAGATCCTTATTGCTGAAGATTCTAATGTAGATGCAAAATATATTGAATCCATTCTTTCAGACAAGGAATACAATCTAGTTTTTGCAAAAGATGGTGAAGAAGCAGAGAATTTACTCAAGCAGGAAAAATTTGATCTCGTAATTTTAGATGTGGTTATGCCCAAAAAAAATGGATTTCAGATTTGCAGAGAAATCAAGAAAAATGATGAGACAAAAGATATACCTGTAATTCTTGTAACATCTAAAAGTGAGGATGCTGATAAATTCTGGGGTAAGATGCAGGGTGCTGATGAGTATATTATAAAACCTTTTGAACCAATAGATCTATTGGTTGCTATAAAAAAATGTCTGAAGAAATAAAACAATCAGAAAAATTTTACTGTGTTTTTGGTATAGGAGAAAGAGAATTTCTTATCCCAAGGGAAAGTGTGGTTCAGGTCCTGGATATAACTAGAATATTTCCAATTCCTGGAGCTCCTGAATATATAGTCGGTGCCTTACCTGTAAGAGGTAAAATTATTCCTGCGATAGATTTAGCTAAAGTTTATAATATTGAAAGATTAAATTACTCTGATAAAAAATTACTGGTTATTGATGTAAAAAATGAACAAATAGGAATTTTATCTGATATTGCGCCATTTTTTGTTAGTTTTGAATCTGATATAGTCGTTGAAGATTTTATTGATCCTGAACAGTTATTTGAACGATTGAAAGTTAATTCTCAAAAAAATTCAGAAAATAGGAATGATCAATAAATCCGAGCTTATAAAATATTTTCTTTTAGAAGCTGATGAATGTGTTAATACACTAATCGAAGCGATTGAAGAACTTGAAAAAAATGGATACGATAAAGAGGCAATTGAAGCTCTTTTCAGGGTAACTCATACTTTAAAGGGTTCTGCATCTATAGTTAAATTTGATAAAATTGCAGAATTATCTCATAAACTTGAAGACCTTTTCGAAGCTTTATTGAACCAAGAACTCAATTTTGACAACTCTTTAATTTCTCATATTAAAAAAATTATTAATTTAATTGTTACTCTTGTAAACGAAGTACATGAAACAGGCGAAGAAAAAAGCAATATTGATCAAGAGTTGATAGAATTAATTGATGATATTCTATCAAGCAAAGAGATGCCTGTAAAACAATACGAACCTACAACTTTTGAAGTTTTGCCAATAACCAATACTGTAAGGGTTGAACTTGGACTAATTGAACATATATTTACTTCATTGGGCGAAGTTCTTGTCCAGAAAAATACAATAACAGACAGAGAACGAGAATTATTAAATATTGTTGAAGAAATTTCACAAAGTAGTAGAAGGCTTTTAAAAGAAATTGCTGATTTTTCTGATAGATACTGGTTGGCTCAACAGGATAGTGGACAAAAAATAACAGATATTTTCTTTACTGATTTTAGTGACTTAGAATTTGATCGATATGATGAATATCATATTTTTTTAAGAAAAATTCAGGAAATAACAAATGATATAACAGATGGAATAAATTCTTTACTTGTTTTCTCTGAAAATCTTTCTTATAACTTTAAGTCTCTTGGAAGAGAGATTAGTTTTTTGAAAGACAGTCTGCTTGAAATAAGAATGATACCAATTGGAAAACTTTTACATAGAATATGTGAAGCGATCAAGGATACGGCGAAAGATATTGGTAAAAATATTGAAATAGAAATTAAAGGAGCAGAAATAAAAATTGATAAGCCGGTTTTTGAATCATTATATGAACCAATTCTTCATATTCTTCGTAATGCTATTAAACATGGAATTGAATTTCCTGAAGAAAGAGTTAGAAAAGGCAAACAACCAATAGGTAATATAGCTATTAATCTTAAAAAAGAAGGTAACTATGTAGTTATTAATATTAAGGATGATGGTAGAGGCATAGATATTGAAAAGGTAAAAGAAACTGCTATTGTTAGAGGATTGATTTCTTCTAAAGATGCTTCTATCCTTCCAGAGGACGAGATTTTGTCTTATATATTTGCTTCGGGTTTTTCAACTTCAGATGAAATAGACCTTCAGAGTGGAAGGGGCATGGGACTTAATATTGTTAAAACTACAATTTTAAAACTTAAAGGTACAATAGAAGTTTCTTCAGAACTGAATAAAGAAACAACATTTACAATAAAAATTCCTCAATCATTAACTGTAAACAATCTCCTTGTGTTCAGATCATCTGACTTAGATTTTGCTATTCCTATCAATTATATTGATGAAATTTTAACCATTGAAGATTTCCCACAAGTTATGGAAGAACGAAATATTAATTATAAGAATAGAAATATCCCTGTTAAACTCTTTTCAGAATTTTCATTGTCTTTAAACAGTAAAGCTCTTGAAAAGGGTTATATAATTTTATTGAATTTTTCAGGAACCAGAAAAGGTCTGGTTGTGGATGATATATTAGGATACGAGGAAGCAACAGTTAATAATTTTGGGAAATTTCTTGAAGGTTTAACTCAATATACAGGTTATTTTATATCAGGTAGAGGTATTCCCAGATACGTAGTAGATCCTTTAAAAATATTCGAAGAAGATATTGTAGTTACAGCCCAATACCAACCCATTCAAGAGCAGTATTTACACTTAGGTGCTGTTCTTGTGGTAGATGATTCTATTAGTGTAAGAAAAGCTTTGCAAAATATTTTAGAAGCAAAAAAATTGAAAGTATATGTTGCCAAAGATGGCTCTGAAGCTCTTAAATTAATGGAAAATAAAAATATTGATTTATTGATAACAGACCTTGAAATGCCTGTAATGCATGGATATGAACTAATCAGTAGAGTAAGAAAAGATGCAAGATTTAAAGATGTACCTATAATTGTGCTCACTTCGCGAGGCACAAAAAAGCATGAAGAAAAAGCATTAGCTCTCGGTGCTGATGGATTTATTGTTAAGCCTTTTGATGAAGGCACGATATCCCAAATTCTTTCAAAATTTGAACTCGAAACTAATGTCTATTAAACCTTAAATCTTCCTGTTACATCAATAAGTTCTTTAGACGTATTTGAAAGTGATTGAGAGATATCTGTAAGCTCAACAGTTATTTCAGATATATTATCTGTAACTTCCTTAACTCTTTGAGCGGAATTAACTTCGCTGTCTGTTATTTCTTTTTGTTTTTGAGCTATAGCATTAATTTCAGTTATAATCTGGCTGGTCTTTTTTATGATTGAATCAATTTGTTCAAATATTGCTGTTGTCTGTGTAACTATATTTGTTCCCATTTCTACATAGTTTGTTTCTTCTTCTAGATTTTTTGTAACTGAAGTTGCTTCTTCCTGAATTGCAGTTATAATATCTGCAATATTTTTCGATGATTTAGCTGTTCTTTCAGAGAGGGTCCTGATTTCTTCTGCAATAACGACAAACCCTTTTCCTTCTTCTCCGGCTCTTGCTGCTTCAATTGATGCATTCAACGCAAGAAGATTTGTTCTGTTTGCAATTTCGCTGATTATAGTTGAAATAGTTCCTATTTCCATTAGTTTTTCTGAAAGAAGTTTCATTCTTCTGTTTATTCCCTGCACAGCTGTTCTGATTAACTGCATACTATTAATGGTTTCTGTAACAATTTCATGACCTTTAAGTATTGAATCCAGGGCTTCCTTTGAGACATCAGTGGCAACAATGGTTTTTTCGCTTGTTTGAGTTGCAATACTTGAAGCTTCCTCAATGAGTGATGCTATTCTTTCAATTTCCTGTCGTTGTATCTGCGCACCATTTTGAAGCTTTTGAATTATTTCATGAAGAATTCTGCTTTTCTCTCCTATATCATCTGCTGAATTTTTAGCTTCTTTAACAAGTTCACTCAATCCATCTGTCATGAGGTTAAAAGCATCTGCTAGAGAACCAAATGCATCTGGAGTAACCATTGCTCTCTGTGTGAGGTCTCCTTCAGATGCTGAAGTCATAATCTGTAAGAATTTTATGATATTATTTTGCATTTCCTTCTTTTCTTCTTCTGTCTGAATAATTGTAGAAAATTTATTGATCATTTGATTAAATGCATTGGCAATTTTTTCAAATTCATCACCTGTTCTTAATTGAACCTGTTTTTCATAATTACCCCTGCTTATTTCTTCAATAGCTTCTGTAATAACAGATATAGGCAATATTATATGTTTTTTAAACCAAAATACGTTAGCTACAGAAATTACAATTAAAACAAGAGCAAACACTCCGAGAACAGGTCCAAATTTTATAATAGTATTTATAACTCCTATTTTTTTTAGAATAAATTCATCACCATAAATATCATACCCTGTAATAATCATTCCTGCTAAAAGAACAATTGTTGATAGAATAATAGATGAACCGAATATTATAAGAAATTTTCTATAAAGAGAACTTTCTTTCTTAACAGTTTGTTTAGGCATATTAATCCCCCTGATTTAAGGTTATTTTTAAAACTTTATATAAAATAAGTAAAACTTTGTAAAATTGTCAACTTTTTTTACGTATTAAAAATTAACATTTGGAATATATATCAGTTAAATGTTATTAATTTGCACAAAAATTATATGATTAAGATTGATAATATAGGTGTTCAAATGCTGCAGAAAATATACACGGGTATGCCTTTATAGACGATGTAATACTATCGATATTTAATGAGAATGGCGAGGTGAAGCAAGTCACCTCGCCATGTTTGAAATTTTATTTTCTGTCAGAAATAAGTTCTTCAATAACTGAAGGATCTGCAAGAGTTGATGTATCTCCAAGTTCCTCCAACGCACCCGAGGCAATCTTTCTTAATATCCTTCTCATTATCTTGCCACTTCTTGTTTTTGGAAGCCCGCCTGCAAATTGAATTTTATCTGGTGTGGCAATAGGACCTATCATCTGTCTTATATGAGAAATTAATAATTTTTCTAAATCTCTTGATGGTTCGTATCCTTCTTTTAACACTACATAAACATAGATCCCTTCACCTTTTATTTCATGTGGAAATCCTACTACTGCAGCTTCAGCTACCGCTGGATGGGCAACTAAAGCTGACTCAACCTCTGCTGTGCCAATTCTATGGCCGGATACATTTATAACATCATCAATTCTTCCCATTAACCAGTAATCACCATCTTCGTCGACTCTTGCTCCATCACCTGTAAAGTATTTGCCGGGAAAACGAGAGAAATATACTTCTTTAATTCTTTTGTTTTCAGGGTCTCCCCATGTTCCTCTGAGCATTCCAGGCCATGGTTTTTCTATGACAAGATATCCACCTTCATTAACTCCAGCAGGAGAACCATCCTCTTTAAGTACTCTTGGAACTATACCAAAAAATGGTTTTGTTGCTGAACCTGGTTTTAATGGTGTTGCACCAGGCAGAGGTGTAATCATAAATCCGCCGGTTTCTGTCTGCCACCAGGTGTCTACAATAGGGCAACGCTCTTTACCTATATGCTTGTAATACCACATCCATGCTTCAGGATTTATTGGTTCACCAACTGTGCCAAGAATTCTTAAACTTGAAAGGTCATATTGATATGGCCATTTTTCTCCTTCTCTCATCAATGCTCTAATGGCAGTGGGTGCAGTATAAAAAATATTAACTCGATGTTTTTCTACAATTTCCCAGAATCTTCCAGGGTTTGGATAGGTTGGAACCCCTTCAAACATTAATGAGGTTGCACCAGCACTTAAAGGTCCATAAACAATATAACTATGCCCTGTTACCCAGCCAATATCAGCGGTGCAAAAAAATGTTTCCTCTGGTTTATAGTCAAATGCAAGTTTAAATGTAATATTTGTATAAACCATGTATCCACCGGTTGTGTGAAGAACACCTTTTGGTTTTCCTGTTGACCCAGACGTATAAAGTATAAATAAAGGGTCTTCAGCATCCATTTGTTCGGGTTCACAGTAGGTTTCAATATCAGAATCATTCATAAGGTCATGCCACCAGTAGTCTCTTTCAGGGTCCATATCCACAAAATTGGCAGTTCTTTTTACAACAATAACTTTTTCAATTGTAGAAGTTCCTTCAATTGCTTGATCAGTGTTTGATTTCAATTGGACAATTCTTCCACCTCTTAATCCTTGATTTGCTGTAATGAGAAGTTTTGCACCGCAGTCATTTATTCTTTCTCTTAGTGATTGAGCTGAAAATCCTGCGAATACAACACTGTGAATTGCCCCAATTCTTGCACAGGCAAGCATTGCAATTGGAAGCTCTGGAACCATTGGAAGATAGATTGAAACTCTGTCCCCTTTTTTAATCCCGAGTTTTTTTAGCACATTTGCAAATTTATTAACTTCTCTGTATAGCTGCCAGTAAGTGTATGTTTTTACTTCTCCATCGTCAGCTTCCCAGATAATGGCTGCTTTATTTCTTAATGAGTCGAGATTGCGGTCAAGACAGTTATAGGAAGCGTTCAATTTAGCATTTTTAAACCAGTTTATATAAGGTGTTTCAAAGTTATAATCTAAAACTTTATCCCATTTTTTATACCATGTAATATTCTGTTCTGCTATTTCTGCCCAGAAACCCTCTGGATCTTCAACAGAGCGTTTGTAGAGCGCTTCATATTCAGCCATACTTTTAATATAAGCTTTCTCTGAAAGCTCTTTTGGTGGAAGAAAAACCCTCTCTTCTTTAAGTAATACATCCATACCTTGAGTCATAGTTTAACCTCCTTTTTTGTATTAATTTTAACATTTATTCTGCTCCGACTCCAATATAAGATCTTATTTTTTCGGATTCATACTTTGCTTCAGCTTCTTTCTCCTGAGTAAATAAAGATACAACTATACCAATAGCAAAAGAAGCAAAGAAGGAAATTATAGCTGGATTCTTAAGAGGAAATACTGGATGAGAATTTTTAAAAATATCAACCCATACAGTAGGACTTAAAATGATTAGCATGACACTGAGTACAAGTCCTGTATAGATACTCCATACAGCTCCCTGAGTTGTGAATTTTTTCCAGAATATAGACATTAACAGAGCAGGAAAGTTTGCAGATGCAGCAACAGCGAAAGCAAGACCCACCATAAAGGCAACATTCTGTCCCTTAAAAACTATTCCAAGTATCATGGACAGCACACCAAGACATAGTGTTGCAATTTTAGCAGCCTTTACTTCCTGTTTTTCATTTGCTTTTTCTCTTTTCACCACTCCAGCATAAATATCATGAGAAACAGCGGATGCTCCAGCGAGAGTAAGTCCTGCTACTACAGCAAGAATTGTTGCAAATGAAACAGCGGCTAAGAAACCAAGAAAGACCTCTCCACCGAGTGCTTCTGCTAATAGAGGAGCAGCCATATTTCCACCGTTGTCAATTTTAGTTATAATCTGCTTACCGACAAGTGCTGCAGCTCCAAATCCAATAGTGAATGTAAGTATGTAAAAGTATCCGATGAATCCTGTTGCATAAAATACTGATTTTCTCGCTTCCTTTGCATCAGGCACGGTGTAAAATCTCATAAGAATATGCGGTAATCCAGCTGTTCCAAGCATTAAAGCTATTCCAAGAGATATGGCATCAAGCGGATTTGTTACTAAACCGCCGGGTTGAATAAATTTTTCACCATATTGCTGAGTTACAACTGAGAATAGCTCAACGTAATTAAACCCAAATTTATAAAGTGTGAGAAACACTAAAAGAGTGGCTCCAGCCAGAAGCAAACAGGCTTTAATTATCTGAACCCATGTTGTTGCAAGCATTCCACCAAAAAGAACATAGGCTATCATGAGACTTCCTACAATTATTATTGCCAGTTCATAAGGAAGTCCAAACATGAGCTTTATTAACGAACCAGCACCGACCATCTGGGCAATAAGATAAAAAAGTACTGTAATCAATGCTCCTGTTGCAGCTGCTGTTCTAATAGGTCTACGTTTTAATCTGTAGGCAACAACGTCTGCAAATGTATATTTACCCAGATTTCTGAGCGGTTCAGCAATTAGAAACATTACTATTGGCCATCCTACAAGCCAGCCAACTGCATAAATCAAACCATCATAACCTTTTAAGGAAACTAATCCTGCTATGCCAAGGAAGCTTGCGGCAGACATATAGTCTCCAGCCAGAGCTAGTCCATTCTGAAGTCCGGTTATACTTCTTCCAGCAGCATAAAACTCAGTAGTTGTTCTTGTTCTTTTAGCTGCCCGGTAAGTAATATAAAGAGTTATGGATATAAATAAAAGAAAGAAAAAAACACCTGTTAATGTTGGTTGCCCTAAAACAGTGGTTGTCATAATTGACCTCCTAATTTTTCTTTAAGTGCTGATATTTTCTGGTCGTACTTTTTATTTGACCAGAAAATATAAATTCCTGTAAAAATCCATGACAGAACAATTACACCTATTCCCAGTGGAATACCAACAGTCACAGGACCATAAATTTTTTGATTTAGAAACTCCCTGTTATAAGCTATGAGTAATATGAACCCAAAATATACAATTAACTCAAGCACAGTTAGAATTAAAGAAATAAAGTTTTTGCTTTTTACAAGATTTTTAAATTCTTTTGAATTTAAAATTTCTTCTTCCATGGTGATACCCTCCTTAAAATTGATATACTTCTTTTTTTGCAATTCCCATATATCCGGATATATCAGGACTTCCTATGTTCAGCATTTCTTGAACAGTGTAAATATTTAGTTCGCTAAGAAAACTTATAAGTCGTTGAAATATTTGAGCAGTTATAAATGCATCAGCAAGTGCGTCATGTAACTCTTTTGGTTCAACTCCAAGTGATAAAGCAACACTTTGCAAAGAATTATTTTGAATAAATTTTTCAGGTAATAAACCTTTTTGAATAAGCCATCTATAGATAACGAATGTATCTAACGCTATGGGTTCGTATATTTGATTGATATGTTTATTAATGGCTTTTTTTAAAAAAACAATATCAATTGATACACAAAATCCTACTACTATTAAATCTTTTACAAATGAAAGGTACTCTCTGAGGACTGGCTTAATGTCAGGGCAGCTTTCAAGTTCTGTTGGGGTAATCTCATGAATCATTATGCTGTCTTTCTTTAAAAAACTTTCTGGTTTTACTGTTCTGTAAAATATTTCTCCCATTTTTATTGTTTTCCCTTTCATTTTTATACATCCTACAGAAATTATAGTGTCCTTTGTTTCATGAAGTCCTGTTAGTTCTGTATCAACAACAACAAATTCCGTTTCATTAATTGATAATCCTTTAAATTTATTGATTTTTTGTTTCTTAAATATTGAAAACATTTGTTAAATAATCATTAATTTATATCTTTCAATCAAAATATCCTGCAATTTTGATATAAGATGAAAGGTATCTTTAAGCAGTTTCTTTTCAAGATTACTCAAAGTTTCTGGATTTATAAAATTATCTGGCATCATTCCCTGAATTACCTGTTCATACTGGTGTTTCATTCTAAGAAACATCAAAAACTCAAATGCATAAATAAGTTCTTCTCCATATTCTTTTGCTAAAGCATGCTTATGTTTAAGTGTCTCTATTCTTTCTAAAGTTGAAGTTTCTCGTACTCCTTTTTCCAGACTGAAAAGTCTCACAATATCAATAATAGGCGCAATTCCTTTAATTTTTAAGTTTAGCTTGTCTTTATGTTCACCGCTTTTTTCAACAACAAATGTTTTAAAGAAACCAAGTGGAGGACGATTTTTCACTGCAAGATTCGCAAGATAACCAAGAAAGATTTTCTGGTCTTTAATAATAGTTAAAAGATATTCTCTTAACGACTCTTCAAGTGATAGATCACCATAAATACCTCTAAAATCAAAAAAAATAGCTGAAAAAGTTATAGATTCACCCTTAGGAGCATAAACCCATTGTGAAAAATATTTTTTCCACATTTTAAGTGGCTGACACCATCTGGGGTTACTTGCCATAATATCTCCTGGACATGGTGGAAATCCACATTTAAGGAGATTATCTTTAATGTAATTTGTAAATTCGAGAAAATATTTTTTTATTGATTCTTCTTGCTCCGATGCTGGATCAGCGTATATTAATGCATTGTCCTGATCAGTTTTAAAGGTTTGCTCTTTTCTTCCCTCTGAACCAAGAGCAATCCAGCAGTATGGAACAGGTGGAAGTCCAAACTCACGCTCTGCAAACTGAATGATTTTTCTAACTATTCTGTCATTAATCTCTGTGATAATTCTTGTAATATTGCTTGCCTTTGCACCTTGGTGAAGTAGATTTCCAACAATATTAGTCATCTGTTTGGATGCGTTAATAAGTCCATCAATGCTCTGCTGTATCTCTATATCTCTTACTATTGTTACTGGTGAAAAGCCCTGAAGCATCATAATATCATGGTTTGTAATAACTCCATCAATCTGCCCATTTTTTATTACAAGAAGATGATGAATATTATATTTAAGCATCCTAACAATGGCTTCAAAACAATAATCTTTTGCGTCAATTTTAATTATCGGAAAACTCATAATATTTTTAACTGGTTCATTAACATCCATTGCCGCTGCAACAACTTTTCGACGTAAATCTTTATCAGTTATTATTCCAGCAGGAATACCTTCAGAATTTAAGACAATAAGAGAACTTATTCCATTCTCGCACATAATTGTTGCTGCTTCTTTTATAGAGGTATGTTCAGGGATTGAAATAACATTTTTAGAACCGATTTCTTCTACTGTTGTAGTAAAAAGAATTTTATCAACAGAGCCTGTGAGAGTCTTTTTAACTGATTCTTCCATATATCTTTTATCAAGATATATATTCATAAAAGATTTTAAATAAAAGTCTCTGATCTCTGGATAGCTGTTCATAAGAGTTAATACTGTTTCTTTTGAGATGAGATAACAGATTGTGTCATCTATAGCTACGACATTTGCTCTTGATTTATCTCCGCTTATCAAAGAGACAAATCCAAAAGAATCTCCTTCGCTTCTGTAATCAATTATAACTTCCTCATTGTTTACTCTTCTGTAAACTTTAACTCCGCCTTTTTTTATAATATAAAGAAACTCACTTGGAAGACTGTCCTGAAGAAGGATATGCGTGTTTTTAGGGTAAAATTCCATAGATGTTTTTACAGCTATGGAATTTATAACTTCATTGGCTAAAAACTCAAATGGCGGAATGGATTTAAAAAACTCAATTATGTCTTCTATGATTTTTACCATGCTTTTAGAGAAAGCAAAATATATACCATAATTACAATGTGTCTAATTACGGTAATGAGATTCAGTGAAATCTTATACATATTACTTAAGGTAACAAGAAAATGTGTAAAAAAGTAACAAATTATAAATCCAAAATAATTTTTTAAAGCTTTTTATAATGAATTAAAGAGTTGTTTTAGAAAAAATGATTATTTATCAGCAGTTCAGAGAGTTTTGCTAATTAATAATAAAAAATGATATATTTATCAGCTTATGACAGGAATAATTAAAGCACTCGGGCTTGTTTTTGGAGACATCGGAACAAGTCCTATCTATACATTAACTGTAGCTTTTTTAATTCTTGAACCTACCAGTGAAAATGTTCTTGGTGTTTTAAGTCTTGTTTTCTGGACTTTAATTATTCTGCCAACTCTTCAATACAATGTGCTTGCAATGAGCCTGAGTATAAGAGGAGAGGGTGGAACAATAGTTCTTTCTGAGATATTCAAGTCTCTTGCAAAGTCTAATAAAGCAAAATCTCTTGTTGCACTTCTAGCTTTTGTTGGAGTTTCATTTTTAATGGGAGATGGTGTTATAACTCCAGCAATAAGTATTTTAAGTGCTGTTGAAGGGTTATCATTTATTCATGGATTTGAAGGAATTTCACAAACTACCATAGTCTTAGTTGCTATTGTAATTGCTGTTGTTTTATTTATTTTTCAGAAAAATGGAACTGAGAAAGTTGCTTTCACTTTTGGTCCTATAATGTTTATATGGTTTGTATCACTTTTTGTTTTAGGTATGATTTCAATTTTATCAAATCCAGTAGTTCTTAAAGCAGTAAACCCATACTATGCAGTAGATTTTTTGCTGCATAATGGATGGAAAGGATATCTGACCCTTGGAGAAGTTATTCTCTGTACAACAGGTGCTGAGGCAATGTATGCAGATATGGGGCATCTTGGGTCAAAACCCATAAGAAAAGCATGGACAATGGTTTTTTTTAGTTTAATTATAAACTATTTTGGTCAAGGTGCCTTTATTTTAAGTAATCCTCAGGTTAAAAATATTTTATTTGAACTTGCATTAAATGTTCTTCATTCTTTTTATGTGCCATTTTTAGTTTTAAGCTTGCTCGCCACAGTTATTGCTTCTCAGGCAATGATAAGTGGGATGTTTTCCATAGTATATCAGGGAATAACAACGAGAATACTACCGATGTTAAAAATTGACTACACATCAAGAGAATTGAAATCTCAGATATACATTGGTAGTATTAACTGGCTTTTACTTATAGCTGTTATTTTTATTATGATAAACTTCAAGAGTTCATCAAATCTTGCTGCAGCATACGGCTTTGCTGTTACAACAGATATGTGTATCACGGGCATAATTTTACTTTCGATATTTTTTCTTAAAAGAAACTATATAGCTGTTTTGGCGGCTATTATTGTAACAGTTGTTGATTTTATATATTTCAGTTCAACTTTATATAAAATCCCTGCAGGTGGATACCTATCAATTATGCTTGGCTTATTCCCCTTTTTTACAATATTGATTTATACGCAAGGTCAGAAAAGGCTTTATAGATATATGATGTTTATGCCAGCCGATGAATTTATCATTAAATTTGAGAGAGTTTATAAAACATCTCCCAGAATACCCGGTACAGCGATATTTTTTATAAGGGATACAGACAAAATTTCACCCTATATTATTGAGACGATGTTTTATCATGGAATTATATACGAAGATAATATCTTTTTATCTGTATTTATACGACCTGATCCATTTGGAGTAACAGGATATTTCAAAGACGATCTTTGCCTCGGTATAAGAGTTTTTCAAATAGAGATGGGTTATATGGAATTTGTAAATATTGAAGAAATTTTAAGACACAATGGCATAGAAGAAAGAACAATATTTTATGGTCTAGAAGACATTATTGCAAAAGGTCCATGGAAGTTTTTTGTTTTTTTAAAAAGAATAACACCCACGTTTATAAGTTTTTTTCGCCTGCCACCAAGAAAGCTGCACGGTGTATTCACAAGGCTTGAGATGTAATTAATCTATTCAAGAAGTGCACAGTAAAATTAAGTAATAAAAATATGAAAAATTTAAAAAATGATGATTTTCTATAGATAAATATTTTGTTTGACAAAAAAAATTTTTTTACTTTAATATATAAAGTTTGCAGGGGCTTTGTCCCTGTTTTCATCTCTGTGGGAGGAGGTCGAAAATTGTATGCTTTAGGGACCCATCTTTTAATTGAGTTAAAAAATTGCAATCCTGAGATCCTCAAAGATCTCGAAAGTGTTAAAAATATTCTGGTAGACGCTGCCAAAAAAGCCAAGGCAACAATCGTTAATGTTAATTTCCATGAGTTTAATCCATTTGGTATTAGTGGAGTGGTTGTTATTGCAGAGTCTCATTTAACTATTCATACTTGGCCAGAATATGGTTTTGCCGCTGTTGATGTATTTACCTGTGGAGAGACTATTAAACCGGAAGTTGCAGCTCAATATATTATAGAAGCATTTGAGTGCAAGCAACCGTCAATAGTGGAAATGAAAAGAGGCATAATCTCTCATCATAATGAGAAACTACCACATAAGGTATGTCATGAAGAATTACAAATGGTATATTGAGCAAACGTCAGATGATGAGATTATATTTCATTCTCTTAAGGAGATAATACACTCAGATATTTCTCCTTATCAGAGAATTGAAGTTATACGGTCTGGTAATCTTGGACGATGCCTTCTTCTTGATGGGAAAATGCAGTCTTCAGAGGCTGATGAATTTATTTATCATGAAGCTCTGGTTCATCCTGTTATGCTATTAAATGAATATCCGCAGAGGGTTTTAATTGCTGGTGGAGGAGAAGGAGCTACTTTACGAGAAGTCTTGAAATATCCGGTTAATGAAGTTGTAATGGTTGATCTTGATGAATCAGTTATTAAAGTTTCCAGAGAATATCTCCCAGAATGGAGCAGTGGGGCTTTCGATGATCCGAGGGTCAGGTTAGTTATAGATGATGCAAGAGTTTATATTGAAAAGGTAAAAAATCATTTTGATGTAATTATAGTGGATTTACCTGAACCGGCAGAGGATACTCCGGCATTTCTTCTGTATACTATAGAATTTTATGAAAAAGTCAAGGAAGCTCTTACAGACTCGGGTATGATGGTTACTCAATCTGCCTCTGCCTCTGTGAATAATTTGAGAGTTTTTATTTCGATTGTTACCACCCTAAAATATGTATTCCCTTATGTTGCTCCGTATCTTACTTATATTCCTTCTTTCTTTGCTCCATGGAGTTTTGTCCTTGTTTCTAAAAAAGCAGGCGCAGACAAAACTTTTGAGAAGATAGAAGATAAACTTTCTTCAATGCAAGATAGATTAAAATTTTATGATATGGATGCGCATATTGGAATGTTTCATCTGCCAAAACACATTAAAACAGCTATTCAAAAAGGAGGGGTAGTCATACATGATGACTGCCCCATTTCATTTTATTAATTAATCTTTCTTTTTAGAAGGAAGCACAGCTAACCCTGGTAATTCTTTCCCTTCCAGAAGTTGTAGAGAAGCACCGCCACCTGTTGATATAAATGAAATTGAATCGCTCACTCCTGCTTTATGCACTGCGTAATCTGTATCACCACCGCCAACTATGGTAAATGCATATGAATCAGCAACAGCATGTGCGATTGCAAATGTACCTCTTGAGAAAGCGTCTATTTCAAAAACTCCCATTGGTCCATTCCAGAGAATAGTTTTTGCATCATGTAAAGCTTCGGTAAAAAGTCTTACCGAAGCTGGACCTATATCAAGTCCACGCCATCCCTGTGGTATTTCCTGTACAGGAACAATTTTTGTTTCAGCACCAGGATTTATACTTTGAGCAATTACTACATCAACAGGAAGATAAAATTTAACCTTGTTCTGTCGAAGCTTTTCCATTATTTTTGTGGCAAAATCGATCATATCAGCCTCAATAAGTGAATCACCGACTTCATATCCCATAGCTTTTATAAATGTAAAAGCCATTCCTCCACCGACAATAACTTTATCTGCTTTATCAGCAAGATTTTCAAGCACTCCTATCTTACCTCCAACTTTTGCTCCTCCCAGGATTACAACAAAAGGTCTTATTGGAGATTCCACTGCTCCTTTTAAGTATTCAATCTCTTTTTTAAGTAAAAATCCAGCAGCAGAAGGAATAAATTTAGGAATACCGACAATAGAGGCATGGGCCCTATGAGAAGCACCGAAAGCATCGTTTACATAGAAATCAGCAAGAGATGCTAGAGCCTTTGCGAATTTTTCATCGTTTTTTTCTTCTTCAATACGAAATCTTAAGTTTTCAAGAAGCACTACATCTCCTTCTTTCATTTTGGAAACAAGACTTTCAACCTGGTGTCCAATACAGTCAGGTGCAAAAAAAACTTCTTTATTAAGAAGCCTTTGAAGTCTTCGTGCAACAGGAGCTAAAGAAAGTTTGGGATCCACTTTACCCTTAGGTCTGTCAAGATGAGAAGCAAGAATTATTTTTGCTCCTTCATCAATTGCGTAGTTTATGGTTGGTAGGGTTGAACGTATACGTCTGTCATCTGTTATCACTAGATTCGCATCAAGAGGCACATTAAAATCTGCTCTTATAAATACTTTCTTTGATTTTATCGGTAAATCTTCAATTGTCAATTTGTCAAAAGAGTTATTAAAAGGTGCCATCATATCCTCCTAAATTTTTTTCATTAAATAAACAACAAGGTCTCTTACCCTGCAACTGTAACCATATTCATTGTCATACCATGATATTACTTTGGCAAGTTTACCTTCTATGACTTTTGTAAGAAGAGAATCAACAATAGAGGAGTAAGAAGAATCATTAAAATCAATTGAGACGAGAGGTTCTTCAACATAATGTAAAATCCCTTTAAGAGATTCGTTAGAAGCCTTTTTAAATGCTTCATTAATATCAACTTCTGTCGCAACTTTACTAAGTTGAGTTACAAAGTCAACCATTGATACATTGGGAGTTGGAACTCGTACTGCAAGTCCGTCAAGTTTTCCTTTAAGTTCTGGAAGCACTTTGCCTACAGCTTTGGCAGCACCTGTTGTTGTGGGAATCATTGATACAGCAGCTGCTCTTGCACGTCTTAAATCTTTATGAGGTAAATCAAGAATTCTCTGGTCATTTGTATAAGAATGAACGGTTGTTGCAAATCCTCTTTCAATCCCGAAATTTTCATGAAGAATTTTAACAACAGGAGCAAGACAGTTTGTGGTACATGAAGCATTGGAGATAATTTTATGAATTGACGGATCAAGTAAGTGATGGTTAACGCCCATAACAATAGTTATATCTTCCTCTTTAGCCGGTGCTGTAATGATCACCCATTTTGCTCCAGCCTGAATATGTCTGGATGCTCCAGCCCTGTCTGTAAATTTACCAGTTGATTCAACTACCGCGTCAATCTTCAAATCCGCCCATGGAAGTCTTTCAGGAGACGTTTCAGTAAACACCTGAATTTCTTTGCCGTCCACAAAGATATTATTTCCCTGAACTTTTACAGAAGATTGAAATGTTCCATGAACAGAATCATATTTAAGTAAGTGTGCAAGAGTATGAGCATCTGTAAGGTCATTAATTGCAACAATTTCAATATCTGGATAACCGTAGCATGACCGGTAAAAGAGTCTTCCAATTCTACCAAATCCATTAATAGCAATTCTAATTGACATAAATTCCCCCTTTAAATTTTTTCTTGAAAGCTATTTATAACCATTCCGGTAAGAAGTTTAGGATAGAAATATGTCGATTTAGGCGGCATCCTTAGCCCAGCTAATGCAACTTTTTCTATTTCTTCCACCCTTGTGGCTCGCAGTATAAAAATTGCATCACATTTGTTTTCTTTAACCATTTTTATGGCTTTTTCAATATTTATTTCATAACAGACTTCTTTCTGTGGAAAAAGCTTTAAAATCACCTCTTCAAGAATATTGATATCAATAGAACGTAACGGTTCAGGTAAATAATCAAGATCCGGACCGTTATAGGTAAGAATATAAAATTTATTATCTTCTTTTAAATATGCTCCAATGTTTTTGGGCCCTGCTTTTTCAATTGCTTCCTGTATATCATTATCTTTGCTAAATTCAGATAAATGAAAAAGCTTATTTTGTTTTCCCAGCAGCTTTTTAACTGATAAAGGAGTACTTAGCAGTCTGTGAGTTGGCAGAATAAGATAGCCGTTGTCTTCAATATTTGTAAGAAACATGAGTACATAATTCCATGCTGCTTCTTTATGACCGGGATAAACTTTATCCATTTGTTTCTTAAACTCTAAAGCAACTTCATATCTATGATGACCATCAGCAATAAATATAGGTTTATGCTTGAATTCTTCGATAATTAAATTGATTTGAGAAGGTTGTGTAATTTTATAAAGTTTGTGAATGTTTCCGTTTAAATCTCTTGCTTGAATATAGGGATTTTTTAGATTTTCAACTATTTGAGACGTTGTTCTTTCTTTTGAACGATATAATGAAAATATTAAAGACGTATTAGCCATACAGGCTTTCATGAGATTTAACCTATCTGTTTTGGGTTTTGAATAAGTCTGTTCATGAGGATAGATTCCTTTGCCGAATTCTTCTAGCCTTACAGTGCCTATTATTCCTTTTAGTATTCGATTTTTATTTTTATATGAGTATTGAACTTCGTAGCCATAAAAACATGGTTCTTTTTCTTGTAAGAGAACACCCTCTTCAATCCATTTATTTAAATATTTTTTTGCCAGAACATATTTATCTATTTCAGAAGAGTGTTTGCCGTGGTCAATCCTTATTATATTATAAGGACTTTTATTATAAAGAAACTCTTGAATCTCATCAGAGATAATGTCATAAGGCGGGCACATTACATCATCTCCGCATACTTTTTCAGGATTATAGAGGATTCCTTTAAAAGGTTGAATAACAGTCATATAAGTTCTATGATAACATTTAGCTTCATTATAGCTCAATGTAGATTGAATATCAACGAATTTAATAGCAAAAATAAGGTCTTTTTACTTTCAAAACGATAAAAAGTGAACTTTCAACCCCGTAAATATGAAATCGTTATAAAAGCACTGTCTTTCATTACTCTTTTATCAACATTTTAAACAATTGACACAGAATAGACAAAAAAATTAATATTGATGTAAGGAACTACAAATTTTAAAGGAGTTTTAAAATGTTTGAGAAGTTTACAGAAAAAGGTCGTAAAATAATTCTTTATGCCAGAGAGGAAGCTGAAAAAAGAAATAGTGAGTTTCTTGATACAGAACATCTGCTTTTTGCAGTTTTAAGAGAAGATGATTCAATTCCTGTGTCTATTCTCAGAAAAATCGGGATAGACCCTGAAAATATAAGATATGAACTTGAAAAAAGAGTAACTGGGGAGGCAAATCTTCTCACTTATGGAGAGATACCTTTTTCTCCAAGAGCCAAGAAAGTTCTTGAGCATGCTGTTGAAGAGGCAAGGCTACTAGGTCATCCCTATATCGGAAGTGAGCATCTATTTCTTGGTTTGATTAAGGAAGAAGAAGGTATTGCTGGTAAAGTTTTAAGAAGCTTTGGAGTTAACCTTCTTGCTGTAAGACAGTTAACAATTAATTTTTCGATAAGACCTCATTTTCACGGTGCTCCACAGAAGGAAAAAAGAAAAACAAATACTCCTGCACTGGATGAATTTGGTCGAGACTTAACCTTGCTTGCCCTTGAAGGCAAACTTGACCCTGTCATAGGCAGAGAAGATGAAATACAGAGAGTTATTCAGATTCTTGGAAGGCGAATTAAAAACAATCCTGTAATAATTGGCGAACCAGGAGTTGGTAAAACAGCAATTGTAGAGGGACTGGCTCAGAAAATTATAGAAGGAGAAGTGCCTGATATTTTACTTGGAAAAAGAATCATTGCCCTTGATCTGGGAGCATTGATAGCCGGCACTAAATACAGAGGACAGTTTGAGGAACGACTGAAGGCAGTCATAAGAGAAGCAACGCAATCTGAAAATGTTATTTTATTTATAGATGAGCTTCACACGATAATTGGAGCTGGTGCAGCAGAAGGCTCTGTTGATGCATCAAATATGTTAAAACCAGCTTTGGCACGTGGAGAAATGCAATGCATTGGAGCTACAACTCCGCAGGAATACAGGAAATACATTGAAAAAGACGGAGCCCTTGAAAGAAGATTCCAGCCTGTACAGATTCAGCCCACAACTGTGGAGACAACAATCGAAATATTGCAGGGGATTAAGGAAAAATATGAATCTCATCATAAAGTAAAAATAACGGATGAGGCTGTGGAGGCTGCTGTAAAACTTTCTGATAGATATATCACAGACAGATATTTACCTGATAAAGCAATAGATGTAGTGGATGAAGCTGCCTCAAGGATTAAGCTAAGCAGGTCTGTAATGCCTCAGGAGTTAAAGGACCTTGAATTTGAACTTGCAAGACTTTCAAAGGAAAAATCTTTATACATCAAACTTCATGATTTGCCATCAGCACAGAAGACAAAATATGAAGAAGACAGGGTTAAGAGAATTTACGAAGCTAATTATAAAAAATGGAAAGAAAGTATGTATAAAGAAGTACCCCTTGTTACAGCAGAGGATGTATCATATACTGTTTCCAAAATGACAGGTATCCCGCTTTATAAACTTGAACAAACAGAGTCAGAAAGACTGCTTCATATGGAAGAAGCTTTACATGAAAGAATTGTAGGACAGGATGAAGCAATAAAAAGCGTATCTAAGGCAATAAGACGCTCTCGTGCAGGATTGAAAACAAAAAACAGACCAATTGGTTCGTTTTTCTTTCTCGGTCCTACTGGAGTTGGAAAGACCGAGCTTGCAAAAGTTCTTGCAGAATTTATGTTTAATGATGAGACTGCTTTAATAAAATTTGATATGTCTGAGTATATGGAAAAATTCAATGTATCTAAACTAATAGGAGCACCTCCTGGATATGTTGGATATGAAGAAGGTGGACAACTTACAGAAAAAATCCGTAAAAGACCATATGCTGTTATTCTTTTTGATGAGATTGAAAAGGCTCATCAAGATGTATTTAATTTACTATTACAGATACTCGATGAAGGTGTGCTTACGGATAGTTTTGGACGGAAAGTGGATTTTAGAAATACCATCATAATCATGACTTCAAATATTGGTGCTAGATTAATTGAAAAGTCGACACCTCTTGGTTTCCGCAAATCCAATTCCACAGACATTTATTCAAAAATTAAAGACAATGTTTTTGATGAACTGAAAAAGACCTTCAATCCTGAGTTTCTGAACAGAGTTGATGATATTGTTGTATTTCATCCTCTTGAAGAAACTCATTTGCTTTCCATTATTGATCTGTTGATTGCTGAAACAAATAAAAAGCTTGCTGAATACGGATTTATTATCACGGTATCTAATGCAGTCAAACGCTGGATTTTAAATAAATATTACCAGCCAGCATATGGGGCTAGACCAATGAGAAGAGCGATTGCTAAAGAGATAGAAGATCCGCTATCAGAGGAAATTCTCAGAGGAAGGTTTAAAGATGTGAATTTTATAAAAGTTGAGTTGAACGAAAATAAGATAGAGTTTAAAGAAATACAGGAAGAAGTATCAGCGTCAGTGAACTGAGGGGATGTATGAAAAAAAATGTTTTTTTAATTCTGTTTATCTTAATTGCGTTGATTGTTACAGGAAGTATTCTTTTTAAAAAAAATAAAGTTTCTTCTGCTCTAAAAGGTGTGGAAATTGGAATGCCTGCTCCAGATTTCGAGTTAAAAGATCTCAATGGAAAAATATGGAGACTTAAAGATTTAAATGGCAAAATTATTATCCTGAATTTCTGGGCTTCATGGTGCAATGAGTGTAAGGAAGAAAAAAAATCATTGCAGAGTTACTTTAATAAAAATGGCTCCAGTGATGATTTAATATTTATTACAGTTCTATATAAGGATAATTCCCTTGCAGTCGCAGACATGGCTAAAAAAGCAGGTTATACCTTCCCTATCCTTGTTGATGACGGAGTTGTATCATCTATTTATGGAATAAAAGGGGTCCCCGAAACATTTCTGATAGATAAAAGAGGAATTTTAAGGCATAAAATTATAGGTCCTGTAGAATGGAATAATCCTCATATAATTCCTCATCTCAAGCAAGTGCTTTCTTAATGGGAAAACCAGGACAGCCCAAAAGGGTTTTATTTTTCATTGCCACTCTTTTTAAGGATGAAGAGATATATTATTTAACAAGAAGGATTATAATTGAATGTTTTGGAGATACAATTTTAGAGTCAGCTAAAAAATACTGGGATTATTCTAAATATTATAGCGCAGAGCTTGGTGAACCAATATTTAGAAAATTTATGTTTTTTAAAAATCTTATTTCTGAAGCTGATATTTCAGATATTAAGTTACAAACAAATCAAATTGAAGAAAAGCTTTCTACGAATGGGAAACGAACAATTAATATTGATCCTGGCTATATAGGACTTTCAAAGCTCGTTCTTGCTACAACAAAGGACTACTCACACAGGATTTATCTCAAAGATGGAATTTATGGTGAGGTTACTCTTATTTTTCAAGATAACTCTTTCAGACCATATATAAACACTTACAGAGATTATGCTGACAGAGAATATATAACACTTTTTAACTTAATGAGATTCATCTATAAGGATATGTTTTGTTAATGTTTATTAATTGACAAAAAACCTTTATGGCTTTTAAACTTAAATTTGTAAAACACCTATTTTTAAGGAGGGAATGTGTTAAAGGCAATTGAAGAAATTTCTGCAACCAAAAAAAGATTAAAAATTGAGATACCAGCAGAGATTGTGGAAGGCGAGCTTCAGAAGGCATTGAAGGAAATTCAGAAAAAGGCGAAAATTCCAGGATTCAGACCTGGTAAAACACCTCTTTCAATTATTGAAAAAAAATTTGGCAAAGATGCTGAATCTGATGTTCTTGAAAGGCTTGTTTCAGAATCCTATAATAAAGCGGTTAAAGAGGCAAAACTAAAACCTGTATTGCCTCCAATGGCTGAAGATGCAATTGATATAAAAAGGAATGAACCACTATCTTTTGACCTTATAGTAGAGGTAAGGCCAGAAGTTCAGGTTCTTAATTATGAGGATATAGAAGTAGAAGAAGTTTCAATTGAAGTAAAAGATGAAGAAGTTGAAGAAGTCCTGCAGAGGCTTTCAAAAGAACGGGGTGTTTATGAGTCAATAGGAGAACCTGCTCAAATTGAGGACATTGTAGTCATTGACTATAAAACAGATATTGATAAAGAGGCTAATGATTATGTTTATAAAATTGGCTCTGGTCCTTTTCCTGAAGAATTTTCAAATGCACTTGAAGGCAAAAAAAGTGGAGAAAACTTTAGTGTTAGCATAGATTTTCCAGAAGATTCAATAGCAGACTTTGCAGGGAAAAAGGTGAATTTTGATATTACAGTGAAAGATGTGAAGAGAAAACAGGAATTAACATATGAAGAACTCGCTAAAGAACTTGGGTTTGAAGATCTTGAGAGTCTTAAGAAATATGTAAGAGAAACACTGGAAAAGACAAAACAAGAACAGGCAGAACAGAAACAGAAAATAGATATTCTAAAAAAACTTCTTGAAACACATGAGTTTGAACTTCCAGAGGGACTTGTGGAGATGGAAATGAAAAGAATTACAGAGGAATATGAATCCATGGGAGTTGATGTAAACCAACAGATGGAAGCAATAGCAGAAAGAGCTAAAAGAAATGTAAAAGCATATATACTCCTTGAATTCATAGGAGAAAAAGAGGGAGTGTCTGTTTCAGAGGACGAACTTAAAAATGAAGTTATGAATATTGCGAGAAGATACAGTATAACTCCTCAAGGTGTTGTGCAGTATTATATGTCAAAAGATGGCTCTTTAGAAGCTCTTAGGAATAGCGTATTTGAAAGAAAAGTTTTTGATATTCTTTTACAAAAAGCAAAGAAGGTTAAAAAAGTGGAGGAAACAAAGTGAGTATTGTTCCAATAGTTATAGAGCAAACGGGAAGAACAGAAAGAGTTTATGATATTTATTCAAGACTGCTCAAAGACAGGATTATTTTTATAGGTACAGAAATAAATGATCAGATTGCCAATGTTGTGATTGCACAGTTACTTTTTCTACAGACTGAAGACCCTGAAAAGGATATCCATATTTACATAAACTCACCTGGTGGTATGGTTTCAAGCGGGCTTGCAATCTATGACACAATGGAGTATGTAAAACCCGATATTGCCACATATTGCATAGGACAGGCAGCCTCTATGGCATGTGTTCTTCTCGCTGCTGGTACTAAAGGTAAGAGGTTTGTGCTTCCTCATTCAAGAGTCATGATTCATCAACCAATAGGTGGATTTTATGGACAGGCAACAGATGTTGAGATTCATGCAAGAGAGATTTTGAAAATGAAGGATTTACTCAATGGAATTCTTGCAAAACATACAGGACAGCCGATTGAGAAAATCCAGAGAGATACAGAGAGAGATTTTTTCATGTCTGCTCAAGAAGCAAAAGAATATGGAATTGTTGATGAAGTCATCTCTTCAATGAAGTAATCAGGTGTTATTATGGCAAAGAAAAATGAAGAAACATTAAGATGCTCTTTCTGTGGAAAATCACAGAAGGAAGTGAAAAAGTTAATCGCAGGAAACGAAGTTTATATATGTGATGAATGTGTATCTCTCTGTAATGAAATAATTGAAGAAGAAAGATTTACAAAAATTGAAGGCATGAAAGAAGATCTTCCTACGCCTCAGGAGATTCACAGATTTCTCAATGACTATGTTATTGGACAGGAAAGAGCAAAGAAAATTCTCTCAGTTGCTGTTTATAATCATTACAAAAGAATTTTCAAAGGTAGCCTCTCAGATGAAATACAGAAAAGCAATATAATGCTTATAGGACCAACAGGAACAGGAAAGACACTTTTAGCTCAGACACTTGCACGATTTCTTGATGTTCCCTTTGCAATTGCTGATGCAACAACTCTTACTGAGGCTGGATATGTTGGTGAGGATGTGGAGAATATTCTTCTTAAGCTTCTTCAGAATGCTAACTTTGATATTCAGCGTGCTCAGATAGGCATTATATATATTGATGAAATTGACAAAATCAGCAAAAAAGCTGATAGTCCTTCAATAACCCGTGATGTATCTGGAGAAGGAGTACAACAGGCACTTTTAAAAATAGTTGAAGGGACAGTTGCAAACATACCTCCTCAGGGTGGAAGAAAACATCCACAGCAGGAATATATTCAGCTTGATACAACCAACATACTTTTTATATGTGGTGGAGCTTTTGTTGGACTTGAAGAGGTTATAAAGAAAAGAATCGGTAAAAGAACCGTTGGATTTCTCTCTGAAACTGTAAAGATGGATGAAGAAAAGATTCTTTCACAGGTTGAGCCTGAGGATTTAATAAAATATGGAATGATTCCTGAATTTGTTGGAAGATTTCCAGTTATTGCAACACTTAATCAACTTGATGAAGATGCTCTTATAGAGATACTAACAAAACCTAAGAATGCGCTTGTCAGGCAGTATCAAAAACTTTTTAATATTGATGGAGTAAAGCTAACTTTCACTGATGATGCTTTAAAAGCTATAGCAAAAAAGGCTATTGAAAGAAAAACAGGTGCAAGAGCCTTAAGAAGCATACTTGAGGATATAATGCTTGATGTTATGTATCTTATTCCATCTGAAAAGGGAATAGCTGAGTGCATTATTAACGAGGATGTTGTCAATAAAAAAGCACAGACCCTTTTAATGTATAAAGAAAAAAAAGCCAAAAATGCCTGAAAAGGTCAGGATAATTATTGAAGGAAAGGAAGTCAAAGCGGAGTTCTTGGATACTGAATGTGCTAAAAAAATTTTACAGGCTCTGCCAATTGAAAGTAAAATTAATGAATGGGGTGATGAGTTCTATTTCTCAATAGGAATAAAGATGCCTCTTGACAGCACTGCAACAACCAGAGTTAAAGCAGGAGATATTGGTTACTGGCCAACTGGAGAGGCACTCGCAATTTTTTTTGGTAAGACGCCCATAAGTACAGGGGATGATCCTGTGCCTGTATCTGAAGTAAACATTGTGGGAAGAATTATTGATAATCCTTCAATATTTAGAAGACTTAAAGGTGCAAAAACAGTAAGAATTGAAAAAGAATAAATTCAGACTATCTTTTCCCGAGGATGAAAAACTGCACAACTGGCTATCAATGCTTTTAAATTCTTATGCAATCATGGATGAAGGTGTAAAAACGGATATTGAGAACGTAGAAAAGTTAGGTAAAAAACTTGCCTGCAAACGTGGTTGTAGCAGTTGCTGTTATACTCACAGAGATATACCTGTTTATCCAATTGAGATTGTCGGAATTTACTGGTATGTAATTGAAAAAGTTAAAGATCCTATGAGGTTAAAAATAAAACGATCACTTATATCCCATAAAAGGGGCGAAGGATGCCCGTTTCTGATTGATAGTGTATGTTCAATTTATCCTGTAAGACCCCTTGCATGCAGACAGTTTAATGTATTTGGTAAACCTTGTGCTGATGGAGAAGATCCTTACTATACAAGACCTGAGGATGTGTTAAAACCCCGTGAACACTATCTGGGTCGGGCACTTTATGAAACCACTCCTTTTTATGATGTTTATAATAAAGATGAAAGAGTTGAGTTTCTAAACTCCGGTAAGCTGAATTCACTAGTAAAGATTCTTCAGAACTATCCCTGGATTGAGCTTACAAGAAGAATGGATAGTTAAAGATAAGTTAACAAATATCTTGTATTGGTCATTGAACAGAAACCTCCAATTTTTTTGACTTACAAATGCTATTTGGTATAAACTTTAAAATGTACTCTATAAAAAAGTGGCTTCCTTTTTTATTTTTTATTTCATTTTTATTGCTTACTCCAAAAACTTATGCTGAGTCTGACTATTTTTTTAAGTTTAAAGAAACTCTTTTATCATACTTTCCGATCATTGAGGGTAAAGTTATCAAATTAGAAAATAATGAAGTAATACTTGATAGAGGTTCTAAAGATGGTATAAAACATGGGCAGAGAGTAATTATTTTTGAAGAAACCGCACCGTTAATTCATCCTGTTACAAGACAGGTTATAGGCAAGTCTGAGAAAATAGTTGGGTCTGCAGAAATTATAAGTGTTGATGAAAAATCTTCAAGAGCCATAATTTTAGAAGGAAGTAACAACTTACCAAAGGACACTACTCTTTTGTTTAAAATTCCAAAGTCAAAAATTAAAATTCTCTTTGCTCAGGGTAATGTTGAATGGGCAGTTGGAGAGGCTTATTACAGAGAGTTAAAAAATACAGACAGATTTGAGCTCCTTGACGCTCCTGTTAATACATCTGATTTAGAAAGCCTTTTTAAGGAGCAGAAAAATGCTGATATTTTATTGTTGCTGAAATCTTCAAAACAAAATGGCAGTTTAAAGCTTACACAGGAGATTTACTGGGTTAAAGATAAAAAGTTTCTATTAAATTCTGAAATAGAGTTAAATCAGACAGCAATAGGAGAACTCAGGAAAAAATATGCTTCATTAATTGTGCCAGAAGGTCATACCCTGCTTTCTTTTAGATTAGCAAGAAGTGTAAACAGGGTGGCAACAGGTAATTTTGATGGTAAAAGCCAGAATCAAATTTTAGTTGCTTCAAATAGTGAAATAAGTCTTTATACACTTGATGTTGACCTTAAACTTAAAAGTAACTATGAGATTCCTGTTGGAGGAGATATTCTCTGGTTTGATACAGGTGATATTGATAAAGATGGTAAAGATGAAATAGTGATAACAGTTAAAAACAATGATAGAGTTCTTTCATCAATAATTAAATGGTCTGAAGGTGCATTTAAAGAAATTTCAAGATTGAACGATGTTTTTTTGAGAATACTTGATGGTAATCTAATTGCTCAAGCATACTCTTCTTCCTATGGATTTGATGGAGATATTTTTTACATTTTGCCTAAAAAAACAGGATATCAAAAGTTACACACCTTTAAGCTTCCTGTAAAAGCAAACATATATGATTTCTATGTATTTGATAATGCCGTATTTAAATGGGAAGATAATGGATCCCTTGCAGTATATAATAATCAAGGGATACCAGTCTGGAGATCTCGAGAAACATTTGGTATAGGACAGCAGTATGAAAAAAAGACAGGAATTGCTACATTGACTCTTGGTAAATGGAAAATTCAAAGTAGAATAAAACCATTGAGTAATGGAGTAGTGGTGATAGAGAAAAAACCTCTTTTAGGATTTGTAAATGCTTCGGTATTGGGATATAGAAGTTCAAAATTACAACTACTTCAATGGACAGGAATCGGAGTTGAGCAGAATGACATTACAGAGGAAATGGCAGGAGAAATTCTTGATTATGCTATTGCGGTAGATAAACTTTATGTTCTGGTTCAGTCACCATTTGGATTTAATCCCAAGAGACTTCTTCAGGGTGAAAGTCCATTCGAAACAATGTTACATATTCTGTCTTTTAAATATTAAAAAATGGGAAGATTTTTAAGGCATGTTGCAATAATAATGGATGGTAATGGAAGATGGGCACAGATGCGAGGATTACCACGCTGGGAAGGACATAAAAGAGGAGTTGAGAAAGTAAAAGAAATTATCCGTACTGCACAAAAATTAAATGTTGAAGTTCTGACATTTTATGCTTTTTCAATAGAAAACTGGCAGAGACCAAAACAAGAAGTTGATATAATCATGGCATTACTAAAGAACCATCTTAAAAAGGAAATTCAGAATTTCATCTTCCAGGGAGTTCGATTCAAAATGATAGGAAATCGTGAGATGGTTCCTTCAGATATTTTAGAAGTAATTGAAGAGACTGAATCAGCCACTACTTATTGTAAAAGTCTGATTACACAGTTTGCAATAAGTTATAGTGGACGAGATGAAATAATCAGAGCTGTGAAAAAAGCCATGAAACAAAATATCAAAGCTGAACAGCTTGATGAAAAATTATTTAACTCGCTTCTTGATACTGCGAATATTCCAGACCCTGATCTCATAATAAGGACATCTGGAGAGCAAAGACTCAGTAACTTTCTGATATGGCAGTCTGCCTATTCGGAGTTTTATTTTACTCAAACTCTCTGGCCTGACTTTACAGATGAAGAATTTACAGAAGCAATTCTTGATTTTCAAAAAAGACAGAGGAGATTTGGAAAAGTAAATGAGTTTACAAGGACATAAAAAAAGAGTTCTCGTTGCTGTAATTGCTTTGCCTATTCTGTTGATTGTTATTATTAAACTTCCTCCATATTTCTTTTTTGGACTTTTATGTATTGTATCTGTAATGGCAATGCTGGAGTTTTTAAATATGTATAATGTTTCTAGATTCTGGAGCCTCACTGGAGCATTTTTGTCGGTGATTCTTTTCGCTCTTAATTGTTTCTATTCTCATAATACACTATATTATTATGCGATTTTGTTCTGTACTATCACTATTATACGGTTATTTCTTAAAAAAGAACCTCATTCCGCTCTGCGGGATATAGCTCCTGTTATAATAGGTTTGCTATATATACCAACTCTTCTTTGTTTTCAATGGTTTTTAATGGAAAATGGCTGGCAGTGGGTCATATATCTTTGTGGTTGTGTGTGGGCATCTGATAGTCTGGCTTTCTATATTGGTAAAGGATTTGGGAAGCGTAAGCTTTATCCTGAGGTAAGTCCCAAAAAAACATGGGCTGGGGCATATGGTTCAATAGCTGGAGGGACTATCGCGTCTTTAATTCTTGGAAGTTTTCTACTGTCCAAATCTTTTATCAGCCTTCTTATAGTAGGATTTTTAATTGGTTTTGTTTCTATATTTGGTGATCTTGTTGAGTCGATGTTTAAAAGGGATGCTGGGGTTAAAGATTCGGGTTTCCTCTTTCCTGAACATGGAGGTATTCTTGATAAAGCAGATGCTATGCTGTTTGCAGGAGTATTACTTTATTTTGGAATGAAGTTTATGTAGGAGGTTTCATTGAAAAAGGTTGTCATTCTTGGTAGCACTGGTTCTATAGGTAAAAATGCACTTGATGTTATAAAACAGTTTCCTGATAAGTTTAAAATTCTTGGACTTGCTGTTAAAGGTAGAATTAATCTTCTTAAAGAGCAGATTGAAGAATTTAAACCAGAATATGTTGCAGTTTATGATGAAAAGGCTTATAGACAGCTAAGTAAAGAAATGACATCTGTAAAGATAGTATGCGGTGAAGAAGGAGTTTGCGAAATTGCAAGGCTTGGCGATGCTGATATCATACTTTCAGCTATTGTAGGTGCTGCAGGGCTTCTTCCAACATTCGAAGCAATTAAGGCAGGAAAAACTGTTGCACTTGCCAATAAAGAAAGTCTTGTTATGGCTGGAGAACTGATAAAACAAAAAGCTAAAGATGTTGGAGTAAAAATTATTCCGGTTGATAGTGAACACAGTGCAGTTTTTCAATGCATAAATAGTTTTAACAAATCTTATATAAAAAAAATATGGCTTACAGCTTCTGGAGGTCCATTTAGAGGGAAAAAGAGTCATGAAATAGAAAATGTTACTCCTCAGGAAGCGCTGAATCATCCGAAATGGAAGATGGGGAAGAGAATTACTATAGATTCAGCAACACTGATGAATAAAGGATTTGAAGTAATTGAAGCTCATTATCTTTTTGATATTCCTGTTGAGAATATTGGCGTATTGATTCATCCTCAGAGTATAGTACACTGCCTTGTGGAATTTATTGATAGCACGTATCTTACTCATATGAGTGTTCCTGATATGAAGGCACCTATCGCTCTTGCATTATCCATTCCTGAAAGACTTCCAGATATAGTTAAACCAATAAACTGGAGTATTACCAGAGAGTTGAATTTTGAACTTCCAGATACAGAAGTCTTCCCATGTCTTAAGCTTGCCTATGAAGCAGTCAAAGTAGGAGGGACTATGCCAGTAGTTTTAAATGCAGCTGATGAGATTGCTGTTGAAGGTTTTCTTTCGGGAAAGTTAAAATTTAAAGAGATATATAAAATAATTAAAAAAACTATGGATGCCCACCAGGTATTTATTCCGGACCGTATTGAAGAAATTCTGGAAGTTGATGGTTGGGCAAGGAAAAAGGCTATGGAGGAAATAAAAAAATGACTTTTTTGTATGCTGTTTTACTTTTTGGATTTTTAATATTCATACATGAGCTTGGACACTTTCTTGCAGCAAAACTCAGCGGAGTAAAAGTGCTTAAATTCTCAATTGGATTTGGTCCTAAAATTATTGGCAAGCAAATAGGTGAAACAGAATATCTTTTAAGCGCTATCCCTTTAGGTGGATACGTAAAAATGTATGGCGAAGATGTTCAGGATGAGATAGTTGAACAGGCAAGGTCATTTAAGCATCAACCTGTCTATAAGAAAATTTTCATTGTATTTGCTGGTCCTCTTTTTAATATTCTTGGTGCTGTTTTGCTTTTCTGGATTATTTTTGTTGGCGGAATTCCCGTTCTTAAGCCAGTTATCGGAGATGTTTTACAAAATTCTCCCGCATACACTGCTGGTTTAAAAACAGGAGATAGAATTATAGAGATTGATGGCAAAAAAATCTCAACCTGGTTTGATATGGCACAGTTTATACAACAAAATCCAGGGAAAACACTTAATTTTAAAATTGAAAGGAATAATGAACTCCTGGAGCTTAACATTATTGCTCAGACAAAAGAGGCAAAAAATCTATTTGGAGAGAGAGTTACTGTTGGACAGATTGGAATAAAGCCAGCTGAGGAGTTTTTTATCAAGAAAGAAGATCCTTTAACTGCATTGAATAAATCAGTTGAGAAATGCTATGAAATAATTGAGCTTACCTATCTTACCATTGTTAAAATTTTTCAAAAAGTTGTTTCAACAGATGTAATCGGAGGTCCGATTTTAATATTTCAGGTTGCTGAAAAAACAGCTCAGCAGGGATGGATAAGCTTTTTAAGCTTTGCAGCAATAATAAGTATCAATCTTGGTGTGCTTAATCTTTTGCCAATTCCTGTGCTTGATGGTGGCCACATCTTATTTTTTCTGATTGAAGCGATAAGAAAAAAGCCACTAAGTGATAAATTTATTGCAGTGTCTCAGAGAATCGGAATTGCTTTTTTATTTGCCTTGATGATACTTGCATTTTATAATGATATTTTGAGAATTCTAGATCCTTCAAAAATGCCCAAACCATGAAAAGAGTTTTTTCTGCCGGTGGAGTTGTCTATAAATTTAATAAAGGACAACTTAATATTCTATTAATTGCTACTCAGAAAGGGAAAATATGGGCTTTGCCAAAGGGTATTGTAGAAAAGGGAGAAGATCCCAAAGACGCGGCATTAAGAGAGATCAAAGAAGAAACAGGAGTTTCCGGTAAAATCATTGATGAGGTGGGAGAGACTTCATACTGGTTTTCAATTGAAGGTGAAAAATACTTTAAAACTGTAAAATATTTTCTTGTAGAATACATGAACGGCGAAATAAATCCTGACTGGGAGGTTGATACAGCACAATGGTTTAGTCCTGAAGAGGCGATTAAAAAGCTGAGTTATAAAAGTGATAGAAAGATTTTAGAAAAGGCTCTGGAGAAAATTAATGGGAACATTACTCAGTCATTCAGATCTTAAAAACCAAATAGACAAACTGAAAAAAGAAGATAAAAAAATTGTATTCACAAATGGATGTTTTGATATCCTTCATGTTGGGCATATAAGATATCTTAAAGAAGCTAGGAAACTGGGGGATGTTTTGATAGTTGCTGTAAACTCAGATAGCTCTGTCAGAAAAATTAAACCTTTAAGACCTATTAACTCCCAGAGTGAAAGAGCAGAAGTTTTAGCATCTCTTGAAATGGTTGATTTTGTGACATTTTTTGATGAAGATACTCCATATAATTTGATTAAATATCTTGAACCAGATGTCCTGGTTAAAGGTGGAGATTGGAGTGTTCGGGAGATTGTGGGGGCAAAAATTGTAAGAGAAGTTTACAGTTTGCCTTACATTGAAGGGCTTTCAACGACATCCATAATAGAAAGAATTTTAGATAAATTCACGTCTCAAAAAGCCCTATCAAAGACTATTCTTGACAAGGCATCAAGGATAAAATGCCTTATTCTTGATGTTGATGGTGTTCTGACCTCTGGAGGTATAATACTTGATAATGAAAGTAACGAATTTAAAATATTCAATGTTAGAGATGGGCATGGAGTTGTGATGCTTCACAAATCTGGAATAAATATAGCAGTGATTACCGGAAGGCAGTCAAAAGCCCTTGACAGGAGGATGAAAGAACTGGGTATTACTGAAGTTTATCAGGGAGTACAGGAAAAGCTTAAGATTTATCAGGATTTAATCGAAAAATACAGTTTAAGAAATGAAGAAATTGCAGCTATGGGTGATGATATAGTCGATTTATCAATATTAAGCAGAGTTGGCTTTTCAGTGGCCCCTAATGATGCTCATGAAGAAGTCATAAAGAGAGTTGACTATGTAACTACAAACAAAGCTGGAAATGGAGCTGTACGAGAACTCTGTGATATCATTCTCAAAGCAAAGGGACTCTGGAACAAATTCACAGATGAATACGAAAACGCTTAATCTTCCTACCTCGTTAACAATTCTGAGAATAATAATTATTCCAGTTTTCATAATGGAAGCTCCCACAAATCCTCAATTCGGTGCATTTTTGTTTTTTATTGCCTCTGTAACTGATTTTCTTGACGGATATCTTGCAAGAAAATTTAAACAGATTACAAACCTGGGTATTATATTAGACCCAATTGCAGATAAACTTCTAGTAATTTCTGCCTTAATAATTCTTGTGGATATAGCAAGGGTACCTGCATGGATTGCTATTGTAATAATTTTAAGAGAGTTTATTATTACAGTACTGCGTTTTTATGCCCTTTCAAGGGGGGTTGTAATTCCTGCTGAAAAAGCTGGAAAAGCAAAGACAGTTTTGCAGATGATATCAATTCTGCTGTTACTTATAGCAGAAGAAATTTATGGAGTTGACCTCTATGATGTTGGAGTTGTGCTTATATATATTGCCACTTTTATATCTGTAACATCTGGTATTCAATATATTGTCCATTTTTGGAGACACATAAAATGACGCTACTGCTTTGTGTATTTGCTTTTTTGTTTGGTTCTATTCCATGGGGATATCTTATAGGTAAGATGAAAGGAGTTGACCTTAAAACAAGAGGAAGTGGAAATATAGGTACCACAAATGTTATGAGGGTTATCGGTAAAAAAGAAGCTTTATATACGCTTTTACTTGATATATCAAAGGGTTTTATCCCTGTGTTTATACTAAAATTGTTTCCTCAATATTCTAATAACTTTACTGTGCTTGGAATAGTAGGATTCCTTGCAATAGCAGGGCATTGTTTTACACCTTTTCTGAAATTCAAAGGTGGTAAAGGAGTTGCAACATCTTTAGGAGTGCTTTTAGCCTATGTGCCTTTAGCAGGACTGATTACTATTGTTTTATGGATTTTAATAGTGAAAATAACTAAAATTTCTTCAGTTGGTGCTCTTATTTCCTTTGCCCTGGTTCCTTTAAATGTGTATTTTCTTGGTTATTCTCAGGAAATTTTAATTTTTACAGCTATGTTCACTATAATTATTTATTCAAGGCATATTTCAAATATAAAAAGATTGTTTAGTGGCACTGAACCACGCATTGGGAAATAAAAATGAAAAAAGCGGTTGTTTTGCTTAGTGGAGGACTGGACTCATCGACAACACTTGCCATAGCAAAGTCAGGAGGATATGAATGCTATGCTATATCTTTTGACTATTGCCAGAGACATAGGATAGAACTTGAATCTGCTAAAAAGGTTGCACAATATGTTGGCGTTAAAGAACATTTAATAGCATCCTTTGATTTAAGAAAAATCGGAGGTTCAGCACTTACAACTTCTTGTGATATTCCAGATGGACAATATGACGGAATTCCAGTTACCTATGTTCCTGCAAGAAATACCATTTTTTTAAGCTTTGCACTGGCATGGGCAGAGGTTCTTGAAGTACCCAATATTTTTATTGGTGCTAATGTCATTGATTATTCAGGATACCCTGACTGTAGACCAGAGTATCTTAATGCTTTTGAAAACATGGCAAATCTTGCAACAAAAATAGCCGTTGAAGGGAAAATTAAATTTAAAATTTTAGCTCCTTTACTTTATATGACAAAGGCAGAGATTATCAAAAAAGGAGTTGATCTTGGTCTGGACTACTCACTTACATGGAGTTGTTATAACCCACAGGGCAGTCTTGAAAATCCGATTCCATGTTTTAAATGTTCGAGTTGTGTTTACAGATTAAAAGGATTTCAGGAAGCAGGGCTGACGGACCCATTAATTAAATGAAAACACTTAAAGTTCATTTGAATGTGATAAAAAAAATAATATCCAGTGCTAATTTGGCACAAAGGGGTTATTATAACCATGAAGAGCTTGTTGTTGATGGATTAAAAATACTTGATTTTTTTAGAAATGTCGGATGTAAAATTACCATTAAAGGGCTTGATAACTTAAAACATGTAAAACCTCCCTGTGTTTTTATAGCAAATCATATGAGCACTCTTGAAACATTGGTACTTCCAGGAATTATTGGTAAAAATTTCAAAGCGACTTTTGTAATAAAAAATTCTCTCCTTAAATATCCATTCTTTGGCAGGATTTTAGCTGCTATAAATTCAATTCCAGTTACCAGAAAAAATCCCAAAGAAGACTACAGAATAGTTATGCAGGAGGGATTAAAAAGGCTTGAACAGGGCATTTCAGTAATTGTTTTTCCGCAGGCAACAAGGCAGACTGTATTTGATCCAGCACAGTTTAATACTCTTGGCGTAAAACTTGCAAAAAAGGCTTCTGTTCCTGCAGTTCCAATAGCTCTTAGAACAGATGCATGGGGAACTGGCACAATATTAAAAGACTTTGGAAGAATAGACCCTTCAAAACCAATCTGTTTTTTTATTGGATCTCCTCTTTATATTGACAATAAAGGCATGGAGGAACATCTTCAAATTATTCGTTTCATAGAGCAGTCTCTTAAAAAATGTTATAATTAACTATGTTTTACGCTGACCTTCACATCCATTCAAAGTTTTCCCGTGCAACAAGCAAAGATATGAACCTTGAAACAATTGAGCAATGGGCACAAATAAAAGGCATTCAACTAATGGCAACTGGAGATTTTACTCATCCAGCTTGGCTTAAAGAGATAGAAAATAAGCTGAATGACGAAGGCAATGGCCTTTTCACGTTAAAAAATGAGTATCGTCTTGATGTTCCAGTATCCTGTAAAAGGGAAATATTTTTCATACTTTCTGCTGAGATAAGCTGTATATATCAAAAAAATGGAAAACTACGTAAAATTCATCTAGTTATACTTTCACCTTCAATAAAAGATGTGCTGAAAATAAATCATGCTCTGTCACGTATAGGAAATCTTAGTTCAGATGGAAGGCCCATTCTTGGTATTGATGCAAAAGAGGTTATGAAAATGATTCTTGAGCTGTCTCCTCAGTCAATGGTGATTCCTGCACATGCATGGACTCCTCATTTTTCTATTTTTGGCTCTCAATCAGGCTTTGATACACTTGAGGAATGTTTCGAGGAGTTAAGTCCATATGTATATGCCATTGAAACTGGTCTTAGCTCAGACCCTCCAATGAACTGGAGACTGAGCAGACTTGACAGAATAATTCTTGTTTCCAATTCTGATGCCCATTCTCCAGCCAAGATAGGAAGAGAGGCAAATATATTTGATACGCAATTAAGTTATGATGCTATTACTGAAGCAATAAGAACAGGTAAAGGCTTTCTGGGTACTGTGGAGTTTTTCCCTCAAGAGGGTAAATATCACTATGATGGACACAGAGCCTGTGGTGTAAGGCTTTCCCCTGAAGAGACTATAAAAGCGAGCTATCTCTGTCCTGTATGTGGTAAAAAACTTACGGTTGGAGTGATGCATAGGGTAGAAGTTATTGCTGATCGTCCTGCAGGTTTTATTCCCTCTCATGCACTGCCTTACCACTCAATTGTACCTCTTATTGAAGTTATTGGTGAGATAAATCACAGTTCTTCAAATACAAAGAAGGTTTTTACCACATACATGAATCTTATTTCAAAGCTTGGAGATGAATACAATATTCTTTTACATAAAAAACTGAATGATATCGGAGCCCTGGACTCTCAATTAAGAGATGCTATAGAAAGAATGCGCTCTGGCAGAGTAACTGTAGAACCTGGTTATGATGGAGAGTATGGGAAAATAAAAATTTTTGGTAACTCCATAGAAAAGGAACAGACAACACTTTTTTAAATGAACTTAAACAGATATCAAAAACTAGCTGTTGAAAGCAATGCAAAATTTCTTTGTGTTTTAGCAGGGCCTGGAACAGGTAAAACACATACAATTACTGCCAAAATCATTCATCTTTTAAATAATGGCGTTAACGCACAAGATATAGCGGTTTTAACTTTTACACAGAAATCAGCTATTGAAATGAGGCAAAGAGTTTTAAATGCTATCGGGGTAGGAAATCAGATGCCACTTATAGGAACTTTCCATCTTTTATGCCTTAAATTATTGAGAGAGTTTCTTCCTGAAAAAAGAAAATATTTTCAACTCTGCACAGAATCAAAGCAAAGAGAGATAATTTCGAGTTTAACAAGCAGAAAACCTGAGAATATTATTGAGAAAATTTCAAAATTTAAAAACAAGAGAGTACCTCTTGATGAAAACATTAAGCCTATTTATGAAAAATATGAAGAAAAAAAGCAGGAAATGAATCTTTTTGACTTTGATGATTTATTATTGAATACATTAGAAATGCTTGAAAAAGGGGTAATGGTTCCTCTTTTTTCCAATATAATTGTAGATGAATTTCAGGATATAAATAAAATTCAGTATGAAATTGTTAAAATGCTTTTGAAGGAGGAAGGTTGTATTTCTATATTCGGAGATCCTGACCAGGCAATTTATTCTTTCAGAGGTTCAGAAGTAGATCTCTTCTTGAATCTTCCAAAAGATTTTGAAGATTTAATTCTTCTTAATCTACCTGTTAACTATCGTTCTCAGGCAAATATAATTCTTGCATCAAACAAGTTTATTACTGCCAATACAAAAAGATTTTCCAAAAAAATTGAACCCTTAAAGAACCCAACCAATCCTATAACTATAATAGAAGTTAACAATGAATATGAAGAAGCAAAAACTATTGTTCAGGAAATCAGATATCGACTTGGAGCTATTGATTTTACCGAACTTTATGAAAATAAAGAAGAAAGCAGTTATAGTTTTTCAAGCTTTGCAGTACTTGCAAGAACAAATAACCAATTAGAATTGATAAAACAAAGCCTTGATGAAGCTGGAATCCCGGTAAAAACGGTTCAAAGGGACAGGTCAAGCTTATTTAAAGAATTTGTTTATAACTTATCCGATTGTCTTTCCGATGAACAGAATGTTAAAAAACTTTTAAAAGAAGGTAATCTCTGGAGGTATCTTGAAGTCTCAGGTTTTCTGGAATCACTGAGCGAACATGAAATTTCCATAGTAAGAGCACTTAGCAATCTTCCACATAAATTTACAATTTTAGACCAGATGAGGTATTTAATAGATGAACTAGTCGGGCTTACTTCCTATGATCTGTTCCCTGAAAAATTAAATGCTGTAAGTCTTCTCACGTTGCACACTTCAAAGGGATTAGAATTTCCAGTAGTATTTATTACTGGATTTGAAGAGGGTCTAATTCCTTACACTCTTGCGTCTGATTTAGATATGGAAGAAGAAAGGAGACTTTTTTATGTCGGTATGACCCGTGCAATGGATGAGCTTATCATAACCTATGCTAAAAGCAGGTTTATAAAAGGTAAAAAACTCTGCCAGGGAGTTTCTTCTTTTCTGAAGCAACTCCCTGAAGAATATATTATAAAATATGAAAAAGTTTGTCCTCGAAAGGACGAACTAAAGCAACAAAGCTTATTTTAAGCCTCTATTTTGGTTCCAAGAATCTCTAAAAACTTCTTTATCCATTCAGGATGAGCTGGCCATGCAGGAGATGTAACAATGTTTCCATCAACACAGACATTTGTAAAAGTGGAGTTTACTTCGCACCATTGTCCACCAGCAAGTAATATTTCAGGTTTAACAGCAGGGTAAGCGGTAAGCTTTTTATCTTTTATTACATTTGCTGCGGTTAATATTTGAATTCCATGACATATTGCAGCAACCGGTTTGCCGGACGTAACAAAATACTTGACCATTTCAATGACTTTATCATTCAATCTCAAATACTCTGGAGCTCTTCCTCCAGGAAGTACAAGAGCATCGTAATCTTCTGGTTTAATCTTTTCAAAATTTGCATTTAATATGAAATTATGACCTCTTTTTTCTGTATAGGTTTGATCTCCTTCAAAATCATGGATTGCTGTTTTAACTGCTTCTCCGGCTTTTTTCCCTGGACAGACAGCATGAACGGTGTATCCAACCATTTTTAACATCTGAAATGGAACCATGACTTCATAATCTTCAACAAAATCACCAACAATCATTAAAATCTTTTTTGCCATAGTAAACCTCCTTAATGCTTTTTATATTATTATAATTATGTTAAGATTTAAAAATGAAGAATTTAAAAAAAATAAGACAACTATTGGCTGAACTACAGGATTTTTACCTGCTCTGTCTGGACTCTAGTATTAAACTATTTAAAAAACCTTTATATTTTGATGATATAATCGAACAGATGGAATATGCAGGTTCTTCCTCTGTATTTATTGTTTCTCTGGTTTGTCTTTTTGTTGGAATGGCATTGAGTTTACAACTAAGTGCAGAACTCAGCAAACTTGGACTAAAGATGTATACAGGTAAAATTGTCGGTATCGCTGTAATAAGAGAGATTGGTCCGCTTATTACAGCTCTTGTCTTTATAGGAAGGGTTGGAGCTGGACAGACTGCAGAGATTGGCTCAATGATTTTAGGACACCAGATAGATTCATTAAGGGTTTATGGAATAGACCCGATTAAAAAAGTTGTAATTCCAAGAGTTGTTGCTTCTGTAATCATGCTGCCCTGCCTGACAATAATAGGAGATCTTATCTGTCTTTTTGGAGGATATTATATTGCTGTTTTTGTAAGTAATCAGAGCGGTTCATTTTATTGGGCAAGCATCATAAGAGAATTAAAATTTCCGAATGTTTTTTCAGGTTCAATTAAACCTTTTCTATTCGGATATCTAATTTCCTGTATAAGTTGTTTTTACGGACTTACAACCCGTGGTGGAGCCAAAGGATTAAGAACATCCACTACAAAAGCTGTAGTGACATCAATTGTTATTGTTATTGTAACGGATTTAATGCTCACAAGAATACTTCTTTATGCCTTGGGATTCAGTATATGATAGTTTTTGATAATGTCTGTTTTTCATATGGACCAAGAGAAATACTCAAGGATGTTAGTTTTACCGCACGGTTTGATGAACGTATAGCTGTGCTTGGTGAAAGTGGAAGTGGTAAAACAACGATTTTAAAACTAATTCTCGGGCTAATCACTCCTGATAGAGGAAAAATTTTAATTGATGGCGTTGACATAACCAAATTAAGTGAGGAAGAGCTTATACCCATAAGAAGAAAATTCAGCATAGTCTTTCAGGAAGGTGCTCTTTTTGACTCTCTACCTGTTAAAGAAAATGTTGCTTTTTTTATGAGAGAGATTCTCAAACTTCCAGATGAAGAGATATATAAAAAAGTAGGTGGACTGCTAAGACGAGTTGGAGTTCAGGGTGCAGAAGAACTCATGCCTGAGGAACTAAGCGGAGGAATGCATCGTAGAGTGGCAATTGCTAGGGCATTGGCAGTGGGTAAAGCCAGTATGTTTCTTTATGATGAGCCAACAGCTGGTCTTGACCCTATCAACTCTGAACGAATAATATCGCTCATTGAAGACCTTGCAAATAAAGAAAATATAGGCTTTATGATTATAACCCATGTGGTTTATGTGGCATGGCAGCTTTGTAATCGATTTATCTTTATAAAAGATGGACAGATTGTTTTTGATGGTACCAGGAAAGAGTTCATTAAAACAGATATTCCCTATGTAAAAGATTTCATGAAAGAATTATTCTTCAAGGTCACTTACTAATCTTATCTAATTTTGTAGCTATATTTAGATTATTTCATTTAAAATAAAAATTATCTTTTGAAATTGGAGGTAAACCATGAAATATGTAAAGGGACTTAGATGCAGGGAGTGTGGCAGAGAATACCCTGTAGAACCCATATATGTCTGTGAGTTCTGTTTTGGCCCTCTTGAAGCAGTTTATGACTATACTAGGATAAAGAAGGTGTTATCAAAACGAACAATAGAAAAAAGACCAAAAACTCTCTGGAGATATAAAGAACTTTTGCCGATCGATGGTGAACCTGTGGTAGGACTTAACTCAGGATTTACCCCTCTTGTTAAAGCTGATAATCTTGCGAAATATCTTGGAGTAAAAGAACTTTATATAAAGGATGACACAGTTGGTCATCCAACTCTTTCTTTTAAAGACAGAGTGGTTGCTGTAGCACTTACAAAGGCACTGGAATTCGGATTTGACACTGTTGCCTGTGCATCAACAGGAAATCTCGCTCATGCTGTATCAGCTCATGGAGCAAAGGCTGGATTGAAAAGATTTATTTTTATTCCTGCAACGCTTGAACATAGTAAAATCGTTGCATCCATTGTTTATGAACCAAATCTTGTTGCTGTTGATGGTAACTACGATGATGTTAATAGACTCTGCAGTGAAATAGCCAATAGGTATAAATGGGCTTTTGTAAACATAAATATTCGCCCTTTTTATGCAGAAGGCTCAAAGACAATTGGTTTTGAAATAGTAGAACAACTTGGCTGGGAAGCTCCTGATAGTATTGTAATTCCCTGCGCCAGTGGTTCACTCCTTACAAAAGTGTGGAAAGCTTTGAAAGAGTTTAAAGAGCTTGGAATTCTTAAAAACCTTGAAACAAAAATATACGGTGCTCAGGCAACTGGATGTAATCCAATCTCAGCAGCATTCAAGCAGGGAACAGATGTAATCCGACCAGTAAAACCAAATACAATTGCAAAATCTCTGGCTATTGGGAATCCAGCAGATGGGTATTATGCTTTACAGGCTTTTAAAGAAAGTGGCGGATCAATAGAAGATGTATCTGATGAGGAAATAATTGAAGCCATACAGCTTTTAGCAAAAACTGAGGGTATTTTTACTGAAACAGCAGGCGGAGTGACACTTGCATCCTATATTAAGCTTCTGAAGACTGGAAAGATTGACAAAAAAGATCGTACAGTCTTGTGTATTACTGGAAATGGCCTTAAGACAGCAGAGGTTCTGGATGGTAAAACTGCGAAGCTATGTAATATTAAACCCAATATTGCTTCCTTTGAAGAAGCTCTAAAAGCAATTAATGAAGGAAAAGGGAGGTAAAAATGGCTGTAAAAGTATTAGTACCACCACCACTACAAAAAATTACTGCTGGTAAAGATGTTGTGGAAGCACCTTCTGGTAAGATAATAGATATAATCAATGCACTTGATAGGGAGTATCCAGGACTTGCAGAACGAATCTGTCAGGATGGCAAGGTAAGAAGGTTTATAAATATTTATGTCAATGAGGAGGATGTTAGATTTTTACAGGGAGAGGAAACTTTAGTTAAAGATGGTGATGAAGTTTCAATTGTTCCTGCTATAGCAGGAGGTAAAAGCTAAAGGAGGTTTTATGGGTGAGATTAAAAAATTAAGGGTGAGACTCACCTTCCCTCAAGAGTTAATTAAAGAACCCGTACTTTTCAGAATGGCAAAAAAATATGATGTTATGCCAAATATTCGCAGAGCAAGAATTACAGATAGCTTTGGTGAAATGATTCTTGAGTTTGAAGGAGTAGAGGAAAATCTTCAGCAGGGAATTGACTCTCTGAGAGAGCAGGGAGTGGTGGTTGAATTAATACAAGGAGATGTTATTGAATAGCTATGAGCTCTAAGTCAATATGGAAAGGAATTATAAAGGAATATTATGATTTTTTCCCTGTAACTGATAAAACGCCTATAGCAACTCTTTTAGAAGGGAATACTCCTCTTGTAAAAGTAAATAATTTGACAAAAAAATTAGGACTTGCTTTAGAACTTTATCTTAAATTTGATGGAGCAAATCCAACAGGTTCATTCAAAGACAGAGGAATGACTCTTGCCATATCAAAGGCTCTTGAATCAGGCTCTAAGGCAGTGATTTGCGCATCAACAGGTAATACTTCTGCAAGTGCTTCTGCTTATGCTGCAAGAGCAGGAATTAAAGCAATAGTTTTAATTCCTGAAGGTAAAATTGCAACAGGAAAACTTGTTCAGGCAATGATTCATGGAGCTGTTGTCATTCAGATTAAAGGAAATTTTGATCAGGCATTAAGCATTGTAAGAGCAATTGTTAAGGAGTATCCTATTACTCTTGTTAATTCAATTAATCCTTACAGAATCGAAGGTCAGAAATCTGCAGCTTTTGAAGTCTGTGATCAGTTGGAAAGAGTTCCTGACTATCATGCTCTTCCAGTAGGGAATGCCGGAAATATATCAGCCTATTGGAAAGGATACAAAGAATATAAGGAAAAAGGTAAGATAGCAGGACTTCCTAAAATGCTTGGATTTCAGGCAGCAGGTGCTGCACCAATAGTTCTTGGACATCCGGTGGAAAAACCAGAAACCATAGCAACAGCAATAAGAATTGGAAATCCTGCGAGCTGGAAGACTGCTGTACAGGCCAGGGATGAATCAGGTGGTATAATTGACATGGTAACGGACGAAGAGATACTAAATGCATATAAAATGATAGCATCTTACGAGGGAATCTTTTGTGAACCAGCATCTGCAGCCAGTGTTGCAGGAATTATAAAGCTTTATAAACAGGGATATTTTAAAAAGGACAGCACTGTTGTCTGTACTCTAACAGGCAATGGCCTTAAAGATCCTGATATTGTTTTTAAGGTTGCTGAAAAACCTCATGTTTTACCAGCAGATTTAGGTGTTGTAAAAGATTTCGTGGGAAAACTGTTATGAAATATATTATCATTGTTCCAGATGGTGCAGCAGATTATCCTATTGAAGAGCTGGGAGGTCGTACACCTCTTCAGTTTGCAAAGATACCAAATATGGATTTCCTTGCTTCTAATGGAACAGCTGGTTATGTGAGAAATATACCAAAAGGATTTTCGCCTGGAAGTGATGTGGCAAATTTAAGCATTCTCGGCTATGATCCGAGGATTTACTATACTGGAAGAGCTCCTTTAGAAGCTGTAAGCATGGGGTTAAGCCTTTCCAGAGAAGATGTTGCTTTTAGATGCAATCTTGTTACACTGAATCTTTCAGATAAGAAACATATTGTTATGGAAGACTATTCTGCAGGACATATCAGTTCTGAGGAGGCAAAAATTCTTATTGATGAAATTAATTCCAGGCTTGGAAGCGATGGTATAAGATTTTATCCTGGTATAAGTTATCGTCATATTATGTTATGGAAAAATGGCTCTGAGGAAATAGAGTGCATCCCCCCTCATGATATTACAGGAAAGGAAATTTCACGATATATGCCAATAGGGCGGAATGCGACTTTTATAAAGGAATTAATTTTAAAGTCAATAGACATACTTAAAGACCATCCTGTTAATCAAAAAAGAATTTCAGAAGGTAAAAGACCGGCAAATAGTGTCTGGCTCTGGGGACAGGGCAAAACGCCCAGCTTACCAGCTTTTTATGATAAATATAAACTTAAAGGTGCTCTTATATCTGCTGTTGATCTTACCAAAGGAATTGGTATTCTTGCAGGACTCCATATAATTAATGTTCCAGGAGCTACAGGCTGGATAGATACTAACTATTCAGGGAAAGCTGAGTATGCTTTAAATATACTTGAGAGAGTTGATTTTGTATACTTACATATTGAAGCTCCTGATGAAGCAGGACATCAGGGAGATTACAAATTGAAAATTAAATCCCTTGAAGATATTGATCGTATTGTTATAGGAAAAATCCTTGAGGAAGCACCAAAAAGATTTAATGAGTTTAAAATTTTGTTACTTCCAGATCATCCAACCCCTGTAAAGTTAAAAACTCACACTCCTGAGCCTGTGCCTTTTGTGGTTTACAATAACAGGAAAGTCGAGAAGAAAAATCGAAAATTTTCAGAAGAAATTATTAATTCACCTGATATCAAGATAGAAGATGGTTACAGGCTTATGGATTTTTTTATAACAGGACATGTCTGATTTAATAGAAATTCTTCTGCATGTAGATATTTATCTTGAAGCTCTATTTTCTCATACAGGGCACTGGGTTTATGTAGTTCTCTTTTTTATTATCTTCGCAGAGACAGGATTTGTTGTAACCCCATTTTTACCTGGAGATTCCCTTTTATTTGCAGTTGGAGCTCTATCCTCAAGACAGTTTATCTCTCCATGGATTTCATTTATAACATTGAGCATGGCTGCTATTATTGGTAATACAGCTAATTATCATATTGGCAAAATTATAGGGCCTAGAGTGTTTTCAAAAGAACATTCAATATTTTTTAATAAAAAACATCTAGATACAACCCATGCTTTTTATGAAAAACATGGTGCAAAAACAATAATAATTGCGAGATTTTTGCCTATTTTAAGAACATTCGCTCCATTTGTAGCCGGTATTGGAAGAATGACATATCCAAAGTTTCAGGCATACAATATTTTTAGTAGCTTTCTGTGGAGTGGCTGTTTCATCTGGGCTGGATATTTTTTTGGTAATCTTCCCATTGTTAAAAAACACTTTTCAATGTTTATTATTGGAATTATTATAGTCTCAATTATTCCAACTATTATTAAAGCTATATCCCTGAAAAGGAGTTAGAAGAATGATACCCATAAGGGACTGCTTACCGAGAAGATATACACCATATATGACCTGGATTATTATAGCTTTAAACTGCATTATATTCTTTTTTGAACTTATGTTTAGCCGTGAAGATTTAAATTATATCTTTCATATATTCGGAATTGTGCCTGCAAAATATATGCTTATTGAAACTCTTCCTTTTCATCCACTTTACTATCTGCCTTTTCTAACAAGCATGTTTCTTCATGGTGGCTGGTTTCATCTGATAAGCAACATGTGGATTATGTGGATTTTTGCTGATAATGTTGAAGATAAAATGGGTTCTTTCAGATTTTTAATATTTTATCTTCTATGCGGTTTTGGTGCAAGCTGGATTCATTGTCTTATAAATCCGACATCTATGATGCCAACAGTTGGAGCATCGGGAGCAATCTCAGGCGTTCTTGGCGCATATATGGTAATGTTTCCTCATGCAAGGGTGATAACTCTTGTTCCGGTTTTTATCTTTCCTTTATTTTTTGCTTTCCCTGCTATTTTTTATATTCTGTTGTGGTTTTTTATCCAACTTTTTTCAGGACTTGGCTCACTTCTAACTCCTGCTGATGTAGGAGGGGTTGCCTGGTGGGCTCATGTTGGTGGTTTTCTATTTGGTATATTATTGCATAGAATTTTTGTTATCAAAAAAAGACTTCATATTTATGATGACCATTTTGACTACTACTGCGCATGGCGAAAATTTTTATAATATGGAAAGAGCGGAGTAACATCCGCTCTTTCCATTATCAGCAGAAATCAAAAAATTTTAAAGTATAGGAAGATATCTATCTATTTCGTATGGAAATACTCTAATTCGATAGTCATCCCATTCTTTCTTTTTACTTTCAATAAGGTTTGTAAATATATGTTCTCCAAAAGCTTCTTTAAGTATGCTACTTTTTTCAGCATACTCAATTGCTTCGATTAAGCTACCTGGTAGACTATCGATCCCTAGATCATTTCTTTCATCGTGGCTGAGATGATAAACATCTTTTTCTATCGGTTCTGGAAGTTTATATTTTTTTTCAACTCCTGTTAATCCAGCTTTGAGCATGGAGGCAAAAGCAAGATAAGGATTGCACGCAGGATCTGGACTTCTGAGTTCAATTCGAGTAGCCTTTTCTTTACCGGGTTTATAAAGAGGTACTCTTATAAGTGCAGATCTGTTTTTTCTTGCCCAGCATATATAAACTGGTGCTTCATATCCTGGAACAAGTCTTTTATAAGAGTTAACCCATTGATTAAGCACGAGTGTAATCTCTTTTATGTGAGTTAACAGTCCTGCAATGTAGCTTTTAGCAAGCTCTGAAAGATAATAGGGATCTTTGGGATCAAAGAATGCATTTTTGTCTCCTTTAAATAAAGACTGATGGGTATGCATTCCACTGCCATTTTCTCCAAAAAGGGGCTTGGGCATAAATGTGGCATAAACGCCATGCTGTTTTGCTACTTCCTTTACTATAACTCTATATGTCATGACAATATCAGCCATAGTTAATGCATCAGCATATCTCAAATCAATTTCATGCTGAGAAGGTGCAACCTCATGATGAGAATATTCCACTTTAATTCCAAGCTGCTCAAGTGATAAAATAGTATCTCTGCGAAGGTCTTCTGCAGCATCCATTGGATAATCAAAATATCCACCTTCATCTAAAATTTCAGTGTTTCTGTCAGATCTAAAATAAAAATACTCAAGTTCAGGACCTAAATAAAATGTATAACCCTTTTTCGCAGCCTTTTCTAGGTTGAGTTTAAGAATATATCGTGGATCTCCTTTATAAGGAGTGCCATCAGGTTCATAAATATCACAGAACATCCTTGCTACAGCTTTATCTGTGGGTCTCCATGATAGAATTGCAAATGTGGTTGGGTCAGGTCTTGCAATCATATCAGACTCATCAATTCTTGCAAATCCTTTAATAGATGACCCATCAAACCCCATTCCTTCAGTGAAAGCCACTTCAAGTTCTTCAACTGTAATGGCAAAACTTTTAAGTTGTCCTAAAATGTCGGTAAACCATAGTCGGATAAACTTAATATCATGTTCTTTCACCAGTTGCATAACATCTTTCTGGTCTCTAGGTTTCTTGTAATTCATAAAATCCTCCATATTTAGTTTTTATGAGGCAAAGCCTTTTAGATAATTTTTTTCAAAATTAATCAAATACAATCATATATCGAGAATAACAAAAATTTTAAATATTATACAATTCAAATATACGGCTAACGGTTGCCATATAGGTATATTATCAATAAAAATTGCTTTTGTCAATGTTGTCAATGATTTTATTAAAATGCCTATAAGATTATAGATGAATTATTTTAAATTCAAAATATTACAATTTATAACTTTTCAGTAATTAGATAATGTATTTCAATATAATTATATTAAGACGATAGAATTTGGCAACCATTACCATGCTATTTCATTGTCAAGATGAAAAAATTTTCCAGTTGGTCCATCAGTATCAAGCGTTGCAAGTCTTACAATTGTTTTAGCACCTTCTTTGGTATTCATAGGGGCATCAGGTCCTCCCATATCTGTTTTCACCCAGCCTGGATGGGCGGAGTTTACTTTGATAGAAGTATTTTTAAGAGCTGCAGCTAAGTGAATGGTAAACTGATTAAGAGCTGCTTTTGAAGAATTATAGGCAAAAGGTTTATATCCATCGGTTGCACTCTGGTATGCAAGAGATCCCATAATGCTTGAAACATTCACAATTCTACCTGCATTGCTTTTTTTTATTAGTGGAAGAAGCTCATGGGTAAGTTCAACCGCTCCAAAGAAATTTACATCAAAGGTCTGACGAAGTGCTTTTTGTGAGATGGTTTCAACGCTATTATTTGTAATCTTCTCCTCAGAACTTATCATTCCGGCATTGTTGATAAGTATATCTAATTTTCCGAAATGCTGTTCAATATATTCTCGGGCATTTTTAATATGTTCAGAGTTTGTTACATCAAGCAGAATGAACTCAACATCGAGATTTTCTTCCTGTAGTTTTATTGCAGCGTCCAGTCCATTTTTCTCATTGCGTGCTCCCATTAGAACTTTAATGCCTTTTTGTGCCAGTTGACGGCTTACTTCAAAACCGATTCCCTTATTTGCACCGGTAACCAATGCGATTTGTTTTGATAGCATATATGCCTCCCTCTTTTGATAACTTTTCTATACATATACATCAAGATAAGTTGATTACTATTTAATTTATGAAGTAAAATTATAAATTATTTTAATATAAAGGAGAAATTTTATGAAAATTCGAGGAAGAGTCTGGAAATTTGGCGATAATATTGATACAGATGCTATTATTCCAGCAAGATACCTTAATACATCCGATGAAAAGGAGCTTGCAAAACATGTTATGGAAGATGCTGATAGTGATTTTCCTTCAAAGGTTAAGCCAGGAGATATAATTATAGCTGGAAAAAATTTCGGATGTGGATCATCCCGCGAACATGCACCGATTGCAATAAAAGCAGCTGGAATTAAAGCTGTTGTTGCAAAAAGTTTTGCGAGAATATTTTTTAGAAATTCCTTTAATATTGGACTGCCGATTTTTGAAGTGCCTGATCTCATTGATGAAACAAAAAAAGGAGATGAGATAGAGATAGATATGGACACAGGAGAGGTTATTAATTTAACTACAGGGAAAAAATATACAACAAAACCGATTCCTTCTTTTATGCAGGAATTGATTAATTTTGGTGGGCTTGTAGAATGGACAAAAAATAGATTGTCTAAGGAGGTTATAAGATGAAAACTTACAAGATTGCTGTAATTCCAGGAGACGGGACAGGGCCTGAGGTTATCAGGGAAGGCGTGAAAGTTTTAGATGCTGTAAGTAAAAGGCTTGGATTTAAACTTGATTACACATATTATGATTTTGGAGGAGAGAGATACCTGCGCACAGGTGAAACTCTTCCAGATGGTGCAATTGATGAGCTTAAAAAGTTTGATGCAATATATCTTGGAGCAATTGGTCATCCTGATGTTAAACCAGGAATCCTTGAAAAGGGAATTCTGCTGAGACTAAGATTTGAACTTGATCAGTATGTAAATCTTCGTCCTGTAAAGCTGTATCCAGGAGTTTACTGCCCGCTTAAAGATAAAACTCCAGAGGATATTGATTTTGTGGTTGTAAGAGAAAACACCGAAGGGCTGTATACAGGTTCAGGAGGATTTCTAAAAAAAGGCACACCGGATGAGGTTGCAATTCAGGTTTCAATAAATACACGCAAAGGTGTTGAAAGATGCATTCGCTTTGCATTTGATTATTGCAAAAAGAGAAATAAAAATAAAAAACTCACATTATGTGGAAAAACAAATGTCTTAACATTTGCTTTTGATCTCTGGGAAAGAACATTTTATGAAGTTGCAAAGGAATATCCAGACATTGCAACAGATTATGCTCATGTTGATGCCACGACAATGTGGTTTATAAAAAATCCCGAGTGGTTTGATGTAATAGTTACTGATAATATGTTTGGAGATATAATAACTGATCTTGGAGCAATGATACAGGGTGGAATGGGTATTGCTGCAGGAGGCAATATAAACCCAGAGGGAGTATCAATGTTTGAACCAATTGGTGGATCTGCGCCAAAGTATACAGGGAAAAATGTTATAAACCCGCTTGCTGCTATATGTGCAGGTGGAATGATGCTTGAGAATTTAGGCGAAGACACAGCTGGTAAACTAATAGAACAAGCTGTGATAGAAGTGACTAGCAAGCATTTAAAAAGCCTTTCAGCGGGTAAGATGGGATATTCAACAACAGAAGTGGGTGATTTAGTTGTAAAGTATGCAACAGAATTACCACTGGAGGAGTGATAATGCTTAAAAAAAAGGAAAGATATAATGTGGCTGTTGTTGGTGCAACTGGAGCAGTTGGAAATGAAATGATTTCAGTTCTTGAAGAAAGAGAATTTCCAGTTGAAAATCTAAGGCTTTTTGCATCTGAAAGAAGCGAAGGAACAAAGCTTAGCTTTAACGGTTATGAAATTCCAGTTGAAACACTCAAGGAAGATTCTTTTGTAGACATAGATATAGCCATGTTTTCAGCTGGAGCTGAAAGATCTAAAGTATGGGCACCAATTGCAGCAAAATCGGGTTGTGTGGTTATTGATAACTCAAGCCAGTGGAGAATGAATGCTGAAGTGCCTCTTGTTGTTCCAGAAGTTAATGCACATGATCTTAAGTGGCATAAAGGAATAATTGCAAATCCAAATTGTTCAACCATTCAGATGGTTGTTGTATTAAAACCAATTCATGATGTTGCAAAGATTAAAAGAGTTGTTGTAACAACCTTTCAGGCTGTCTCAGGAACGGGTAAAAAGGCTATGGATGAACTTCTTCAGCAGACAGTAGATTTGCTTAATTTTAAAGATATAACAATTCAGGTATATCCCCATCAGATTGCTTTCAATGTTCTTCCACATATAGATAAATTTCTTGAAAATGGATATACAAAGGAAGAAATGAAGATGGTGAATGAGACACAAAAAATTATGGGAGATTCATCAATAAGAGTTACTGCTACGACAGTAAGAGTTCCTGTGTTCAGAGGACACAGTGAAAGTGTTAATGTTGAAACAGAAAAAAAGATTACTGCACATGAAACACGAGAACTTTTAAGTAAAGCTCCAGGAGTTGTAGTGATGGATAATCCTGAAAAAAATGAATATCCACTTCCAATTTATGCATCTGGCAAGGATGAAGTTTTTGTTGGAAGAATCCGTGCTGATGAGTCAATTGAAAATGGAATAAATTTGTGGGTAGTTTCAGACAATTTGCGAAAAGGTGCGGCATTGAATGCTGTTCAGATTGCTGAAGAGTTAATAAGAATGGTTTAACAATTGTAAATAATAAATGGAGGAATGAGCATTTAGAAACTTATAAATTTCAGGAGGGAAAGATGTTAGGAGACAGAAAGGACTATATATTTACATCTGAATCAGTAACAGAGGGGCATCCAGATAAAGTCGCAGATCAGATTTCAGATGCTATTTTAGATTCTATCATTTCAAAAGACCCTTATGCGAGAGTTGCCTGTGAAACTATTGTTACAACAGGTCTTGTATTTGTTGCAGGAGAAATTACAACAGAATGTTATGTTGATATACCTTCTGTAATAAGAGAAACAGTTAAAGGTATTGGTTATACTCGTGCAAAATATGGCTTTGATTATGAGACCTGTGCGGTTATTACATCAATTCATGAACAATCTTCTGATATTGCAATGGGAGTTGATCCAGGAGGCGCTGGAGATCAGGGATTGATGTTTGGTTTTGCATGCAATGAAACACCAGAACTAATGCCAATGCCAGTTATGCTTGCTCACAAGCTTGCAATGAAGCTTGCTGAGGTAAGGAAACAGGATATTCTTACCTATTTAAGACCGGATGGAAAAACTCAGGTGACTGTAGAATACAGAGATGGTATGCCCTATCAGGTAAAAAGCGTGGTTGTATCTTCTCAGCATGCACCTGATATAACGCTCAGAGAAATGAGAGAAGATATAGTTGAAAAAGTTATAAAACCTGTTATACCTGGAGAGCTTCTTGATGAAGAAAACGTTAAATATTTTATAAATCCTACAGGTAGATTTGTAATTGGTGGACCGATGGGAGACACAGGGCTCACAGGAAGAAAGATCATTGTAGACACCTATGGAGGGACATGCAGACATGGCGGAGGATGTTTCTCAGGCAAAGATGCAACAAAAGTGGACCGCTCAGGTTCATATATGGCAAGGTATATTGCAAAAAATCTTGTTGCAGCAGGACTCTGTGATAGAGCGGAAATTCAAATTGCCTATGTCATTGGTGTTCCAGAACCTGTTTCTATTTATGTTAATAGCTTTGGTACAGGGAAAATTGAAGATACAAGGCTCGAACAAATTATTAAAAAAACATTCGATCTCACACCTAAAGGAATCATTGAAAAGCTGAATCTTAGAAGACCAATTTATAAAAAAACAGCTGCATATGGCCATTTTGGCAGACTTGACCCTGACTTTACATGGGAACAGACAGATATGATAGAAACACTTAAAAAGGAGGCAGAACGTTGCTAAACTATGACATAAAAGATATAAAGCTTGCTGAAAAAGGAAAACTCAGAATAGAATGGGCTGAAATGGACATGCCTGTTTTAAGAATGATAAGAGAAAGATTCAAAAAAGAAAAGACACTTAAAGGAGTTAGACTTGCTGCTTGTCTTCATGTGACAACGGAGACAGCAAATCTGATGATTACTCTTAAAGAAGGAGGTGCAGAGCTATCTGTCTGTGCATCAAACCCTTTAAGTACTCAGGATGATGTAGCAGCTGCTCTTGTTAAATTTTATAAAATACCTGTTTTTGCTATTAAAGGAGAAGACAGAGATACATACTACAAACATATCTATCAAGTGCTTGAAATAAAGCCTAACATTACAATGGATGATGGAGCTGATCTGGTTTCTACCCTTCATAAAGAAAAAATATCACTTTTATCATATGTTATGGGTGGCACTGAAGAAACAACCACAGGAGTGGTGCGTCTTAGAGCAATGGCAGATGATGGTGCTCTTGCCTATCCAGTAATTGCTGTGAATGATGCATACACAAAACACCTGTTTGATAATCGATATGGAACAGGTCAGAGCACAATAGATGGAATTTTGAGGGCAACAAACAGACTTATTGCAGGAAGCATATTTGTGGTGTGCGGATATGGATGGTGTGGTAAAGGGGTTGCAATGAGAGCTAGAGGTATGGGTGCAAGAGTTATTGTTACAGAGATTGATCCGCTTAAAGCACTTGAGGCAGTTATGGATGGATTTGATGTTATGCCAATAATAGATGCTACAAGAATTGGAGATATATTTGTAACCATTACAGGAAATATTAATGTTCTTTCTGAAAAAACATTTCTTAAAATGAAAGACGGTGCAATAATTGCAAACGCAGGACATTTCAATGTTGAAATAGACACTGAAGCATTAGAAAAGCTTTCGAAATCAAAGAGAGTAATAAGAGATTTTGTCGAAGAATATACGCTAAAAGATGGAAGAAGAATATATCTTTTAGCAGAAGGCCGGCTTGTTAATCTTTCTGCAGCAGAAGGTCATCCTGCAGCAGTGATGGATATGAGCTTTGCCAATCAGGCACTTTCAGCAGAGTATATTTATAAAAATTCAACTAAGCTTGAAAAAAAGGTTTATTCTGTACCTCAGGAAATTGACAAAGAGATTGCCAGATTGAAACTTGAAACTATGGGAATAAAAATTGATAAGTTAACAAAGGAGCAATATAAGTATTTACATAGCTGGCAAATGGGAACGTGATAGATTTTCCCAAAAAACTTTCTGTAGAGATAACCACGAAATGCAATCTTCACTGTGAAATCTGTCCGAAACACAGTCCCAATTATCATCAGCCAGAATCTGATATTGAGTATGCAACCTTTGCACAACTAAAAACAGTCTTTCCATATATCAACAGCCTTATTCTTAATGGTATTGGGGAGCCTTTATTGCATCATGAAATTGAAAAACTTATTGCTTTTGCAGGTATGTACATGCCTCGGGGCTCTTTGATTGGTTTTCAAACAAATGGTGTTTTACTTAGTTATGAAAAAATGAAAGAGCTTGTCAGGGCTGGCTTAAATAGAATCTGTGTTTCCATTGATAGCCTTATGCCTGTTAAAGGGCTTCATGAACCCGAATCTGGTAGATTAGCTCTTGAAGCTATTCATCAGGTAAAATCAAATGGTGCAATGCATTTACAAAGCGGAATTGAGATTGTAATAACCACTGATAATATTGACCAGATAATTCCAACAATTAAAGAAGCGCTAAAATACGAAATAAATTTTATAATTCTTTCACATTTAATTCCTTATTCTTCGGAGACTGCAAAAAAAGTTGCTTATGAAACAAACAATGAAGAGGCAGTTAAAATTTTTAAAAAATGGGTTAATGTTCTTCAAAACTCAGACTATACTGTAGATGACTGGTTAGATCTTATGAAAAAGAAATCGTTACCAGAGTATTTTCCTGAAGAAAATGAACCTTATAAACTTTTTAAAGACATGTACGATGAAGCAATTAGCCAGGGGCTTACACTTAATATGAAAAACTTAATTAAAAGAGATGATAGATTGCTTGATGAACTAAATTCTGTGTTTGAAGAAGTTCAAAGATTAAGTGAAAAAAATGATATTTCTATCCATATTCCCAGAACAAATCCAACACCATTAAGAAAATGTGATTTCCTTGAAGAAAAATGTATGTATATTGGTGTGGACGGAGAAATTTCACCATGTTATTTTTTATGGCACAGTTTTACCTGTTATATTTCAGGGTTAAAAAAATCCGTTAAAAGATGGTCCTTTGGCAATATAAAAAATAATGATCCACTGGAGATTTATAACAATAAAGCTTACACAGAATTCAGAAAATCAGTTTTAAGCTATGATTTTCCTTACTGTTATGACTGTAATTTTGCACTCTGTGATCTTATGGAAGTTGAAGATTTTATTTATGATTGTTACACAAACACAATTCCATGTGGAGCCTGCCTGTGGTGTAGCGGATTGTTTTATTGTTTGATATAATATGATTAAATTGGGAAAAAGGAGGTGTTTTATGAATATCTTAAGAATCAATATGAGTGCTGAAACTCCTGACGTTAAAGTAGAGCCTCTCGGTGATTATGAAGGACTGGGAGGAAGAGCTCTGACTTCTGCGATTGTATCTAGAGAAGTTGATCCACTCTGCCATCCTCTTGGAGCTGACAACAAACTTGTAATAGCACCAGGACTCCTTGGTGGAACAGCAGCTGCCATGTCAGGGAGAATATCAGTTGGCTGTAAAAGTCCTCTTACAGGTGGAATTAAAGAAGCAAATTCAGGTGGACAGGCAGGGCATGTTTTGGGCAGACTTGGATATGCAGCAATTGTGTTAGAAGGCAAATCAAAGAGTGATGATGTGTACAAAATTTATATCAATAAAGATGGCGTAAAGATAGAAAAAGACAATTCATTGAAAATGCTCCCAAACTATGATTTAATTGAAAAAATTAAAAAAGAATATGGAGAAAAAATTGCCTGTATAAGCATAGGTCCTGCAGGTGAGATGAAGATGTCTGCTGCTTCTGTTGCTGTTACAGATATGGAATTAAGACCAAGCAGGCACGCAGGTAGAGGTGGAGTCGGTGCTGTAATGGGTGCAAAGGGAGTAAAGGTTATTATTCTTGATGATGCTGTAACAACACCAAGACAACCAAAAAATGATGAAGCTTTTAAAGATGCAAACAAGCGTTTCGTTGCAGGACTTCAGAAACATCCTGTCACAGGGCAGGGGCTTCCAACATATGGAACCAATATTTTGACAAATATAATAAATGAGGTTGGAGCATATCCAACCTATAATTTTAAAGAAGGAAGATTTGCTGGAGCGAGAAAAATAAGCGGTGAAGTTCAGGCTGAGCTTGAGAAACAAAGAGGAGGCAATCCAACTCATGGCTGTCATCGTGGATGTGTTATTCGCTGTTCAGGAATCTATCATGACAAAGATGGACGTTATCTTACAAAACAGCCAGAGTATGAAACAGTCTGGGCAAATGGAGGTAATCTAGGTATTGATGACATAGACAAGATTGCGATGCTGGATTTTATATATGACAATTACGGACTGGATACGATTGAAATGGGCGTTACACTTGGTGTTGTAATGGAAGCCGGATTAATTAAATGGGGTGATGCTGATGCGGCTATAAACTTAATTCATGAGGTGGGAAAAGGTACTTATCTTGGAAGAATTCTTGGAAATGGTGCGGCATTTACCGGCAAAGCCTTTGGAGTTGAAAGAGTTCCTGTTGTGAAGGGTCAGGCTCTTCCTGCCTATGATCCGAGAGCTGTGCAGGGCATTGGAGTAACTTATGCAACAAGCCCAATGGGTGCAGACCATACAGCAGGATATTCAATTGCTTTGAATGTTTTAAAAACCGGTGGATTTGTTGACCCTCTTAAGCCTGAAGGTCAGGTTGATTTATCACGTAATCTTCAGATTGCAACAGCATTTATTGATTCAACTGGGATGTGTTTATTCATTGCTTTTGCCTTACTCGATCAGCCAGATACATTTCAGGCATTCATAGACATAGTTAATGCATTTTATGGCTGGAATATGACTGATAATGATGTTGTTGAGTATGGGAAAAAGGTACTTAACTTTGAAAAAGATTTTAATCTGAGAGCAGGTTTTACAAAACAGCATGACAGGTTACCAAGATTTTTCTATAAAGAGCCAGTTACACCTCATAACGTGATTTTCATGGTAAAGGATGAAGAACTTGATCAGGTTTTTAACTGGTAGATATAAAAATGATATCGGAGCCTGCTAAGATGCAGGCTCTGTTAAAACAATGCTAATAAAAGTAAAACTTTTTGGAGGACTTAGTTCAGGTAATAAATTTCCCACAAACGAAGAAGGCGATATAATAGTAGGCGTACAGGAAACTTTAACTGTTGGAGCATTAATAGAGAGTCTCGCATTAAATAAAAAACCTTTTATTATTGTTTTAAATGGTATTATTACAAATGATTTATCTATCAAGTTAAAAAATGGTGATGAATTAAGCCTTTTTCCGCCAATTGCTGGAGGGTTTTAAGCTAGCGTATGATTTTTTTAGCTTAGGAAACAAATTATGATATCAATAACAGAAATTTTTATATCATTTTTAAAACTCGGGTTTACTGCATTTGGAGGTCCTGCAATGATTGTCTATATAAAAGAAATGGCTGTTACTAAAAAGAAGTGGCTTGATAAAGAGAACTTTCAGGAAGGTGTAGCTCTTGCGCAGGCAATTCCAGGTGCAACAGCAATGCAGGTTGCCGGTTACGTGGGACTTAAAACAAGAGGAATTATCGGAGGGCTTGCAAGTTTTACTGCTTTTGGATTTCCGGCATTTTTACTTATGCTTTTCTTATCGTTTCTGTATTCAAAAACACATTCTATCCCTGAGGTTATATCTCTTTTTACAGGATTACAGGTCATAGTTGTTGCAATTGTTGCCAATGCATTTTTAAGTTTTGCAAAACCTGTTATTAAATCAACTGGTGAAATAGCAGTTGCCATCCTTTCTTTTATATTGTTCATGTTTAAACTAAACCCATTTTTAATTATCATAGCGTGTTTTATTATCGCCCAGATAATTTTCAGGGATAGCACAACTAAAAAAGAACAAGCTTTTAAAATAAACCTTTATGGGATTGGAATTCTTTTGGTTTTTATTTTTGTGGGATTATTTTTTCTTTATTTTATTGACCGAAATCTTTTAACCCTTGCTCTTATAATGATGAAGATTGATTTTTTTGCATTTGGTGGCGGCTATGCTTCTTTACCTTTAATGCTACATGAGTTTGTGGAAAATTTTAAATGGATTGATGAAAAAACATTTATGGATGGTATAGCTCTTGGACAGATAACTCCGGGGCCAATTGTTATAACTTCTACATTTGTTGGATATATTCTTTATGGATTTTCAGGTGCAGTAGTTGCTACGGTTGCGATTTTTACACCATCATTTATCATTCTTGCTTCTTTAACAGAGCTTTCCCGGAAGATAAGACATTCAAGAGTTTTTTTGAGAGGCAAAAGAGGACTTCTTGCATCTTTTTCAGGACTGTTGCTTTTTGCTACTGTAAAGTTTTCATCAGCAGTAAGCTGGGATTTGATAAAACTCTGTATGGTTTTAATCAGTTTTTATGCTCTTGTAAGAAGAGTAAACATACTTTACATTGTCATCGCAGGAGCTCTTTTTTCTCTGTATGCTATGCATTAAGAACTAAGCAAACACTCTGATATAGCTTTTCTGTTTTCCTGTATAATGTTGTCATCCATAGAAATATTCAAGATTAAGACAGATAAGTATCAATCAGATTGCTGAGCTGTTTTGAAATGATAAATAACAGGATGTTACTCTAAAAAAGCTTAAAGATTTTAAAAATTCAATCTTTCAAGGCTCCTATACTGAATTGCTTCTGCAATGTGGTGAGATTTGATATTTTGAGAACCTTCAAGATCAGCAATTGTTCTTGCAACTTTCAGTATCTTTGAATAGGCTCTTGCACTTAGTGCAAATTTTTGCATTGCTTTTTCAAGAAGGTTATGACTTTCTTCATCAAGTTTGCAGAATTTTTTTAAATGTTTTGTCTTCATATAAGCGTTACAGAATATTCCTTCATTTTTCAATCTCTTAAGTTGCATTTCTCTTGCCTTAATAACACGTTCACGAACAGTTTTTGAATTTTCTGTCTGAGTATCATTTTTTAAATCCTGATAATCAACTCTTGGAACTTCAATGTGTATGTCAATTCTATCAAGAAGTGGTCCTGAGACCTTTGAACGATAACGAATTATCATATTAGGCGTGCAACTGCAGGATTTTAGACTATCACCATAGTGACCACAGGGACATGGGTTCATTGCTGCTATTAAAATAAATTTTGCAGGAAATTGCACAGTAGCATAGCTACGTGCCACACTGACAAAACCATCTTCAAGGGGTTGCCTGAGCACTTCAAGGACATTCCTTTTAAACTCCGGAAGCTCATCAAGAAAAAGTACTCCATTGTGAGCTAAAGATACTTCTCCTGGCTTTGGAATCTGACCACCGCCAATTAAAGCAACATCACTTGATGAATGATGAGGACTGCGAAATGGACGAGATGTTATTAAACCTTTACTGTCAGTAATCATACCTGCAACACTATATATTTTTGTTGTCTCAATCGCTTCTTCTATTGTGATAGGAGGAAGTATTCCAGGTAGTCTTCTAGCCAGCATACTTTTACCTGACCCTGGAGGACCTATCAAAAGAAGATTATGTCCACCGGACGCTGCAATTTCTAGAGCTCTTTTTACATGAAACTGTCCTTTAACTTCGGAAAGGTCTTCATAAAAAAAATGTTCATCAACTAAATTGTCATCTATTTTTAATGGCGTAATTGATTTTTCTCCTCTTAAAAACGCAACTGTTTCAGAAAGGTCACTGACAGGATAAACATCTATATCTTTAACGACTGCAACTTCATAGGCATTGTTTCTAGGTATTACCAGTTTCTTTATTCCAAATTCCTTTAATTTTGAGGCTATACAAAGTGCGCCTTTTACAGATTTTATCTTACCTTCTAAAGAAAGCTCTCCAACAACTAAAAAATCATTCAATATCTCTTTTGGTAAATGTCCTTCTGCTGCAAGAATGCCCAATGCGATTGGAAGGTCAAAGGAAGAGCCCTCTTTTTTAAGATCTGCAGGAGCAAGATTTACAGTAATCTGTTTTATGGGAAAAGAGAATCCCACATTTTTAAATGCTGCTCTTATTCTATCTCGAGACTCCTTAACAGCGGTATCAGGAAGTCCGACGATATTAAAATGTGGCAGCCCTCTTTGAGCTAGGTCAACTTCAACATCAACTGCGAAGGCATCTATGCCGAGTAAATGAGCGCTTAGAACCCTGGCAAGCATTTCTTTCCTCAAATTTTTTATTTATATCATTTAAAATTTGTTGTTTTGAGCGATTCCACTTTGGTGCAATGAGAATATCCTCTGGAGCCATTGCAAAAAGTCTTTGAAGCACAATATCCGGTGAAAGTCTCTCGATAAAATCAATAACAAAATCAAGATATTCTTCATAATCAAAAACTTTAAATGGATTTTTCTCATACATTTTTGCAAGTACAGTGTTTTTTACAATCTGAAGCTGATGAATCTTAAGAAATTTTATAGGATGTCTGTTTATCTCATCAGCCATTTGAAGGGATTCATCTCTTGTTTCTGTTGGTAATCCAACAATTATGTGCGCTCCCGCAGGAATTCCCATTTCATATGTTTTATATATAGCTTTAAGAAAAGTAACATAGTCATGTCCTCTGTGAATATATTCGAGAGATTTATCATAAATTGACTGTAACCCGTATTCCATAATTATAAGATGATTTTTTGATAGTGCTTGTATAAGTTCAAGTTTTTCTTCATCCACACAGTCAGGTCTTGTTCCTATTGCAAGCCCTACTACTTCTGGAAACGATAATGCTTCTTTATAGAGTTTTTCGAGCTTTTCAACAGAAGCATAAGTATTTGTATATGGTTGAAAGTAAACCAGAAAAAGCTCAGCTTTATATCGATTTTTTACATGAACTATTCCATTTAAAATTTGCTCACTGAGTGAAAGTTCTGGTGCACAACTTGGTGGTCTGAAAGACACATTATTACAATAAATGCATCCTGACATTCCAAGAGTTCCATCCCTGTTTGGGCATGTAAATCCTGCATCCACATTTACTTTATAGACTTTTTTGCCGAAAACTTCTTTAAGATATTGTCCAAATGAATAATAACGATTTATCATAGTTTTTTCTAATATATTTGAATGAAAATAGTCAATTATTATAAGCTTTTATTGTAGTTATTGATCATTATACCAGTAATATTCTGTATTTTGCTGTTTTGAAAGATTTTTTAAAAAAGCTTTAACAAATATCAAAAGAGTCACATTATCTATAGACAAATTAAGAAATTAATTTAACATATACGTTTGTCATACCTATATGATTACAGATATTAAAAAGCTTGAAACAAAAATTTCATTCCTGCTATTATTATAAATAGCCGAAGTGGTGGAACTGGTAGACACGCACGTTTGAGGGGCGTGTGGGGAAACCCATGCGGGTTCGAGTCCCGCCTTCGGCATTTAACATGCTCTTGCTATAATATCTTGTAATTTTTTGTTGGATAACATAATTTTTCTATCAGGTTCAAAAAATATTTTCCAGTATGTTAGGTGATAAGTCTTTATTGTTTATTCCGGATCAAAAAATTTTTACTTGGAAGACTTTTCTTTGATTGCAACAATTCTTTTTGAAATTATAGCTGCTTTTTCAGGATTCACATTTGCAAGAATTCTACCTGCTACTCGTGGTTTTATGGCAAGAATAAGCATTGTGGCTGTATCATCATCAAGTTTTTCAAGCCTGACTGCAGCTTCTTCTGGAGGCATTTGCTCATATATTTTAGCAAGTCTCTGATAGTTTTCTTCTTTTGACTTTTCAAGCTGGGACTTGAGTGTTTCTTGTTGTTTTATCTTCGCATCGATTTCTTCTTTAAGCTTTTTTAATTCTTCGGTTCTTTTAGATAAATCCTGCTGAAGAATTTTTAATCTGTCTTCTTCAATACTACCAGTTTCTTTTGTAGAAAGTTGTTGCCCAATCAGAGTCCCTGCTGTCAGACCTGAGACAAGAATAAGTATCGAAAAAAGAATTGTTTTTTTAAGCATTATTCTCCCCTAATTCGGCTAATAAAAGTATCAGAAGTTATTTTCTCTTCAACTTTTTCTCTATGGAGTTTAAGTTTTGTAATCAATCTATCATAAAGCTGATCAATTTTTTTTCTTTCTTTAAATGCTAATTCATAGGTTTCTCTCTGCTTTTCAAGTTCGTGATTTGTTTGTTCAATGATTTTTTTAATTTCTATTAATTGTTCGGTAATATATGCAATTTCAGAGTAAAGTATCAAAAGCTTTTCGGAAGATAGTTCCTTATAGGACAAGGGCATAAAATTAAATCTTTCTTCAAGCTCTTTCATACATGTTTCTATTCTTCGCCTTTCTGACAGAAGAGTGGCAAACTTTTGTTTTTCAACTTCTTCATCCCATTCTCTTAACTTAAGTATCATATTTAATGTTTCTGAATTCATAACTATTCAAATAAACGGTAAAGTGATTCCAGACTTTCCTGAAAATTTGCTCGTTCATTTATTCCCTGTTTTAGTAGACTGTTTATTTTGTTCATCATTTTGATTGCAAAATCTACCTCTGCATTTGTCCCTTCTTTATAAGCTCCAATGTTTATAATGTCTTCATATCTAGCATATGTGGCAAGAATATCAAGAAGTCTTCCAGCATATTTAAGATGTTTATCTTCAACTATATCTTTCATAAGCCTGCTTATACTTTTTAAAGGTTCGATAGCTGGATAGTGATTTTTGTTTGCAAGTTCTCTTGATAAAACTATATGTCCATCAAGAATTGCTCTGGCTCCATCGGCAACCGGATCTGTTAAATCATCTCCTTCAACTAAAACAGTATAGATGCCTGTTATAGAACCGCCATTTTTTGTAGCCCCAACCCTTTCAAGAAGCTTAGGCATCAGTTTAAAAACACTCGGAGGATAGCCTTTCATTGTAGGTGGTTCACCTGCTGCAAGTCCGATTTCTCTCTGAGCCATTGCAAAACGGGTAAGGGAATCCATCAGTAACAGTACATGCTTGCCCTGCTGTCTAAAATACTCTGCAATTGCGGTTGCAAGGAAAGCGCCTCTAATTCGTGCAAGTGCAGGAGTATCAGATGTTGAAGCCACAACTACTGATTTTTTTAATCCCTCTTTGCCAAGGTCATTTTCAATAAATTCTCTGACTTCTCTCCCTCTTTCGCCAATGAGAGCAATTACATTGACATCTGCTGTGGTGTACCTTGCAATCATACCGAGTAAAACACTCTTTCCAACTCCACTGCCTGCCATTATCCCAATTTTCTGACCTTTACCCACTGTTATCAGGGTATTTATGGCTCTGATGCCTAAATCAAGGGGTTCTTTAATTATTTCTCGTTCAAGTGGATTAATGACATCATTGTATATTGGGAAAAGCTCTCCCTTTATAGGATCTTTATCATCAATTGGGTTTCCAATTCCATCAATTATTCTTCCAAGAATTGCATCACTTAATGAAATGTAGCTCTGTTTGCCCTTTACAGCAATTTTTGCTCCTGGTCTGATTCCATAAATTTCACCAAGAGGAGAAAGTAAAATAGTTCCGTTTTTAAATCCAACAACCTCTGCTTCTACAACACTTTCCTCATTAATGATTTCGCAAATATCTCCAATGCTTGCATTTACTCCAATACTTTCCACAATTAGTCCAACAGCTTTGATCACTTTACCATAAATTTTTACTGGATTTATTCTGTCTAAAATTTCTTCCTTGCTATTGAGAAATGCTTGTATTGAGAGCATTTTCTATCTCCTTAAACCTTTGCTCAATCGTTGATATGATGTGTTGAGACTGTGTTTCAATCCAGCAACCACCTTTTTTTATGTCATTTGAAGGCTCTATTTGAAGTTTGGTTCTGTCTATGTCAAGTTCATTAATCTTTTCAGAGATAATTTCATAATCATCTGGATTGAGCTTTATAATAATCATTTCTTCACTGAAGGGAACAGCTTTTAAAGCCTCCTGAACAATCGAAAAAGTAACATCTTTATCAAGAGCAATTTTTGTGGCAACAATTTTTTCTGCAATTTTAAATGAAAATCTTAAAATTTGTGGCAGGAAAAATTCTATCTGTTTGTCTTTAAATTCAGTTAATTCTTTTATCATATTTTTAAAAGCTTCTGTTATCCTGTCAAGTTCATTTGATTTTTCTTTTATTTCATTCTGACTTTTATTAAATCCTTCTTCATATCCTTTATTAACTCCTTGTTTATGGCCATCTTCATATCCTTTGTTATAACCATCTTTATATCCTCTCTCCATAACATCTTCATTGGGTTTATTTTCATGGTGTTCAATAATCTTTTTATTTTCGTCAAATGGTAGGGGTACATAAGGCTTAATATTATCAGGTGACAATTGCCTCACCTCCTCTTTTACCGACTACAATTTTCCCCTCCTCTTCAAGTCTTCTTGCAACCCTTACAATATTCATCTGAGCTTTTTCTACATCAGCAACTCTTACAGGTCCCTTTGTCTCCATCTCTTCTTTGATTATCTGCACAGCTCTACTAGACATATTTTTAAATATTTTTTCTTTAAGCTCCTCAGATGCCATTTTAAGTGCTAAAACAAGGTCATCTGTTGCAATTTCTTTAAGAATTGTTTGTATACCTCTATCGTCTACAGAAATAAGGTCTTCGAATGTAAACATTAATTTTCTTATTTCATCAGCTAAAATAGGGTCTTTTTCTTCAATATGTTTAATAATTAGCTCTTCGGATGTTCTATCCATCTGATTAAGGATCTCAGCAACTGTTTTAACTCCTCCAATCCTTCTTGATTGAGTATATGAACTGAGCTGTGACTGTAGAACATCCTCAAGCTCGCTAAGGATTGTAGGAGAAATCTGATCAAGATTCGCAATTCTTTGAGAAATCTCTATTTTAAGCTGCTCAGGAAATTTGCTTAATACTTCAGCAGCCTGAGTTGGTTCTAAATGTGCTAAAACAATCGCTATTGTCTGTGGATGTTCTCTCTGAAGCATTGTTGCTATGGAGCTTGGGTCGAGCCATCTGAGGATATCGAAAGCTGAAGCACCACTTTCAATCTTGCTTATAAGTTTTGCAGCCTGTTCTTCTCCGAATGCTTTTGTAAGTATTGTTCTTATATATTCTTCATCAACAGTTACAGGAGCTGTTCCTATTTTCTCTGAAAATTCTTTAAGAACAGTCTCAGCTTCTTCCTGTGTTAATTTTATTCGTGACATCATAGGAAGAATTCTGGCAAGTTCAATAGGATCAAAATGTTTAAAAAGTTCTGTTGCAGCATCTTCTCCAATTAAAGAAAGAAGAGCAGCAGCTTTTTCTATGCCTGAAAATTTTCTCATTTATTCTGCTATCCACTCTCTAAGAATCGCAATTACCTGTTTGGGATTATTTTTAGCCATCTGTCTTATTTCTTCTCTTATATCTCTTTCCTTGAATAAAGATGATCCAGTTTCATCAGATATTACAATTTCTTTTTTAGCTATTTTCCCCTCAGCAGGTTTTTTAAGCAATTCTATTATAGGCTTCACCACAAAAATGATTAGAAGTACAATTATAATAAGTGGAATAATGTATTTAAGAATTGTTTTTATAATACTCATATAATCAATTCCAGCTTTTTCTTCCTGTACAACTTCAAATGGAATGCTTTCAACTATCACGTAGTCCCCTCGTTCTTGATTGTATCCTATTGATGCCTGAACAAGTTCCTGATATTTTTTAATCTCATCCTCGCTTCTTGGTGTATAAACTTTTTTACCTTTTTCTTCTCTGTAAATTCCATCAATTAGAACAGCTACAGATATTTTTTTAATCTGTCCGGTAGACTGAAGAATTTTGCTTATGGTTTTGCTTACTTCATAGTTTATGCTTTCCTGCTGTCTCTGGGATTGCACATTTTGGACAGTTGTTGGTTGCTGTTGCCCTGGTTGATTTGAAAGAACTCCAGGAATTCCTCCTGGTTGAGGAACCATTGTTTTTTCCTGTGTTCTCTGTTCACTTCTTATTGCAATGGTATCAGGGTCATATTTTTCTTCAAGTCTTTCAACTTTTGAAAAATCAATATCCGCAGAAACTCTAACAATTGCTTTCCCTTTTCCAACAATATTTTCAAGCATGCTCTGGATATTTTTCTCATAAGTTTTTTCAATATTTCTTCTGTATTCAATCTGAGTGGCTTCCACTAACTGCGTTGGATCTTTTGGTGCAGAAAGAAGATTGCCATACTGGTCAATTACAGTAACATATTGGGGCGAGAGTCCTTCCACACTACTTGATACAAAATGCACCACGCTTGAAACCTGTTCTTTTGTTAGGTTTCTACCAGGTTTAAGCTTTAAAACCACTGATGCTGTTGGATGGTCCTCCTTTTCTGTAAATATTGTTTTTTCTGGAATTGCTATATGAACTCTTACCTGGTCAACTTCCTGAAGTTGTTTTATTGTGCGTTGAAGTTCTCCCTGAAGGGCTCTGATATAGTTTACACGTTGTGAAAATTCTGTAAGTCCGATGGATGTTTTATCAAATATTTCAAAACCTACTCCGCCTCCAGATGGTATACCTTGTGAAGCAAGTTCAAGCCTCAATTCATGCACTTTATCAGAGGGAACATAAATTGCAGTATCTTTTACCTGATATGGAATTTTTTTCTCTTTAAGCTTATTTATGACATTTCCGGCATCTTCAGCGGAAAGATTGCTGTATAAAATCTGATAATCCTGTTTTGGTAGCCATAAAACTAAAGTTAAAATTATTGCCAGAACAATAACGCCAACACCACCAAGAGCTAATTTTTTATTGAGAGGCATATTTTTGATATTGTCTAATATTGTTTTAGCTCTATCTGTTATTGCCATTTTTTATCAAACCTGCATACGCCATATTTCATCATATGCTGTTAATACTTTATTCCTTACCTGAATGAGTGTTTGCAATGTCATATCGGCTTTCTCCATTGCAAGGACAACCTGATGAATGCTCAACTCTCCCTTTGAAAATGATTCAATTGCCTTTTGAGCTTCCTGTTCTACCTGAGACGCTTCCTTTATTGCATCTTTTAAAGCCTGTTCAAAGGATTCCTTTTCTGAACCTTGAAGATTTTTTAAATCCTGTAAACTCTTTCCCAGAAGGTCATTTATGTTTTTTATCTCTGTCATTTAAAAACCTCCTAAACCTTTAATATATCAAGTGTTCTCATGAACATATCTTTATATGAGTTTACCATGGTAAGATTTGCTTCATATGCACGAGAGGCGGATATGAGATTGATCATTTCTTCCATAGGATTTATGTTCGGATAGTTTACATAGCCATTTTTATCTGCATCAGGATGAGAGGGATCATAAACCACTCTGAAAGGTCTTTGATCTTCAACTATTTTGTTTACATCTACACCCTGAGAAATTTGATCATATATGTATGTTGTAAATACAACATCTTTTCTCCGATAAGGTCCTCCATCTGGTGTTTTGGTAGAATTTACATTCGCAAGATTTGAGGCAATTACATTGAGTCTTACTTTCTGTGCTTCAAGCCCGGTTGCAGCTACTTTAAGAGGTAAGAATATATCTTGCATTAACTACCTCCTTTAACAGCACTTTTAATCATACGTATTTTTGTTGAAATAAGCTGTGTAGCGGTATGATACATAAGCATTGTTTCTGCAACTTTTGTCATTTCTACTTCTATGTTGACAGTATTTTCATCTCTGTTTGGCATAGTTGTTGATGCTTCTATGATTTTATAGGATTGCTCGTCAGTTTCAACTGCTCTTTTAAGCTCTTCCTGAAAATTTAGATCTTTTGCCTTGTATTTAGGCGTATCAGCATTTGCTATATTTGAAGCAAGAATTTTTTGCCTGTAGGCACATATATCCATTATTTTTTCAAGAACTTTTATTGAATCATCCATATTTAGCTACCTCCATTAAAAATAACATACAAATTGTATGCCATTAACTATCTTTAAAGCCATACTCTTTAATTTTATTTCTCAAAGTTCTTACGCTGATTCCAAGAATTTTTGCTGCCTTGGTGCGATTACCCTCTGTTTTCTGTAGTGCATCCATTATTAAATCTTTTTCTGCTGTTTTTAGTTTGCCTGTTTTAATAAAACTTTTTTCTTGAAAAACAGTTGCGTCCTCTGATAGTCTCAATTCACCATCATGACTAAGCACGGCAGTCCTGTATATAAAATTCTCAAGTTCTCTCACATTTCCTAGCCATGATCGGTTGATTAAATATTTTTTCATCTCTTCTGTAATTGTAAAACTTTTTAACATCTTATCTGAAAGTCTTTTTAAGAAAAGTTCTGCAAGAGGCACTATATCATCGCTTCGTTCTCTAAGTGGTGGTATTCTTAAAGGAAATACATTGATCCTGTAAAAGAGGTCTTCTCTGAAATTGCCTTTTTTTACCTCCTCTGCAAGGTCCTTATTCGTAGTGGCAATTATTCTTACATCTATTGGAATAGGCCTGGTTCCTCCAACTCTGTCAACTTCTTTTTCCTGAATTACTCTTAAGAGTTTTGCTTGAAGCCTGTATGCCATCTCACTGATTTCATCAAGAAGAATAGTTCCTCTGTTGGCAAGTTCAAATTTCCCCAATTTTCTTTCAGTTGCTCCTGTGAATGCTCCCTTTTCATGCCCAAAAAGCTCTGCTTCAAGAAGTGTTTCGGTAATTGCAGCACAATTTATTGCAACAAATGGTTGATTAGCTCTCGGGCTATATTTATGGATGTATCTTGCAATTACTTCTTTACCAACTCCACTTTCTCCTGTAACTAAAACAGTGATGTCTGTTTTTGCTATTTCCTTTGCGATTTCAAGAATTTTCCTCATTTCTCTGGATTCTGCAATAATGTTTTCGTCACTGGGAAGAAGCCTTGAAATAAGAGATTTCAAAGTTTCCATTGAAAAAGGCTTCAATATATAATCCACAGCACCAAGTTTCATTGCTTTTACAGCATCCTCAACATTTCCGTATCCTGTAATAACAATTACAGGCGTGAATACACCCTTTTTTCTGATTTCAGAAAGAAACTGCAACCCGTCCATTTTTGGCATTTTTACATCTGTTATGATTAATGAAAAATTACTCAGATTCACGTTTGATAAGACTTCTAAGGGATCCCGATAGGTAGTAGGATTGAAACCAAAACGAGACATTGCTTCTTTTAAAGCAAACCTCATATCAGGTTCATCATCTATTATCAGAACGGATTTCATTCCAGAGGCAAATAAACTGCAAATTCTGTGCCTTCACCTGTTTTACTTTTCACTTCAATTCTTCCACCATGCGCGGATATTATGCTATTTGTAATACTTAAGCCAAGCCCTGTTCCTCTGTCTTTCGTAGAGAAAAACGGGTCAAAAATCCTTTCAATAATTTCTTCGTCAATGCCCTGACCAGTATCTTTGACTGTAAGTTTTACACATTTATCACAAATACTGGAATTGATAGTAATACGTCCACCTTCAGGCATTGCCTGATAGGCATTGACAATAAGATTAATCAATGCCTGTCTGATAAGCGAAAAATCAAGAGGTAATACAAGTTTATTATTCATTTTGATTTCAGTCGCTATTGCAGCACTGCTGAATAATTCCTTGAACTCTTCTGTTATTTCTTCAACCAATTCATTAATGCATACAGGAGTTTTTTTCACTGTCATTCCTCTTGTAAAGCTCAGCATATTTTCAAGTGTATTCCTCAGCATTCTTACAGAACTCGAAATTCTTCTTGCATAATCTCCATGAATGCTTTCTTTAATATCTTCTGATATCATATTTGCAAAAAGTTCAATACTTCCAAGAGGATTTCTTATTTCATGAGCTATTTTCATGATAAGAGAGCCCATTGCTGTGAGTCTTCTGTTTCTTTCGTTTTCTGCTTCAAGCTCTTTTACTCTTGTAATGTCTTTACAGAGGAAAACATGTCCGATTTTCTCTCCTTCTGAATCAAGAACATCTGATTGAGAGAGGATTGCATAAAACGGTTTTGCAGATTTTGCTGGATATATCAAGTCATTTTCAATTTTTATTGGTAAATTGTTTTGTCCTGTAACCTCTTCTGTCTTCACATTAAACAGAAGTTCAGCAGCACGATTGATTAATCTAATGACACCATCTCTGTCAAAAAAAACAACAGCTATGTCAATACTGTCGATTATGCTGCTTAAGAGCCTCTTTTTTTGATCAACCTCTTCAGTAAGAATTTTAATTCTTTCTTCAAGGATGCTGTAATATTTAATTAATGTTTCTGATGCTGTATTAATTTTTAATATGGCTTCACTTAAAAGGTTTTCGTTTTTCATAGTTTTTCAAGAAGTGCTCTTGCTGCTTCAGCGAGTTGTCCTTTTGAATTAACTACTTTTTCAAGATATGTTTTATCATTTGCAAGTTTTCCATACTGATAGTATGCCCACATAAGAGAGTCATTGTCTTTTGTTCCCATGTCTATAGCTCTTTTATAGTATTTCAGTGCTTCTTTTGTTTTTTTTGAAAGATAAAAATAGTCAGCAGCCTTTAATGTAGCTTCAGCAGATCCAAGCCTTGATGCTTCAAGCCAGTAAGAAATTGCTTTTTTTCTGTCTCCAAGCGAGTATTCAAGATTACCCGCCAGTGTTAAAAGATCAGGGTCTTTGATTGATTGTGATGCTTTTCTTAAATAGGCAAGGGCTGTGGTTTTATCTCCTTCTTTATTAAGAATCTGAGCATAGAGAGCCATAGCCGAGGGATTTTTATCTTTTAATGGCTCTAAAAGTTTTTTAGCTTCCTTGTGTTGACCGTTATTTATCAGAATTCTGGAGTATGGAAGTACAGCTTCTGCTCTTCTTGGTCCTGTCTGTATTTTTCTCAATAAATTTTTGGCTTCTTTATATTTACCCTGAGAAATAAGAAAACTAGCTGAATCAAGCAATGAAGAAGAGTCTTCAGATAAGAACGGATATACCTTTACAATATAATCTGCAGCTTTATCGGGTTTCCCATGCATGATGCTTTTTGTAAATTCTTCAATTTTTTTGCTTCTTAATTCTTTATCTCTTAACGCTAAAATCATTTTCAAAGCTTCATCGTAGTTATTCTGATTCATATAAATTGCATAAAGCTTGAGTCTTAATTCATCAGTTGGAATATATATATATATATCATTGGCAATTTTTAAAGCTTCATCTATTTTGTTCTGCACAAGATACAAATCAAAAAGCATTTTTTTTGCTTTGACTGTATCATATAGTTTTTTTGAGTTTTCTACCGTTTTTCTTAAAATCAATTCTGCTTCTGGGAACTTCCCTGCTTTTATTAGAACTTCTGCTTTATCGAGATCATACTTGCTTTTTTTTAGTTTCAAATTTTTATTAAACTCTTTTAAAGCCTCTTCTGGTTTACCTGTTAGAACAAGATATTTGATTTTCAATAAAACCGCATCTGGTTCATTGAAATCTTTACTGTCTAGTTTTTTTAAAATGTTTTCCAGAAGTTTTAAGTCACCTCTATACAGAACAATCCAGCCGTTTCCAATCATTGCCTGCCTATCAAGTGGTGCTTTGACCTGATTAAGATAAAGTTCTGCTTCCTTGAATTTATTAATTTTTAAATACGTAAGTCCTAAATATAGAGTAGCTTCATTAATATAGGTAGAATTTTTAAAATCTCTTAAAAGTCTTTTAAGCGGAATTGTTGCTTCATAGTAGTTTCCAAGAAAATAATCTGCTTTGGCAAGTCCAAGAAGTGCTCTATCAGCAAAGTTTGGATTTTCAGTATATTTTTGAAAAAACTCCTTTGCATGTAGGTAATCCTCCATTTTCAGAAGATCTTCTCCATTCTTCAAAGGATCTTCAGCAGAGGCTATGCTTACCATCAGGATTAATATAGCAAAAGCAAGCTTACATATCTTGAATTTCATTGTCTTTTATACCCAATCTCTTCATCTTTTCGATGAGTGTTGTTCGATTTATATTTAAATATTTTGCTGCTCTACTTTTAATCCATTTATTAACATTTAATGAGTGTAGAATTAATTTTTTTTCGTATTCCCTTAAAACTTCGTTAAAGTCTATTGCAGAACTGAAAGGATTAAAATCATCTGGAATGAACTCCCTTGAAAATGAGTTTTCTCCAAATCTTATTCTCTCTGGAATGTCTTCAAGACTAACTACACCATTATCATTCAAAACATAAAAGCGCTCAATTAAATTCTCAAGTTCTCTTACATTGCCTGGCCAACTATAGTTTAAAAAAATTTCCATAACTTCTGGTTTAAGTTGCAATGAGTAACCAAATTTTTGAGAAAATTTTTTCATAAAATATTCGGATAAAAGTGGAATATCCTCTTTCCTTTCTCTTAGTGGAGTGATTATTAAAGGTACAACATTAAGTCTCCAGAAAAGATCTTCTCGGAAATTCCCCTTTTTTACTTCTTTCTCTAAGTCTTTATTTGTTGCTGCAATAATTTTTACATTAACCTGTACAGGTCTGGTTCCTCCAACTCTTTCAAAGCTTCTTTCCTGAATGACCCTCAATATCTTTACCTGAAGATGTACGGGCATATCACCGATTTCATCAAGAAAAATTGTGCCTTCATTTGCCAGTTCAAATCTTCCTGGACGACAGTAAACTGCTCCTGTGAATGCTCCCTTTTCATGGCCAAAAAGTTCAGATTCAAGAAGTTCTGAAGGTATTGCAGCGCAGTTAATAGGGATAAAAGGCTTTGTTGATCTTGTACTTCTCTGATGAATCATTTTTGCAACCAATTCTTTACCTGTGCCACTTTCACCAATTATTAAAGCTGTGCTGTCAGCTCTGGAGAGTTTATCAATCATTGTAAGAATTTTTTGAATAGATTCAGACTTTCCAACAATTATAACTTTATCATTCATGTCATAAATATGACATATTGGAAACTAAAATTTCAATAAATATTCTTTCTAGTTCATTTATTTAATGCAATAATATCATGCAATTGTATAAGTATAATATTTTCAAGTTTGAGAAAATATCGATTTATATACTCTTTTTTTTCTATAATATTATACTTTTCAAAGTCGAAGTTTTTTAATGGAGTTATTAAATGCGAGTAATAATTGTGGGTGCTGGAGATATAGGCTATCAAATTGCTAAATTTTTAACTTATGAAGGAGTTGATGTTGTTATTATTGATAGAGATGGGAGTAAACTTAGAAGAATTACTGAAGAGCTTGATATTGCAACAATTGAAGCAGAAGGAAGTGATCCTTCAGCATTCAAAGAAGCAGGAGCGGATAAAGCAGATTTAATAATTGCAGTTACAAATAGTGATGAAACAAATATGATTGCCTGCCTGCTTGGTAAGGCAATTTTTAATATAAATCGTAAAATTGCAAGGATAAGAAATCCTAATTACTTTTTTAACAAAGAACTCCTTAGTGAATCGAATCTTGACATAGACCCTGCGATTAACCCAGAGTTTGAGGTTGCTCAGGCAGTGACAAAACTACTTGAGCATTCATTCGCTAGTGAAATTATAGAGTTTGAGCAGGGTGAAATAATAATAATAGGTATCAAAATTCCAGAGGATAGCCCGATTAAAGAAAAAAAGTTGAAATCGATCAGAACATTGTTGCCAAAAGATTTTATTATAGGAATCATTGAAAGAGACGAAGATGTAATAATTCCATCTGGAGAGGATATCTTACAAGTTGGAGATATTGTTTATATTCCATTAAAAAAAGAAGAAATTGAGGAAGTTGCTCAGAGTCTAGGAGTTTATACAGAGCCTGCAAAAAAGATAATGATTCTTGGTGGTGGACGAATTGGTTACTATATAGCCAGCAAAATGGAAAGTCAGTTAGATATTAAGATTATAGAGAAAGATGCGGAGAGATGTAATTTTTTAAGCAAACTCCTTAATAAATCTCTAATTCTTCATGGAGATGGAGCTAATAAACAGCTTTTGATTGAAGAAAATATAAGTAATATGGATGCATATATTGCTTGCTCTAATAACGATGAGTTGAATATCATGTCATCACTTCTTGCCCAGAAACTTGGAGCTAAAAAGGTTATATCCATTATAAATAGAACAGACTATGTTCCTCTTGCTCATAACTTAGGAATTCAGTCTGTTTTAAGTCCAAGGTTGATCACTACTAGTATTATTCTTCGATATGTAAGAAAAGAAGAAATTTTATCTCTTATAGCAATTGCTGAAAATAAAGCTGAAATTATTGAAGGGGTTGTAAATAAAACATCATCTCTTATAGGACAGACACTGAAAGATAAAATTTTCCCTAAAAATACAACTCTTGGAGCAATTAAACGAGATGAAAGAATTATAATTCCAAAAGGTGAAGATTTTATTAAGGAACAAGATAAATTAATTATATTTACACTGAGAGATTCTATAAAAGAAATTGAAAAACTTCTAGCATGAATTACAAAACTATAATCAATATTATTGGTACGGCTCTTATTATTCTTTCAATTTTTATGCTTTTATCAGTTTTTGTATCAATTCTCAATCACTCTTCAGATACTTTTGCACTGGGATTGTCATTTTTTTTAACTTTATTTTCTGGAACAGTTATGCTTTCAATAACAAAACAATACACACATGAAGAACTAATGTATCGAGAAGCTTTTATGACTGTAACTTTTACATGGATAGTAATTACTTTTTTTGGTTGTCTCCCTTATATTTTTACTGGTAGCGTTGTTTCTTTTACAGACGCTTTTTTTGAATCAATGTCAGGATTTACAACAACAGGAGCAAGTATTTTTATGGATGTGGAAAAATTGCCAGCTGGCTTACTATTCTGGAGAAGTATGACTCAGTGGATAGGTGGAATGGGAATTATAGTATTTGCGCTTGCAATTCTACCTATTATGGGAACAGGGGGAATGCAGTTGTTTAAGGCTGAAGTGCCTGGTATCACTGTTGATAAACTTAGACCGAGCATTATTGGTACAGCAAAAGCATTATGGTTTATTTATATAGGAATAACAGGAATTATCGTAGTTCTTTATTACTTTGGTGGTATGGATATTTATGATGCATTTTGTCATGCTTTTACTACTATTTCAACTGGTGGATTTTCCACAAAAAATGCAAGTATTGCTCATTTTAACAATCCATTACTTGATTATATATCAAGCTTAGGAATGTTTCTTGGAGGAATAAATTTTGCTTTGTATTTTTATTTGTTAAAAGGTACTATCAGAAAATTTTTTAAAAATGCTGAGTTCAGATTTTATTGCTGTATAATTACTATAACAGTTATACTTATAACAATAGACCTATGGCTTTATGTTTATAGTTCTTTTTCCGACTCGCTTAGATATGCTATTTTTCAAGTTGTCTCAATGATGACTACCACAGGTTATGCAACAGCAAATTATTTAAATTGGAGTGCATTCTCACAGTTGATTTTATTGATTATTATGTTTTTTGGAGGCATGACCGGATCTACCGGAGGCGGTATTAAACATGTCAGGATTTATCTAATGATTAAGCAGATATATAGAGAATTTTATCAACTAATTCATCCCAGAGCAGTTTTAGTATTAAAATTAGATGAAAAAATTCTCACCAAAGAATTACTTGGAAGTATTTGGGGATTTGTTTTTCTTGCGATATTTGTTTGCATAATTGCAAGTATTGCAATGACATCAACAGGTGTGGATTTGATAACCTCTGTTTCAACAGTTATCTCTACAATGAACAATGTCGGTCCTGCTATGGGAGAAGCTGGTCCTGTTGGCAACTACTCATCAATACCTATTGCAGGGAAGTGGATACTTATTTTCTGTATGCTTGTTGGAAGACTTGAATATTATACAGTGTTAATTCTTGTTACTCCAGCTTTCTGGAAAAAATAATTTTTCTGTGCGAATATTATTTTTGTTTAGATTAACTGCACTGGTTAAACATGGTTTTATTATTGGGATTATTGAGATAATCCTGTTTTTTTCTTAAGTGTTGCAATTTCTTCCTTTGTAAGAGGTCTCAGTTGACCTGGTTTTAACTCTCCGAGCTTTACTCCATCGATGGCTATTCTGATTAATCTAATAACAGGATGACCGACTCGTTCGAGCATTTTACGAATTTGTCTTTTTCTTCCTTCCTTAAGAGTAATTTTTATCCATGAATTGGCTTTCAATTTTTTTACAAGATGCACACTTGCTGGAACAGCAAACTTTCCGTCAATCTTAATTCCTTTTTTTAATTTTTCTATATTTTTATCTTCTATCAATCCTTCAATTTTAACCATATAAGTTTTTTCAATTTCTGAACCTGGATGCATTACTCTGTAAGCAAGTTCTCCGTCATTTGTAAGCAGAAGTAGTCCTTCTGAATCATAATCAAGTCTTCCAACTGGATAAATTCTGAATTTAATACCTTTCAAAAAATGCTTTATTGTCATTCTTCCCTGTGGATCAATAAGTGATGTAATCACTTTCCTTGGTTTATAAAAGGCATAATAAACCTTTTGCTGCGGTTTAATAAGAAGATTACCATCAACTTTTATATAATCTGTTTCTGGATCAGCTTTCTGCCCTATAGTTGCGATTTGTCCGTTTACTGTAACTTTTCCCTCTTTTATCAGCTCTTCTGCTTTTCTGCGGGATACAATTCCATATTCACAAAGGATTTTCTGAAGTCTTTGTATCATAGCTAATCCATAATCTCAACATAAGCCTTTTGACGGAGGCTTCTTATCCAGAGTTTATATTCGTTCCAGAATTTTTCATTTTCCAGAAGATTTCTTACATAATTGATCAATCTTTCAGATCCTTTTTTAAAACAGATGCCATCAAGTCTGAAAATAAAAATACCATGTTCAGTCATAATTGGTTCACTTACCTGCCCTATGTTCATTTTTGAAAGTAAAATCGCAAGCTGAGGAGCTATTTCATTTTTTTTTAATACTCCGATTGATCCTCCTGATCTGGCTGAAACATCTTCACTGAATTGAGATGCAATTCTATTGAAAGGTTCTCCCTGAATAAGTCTTTTTAAAATTTCATTTATTTTTATTTTTAATTCCTCTTCATTTTCTCTTTTTTTTAAAAATATCTGACTTACATAATAACCATCATCATCACATGAGAGCTCAGGATTAGCTGCGATATAATTGTTTATTTCTTCATCAGTAACAATTATCTTACTTTTTACAAACATATTTGATGCTCTGCCAATTATTACTTGTTCTTTAAGCAGTTTTTTATAATCTTCAAAAGTCATTCCTTCTTTCTGAAGGGTTTCATTAAATGCTTTATCTGACATTTTATATTTTTTCTTTATATCATTTATTGCTGCATCTATTTCAGAATCACTGACAAAGATTCCAAATTTTTCAGCTTCTTCTATCTGAAGCTTTGTATCAATGAGCTTTTCAAGTAATTCCTCCTGATGTTTTTTGAAATATTTAAATCTTTCGTCAGGATTGAGTGATTTAATTTCATCATTTGCAACAAATTCCATATATTTATAGAGTTCGCTCCATGTTATTACTTCTTTGTTAACTACAGCTACAACTTTATCAAGAAAAAATTTATTTTCTTCCGCACTGGCTGAAGATTGAAATATAGATTGGAAGTTGAAAAATAAAATTAAAATTACCAGTAAAGCTGATAGTTTTAAAACATAAACTTTACTACCTAGAAAATATTTCATGTAATAAACTCTATTAACATATTCTTGGTAGTTGTTCTCCTGGAAGCATGTCAACCATTCTTGTGCCTCCAATTAATGTTTTCAATAAGACTTTACCTCCTTGACCTGTAACCTCTCCAATTATTGTAGATTCTATCCCGAATGGATGCTTTTTCATCAAAGTAAGTATTTCCTCTGTAACTTCCGGTTTAACAATAGCAATAAAAATACCTTCATTAGCTACAAATAGAGGATCAAGTCCAAGGAGGTCGCATGCTCCTTTAACAGTATCATGAACTGGAATTGAATTTTCATAAATTAAGATATCCTTGCCTGAGTCAAGGGCAATTTCTTTAAGTGTGGTTGCAACTCCACCACGTGTGGGATCTCGCATAATTTTGATAAAAGGAGCGAAGTATTGGAGAATTTCGTTAATTAAACCATTTAATGCTCTGGTGTCACTCAATACGGGTGGTTCAAAGATAAAATCATTTCTTTCAGCCATTACAGCAATTCCATGATTCCCTATAGATCCACTTAAGATAACTTTATCTCCAATTTCTACTTTCATAGGAGACAGTTCGATATTATCTGATAATATGCCAACTCCTGAAGTATTTATAAAAATTCCATCTCCCTTACCTTTGTCAACAACTTTAGTGTCTCCAGCAACTATTTTTACTCCTGCTTTTTTTGCCGATGCAGCAATGCTTTTTAAAATCTTTTCAAAGTCAACCATTGGAAGACCTTCTTCTAATATAAAACCTGCTGTTAGATAAAGAGGTGTAGCACCCACAACAGCTAAATCATTTACAGTGCCGTTTACTGCAAGGTCACCAATATTTCCACCAGGAAAAAATATTGGTGATACAGTGTATGAATCAGTTGTTATAGCAATTTTTCCAGAATGATTAAGAGATATCACAGCAGAGTCCATAAGTGAGGAAAGCTCAAATACTGGTACGACGTATTTTGTTATAAGTTCATGCATTAATTTGCCACCACTTCCATGACCAAGAAGGATTCTATCCATTCATGCTCCTTATCAATTCGATTGTTTCTGTAATATTATACAAAAATAGTTCAAGTAATAGGTAATTATCTACTTGCTTACTGATGTTTTAATTTTATGATCGGTTTTTTAAATTAAAAAGCCACGAAAAGAAAGTTTACAGGGGTTCTGAAACGAACCCCTGTAAAATGAATTTAATTCAGCTTCTCAGAGCCAAAGTTTACTTTGTCTCCATTTATAAATCTGGTAATCATAAAACCTACTGCTGAGACAATCATACATTCCTGTTTGAACTGGCATAACTTGCAGCTTTGTGATTCTTCAGAAGGAGAATGAATGCATTTTACAATTTCAGGAAGGTATGCAATCAAAGTGGACATGTCAACAGACACTTTCATGTCATGCATAGAAGCCCTCCTTACTCTGGCATTAATGCTGCCATACTGGGTTATTTTTATCCCGCCATTAAAAAGCAGAAGATGTCCCAGCAGGCGGATTTCCTCTGCTTTTACATATGAGTTTCAAATAACACAAACTGTAACTTTAAAATATCTATCCTTGATCAGGAAGATGAGAAAAAATCAAGTTGTTAATTAGCTTTCGATTTCTGTTTGAGATTTCCGAATCGTATGTTCAATATGGAATAAAATTTATCTTACCAGTTCTATTAAGAATATTTCAATTTTTTAAATTTATATGTTGTTTAGTAATACAAAACGATATCAAAAAAGTTATTGTAAATCTGTTTATTTGAGGTAAATTTGCAGATAATAGTTAATCTCTATTACAATCTAGATAGATGAAACTAAAAAATCTTTCAATAAATACGAAATTTACACTGTCAATAGCTTTAATAATTTTTGCTTTCTGTATAATGTTTTCATTTCTTTTATATTACCATCTAAAACAAAAAGTTATCGAGGATGCGAATGAAAAAACAAGAATTATTATGACTCAGATTGACGCACTTGGCAATTATGTAAAAGATGAGCTAAGGCCAGCTATATTTAAACTACTTTATGAAACAGGGAAAAAAGATGAGTTTATTGTTGAAGGAATGTCAACCACTCATGTGAGATTGAGTGTTATGAGGAGATTTAATAATAAAATAAAAAACTATACGTACAGAAGAGTTTCAACAGATCCTATTAATCCAGAACATAAAGCAGATGCATTACATGTTCAATTAATTGAATATTTTAAAAAAAATTCTGATAAAGAATCATGGAGCGGAATTATAAAATCAGGAGATCAGGAAATTCTTATAATGGCTAAACCGGTTAATATTGAAAAAGGGTGTTTGATATGCCATGGAAAAATTATTAATGCACCAAAAGCTTTACTTAAAATGTTTCCACGATCAAATGATTTTACGTGGAAAGATGGTGATGTTATAGGTGTTGAATCTGTTTCCATGCCTATTGCTTCAACGCTTGGAGAAATAAAAGGAGTTGCAATATCAACATTTCTTTTTGGTGCGGTTACTCTTCTTTTTCTTTTTGTTACTCTTCATGGAGCATTCTGGAGCTTCGTGATTAAACCATTAAAAAGATTAAGCTTGTTATTCAGAGGCATAGTAGAGGGGACTGAGCCGCTTAATCAAACTATTGAAGTAAAAACAAAGGATGAAATAGGAGAACTCATTTTTTCATTTAATCAGATGGCAAAATATTTATATGAAGCACAGGAGGCTACAAAAAAACATGCTGAAACTCTTCAGACAATATTTGAAGGTATCACAGATCCTCTTGCGCTTGTAAATCCTGACTGTACAGTAGAAATGACAAACCATGCATACAGAGTCTGGATGAAGGAAGGTAGATCAGCGGTCTTTACTAATAAATGCGATATAGAAAAACTTGATAGTGATAAATTGTGTCCGGTTTATTTCCTTAAAAAAGTCGTAGATACTAAAAAGCCATTTTCAGAGTACTGGGAAGGGGATGACGGGAAATATTATTTTATTCATCTCTATCCAATATTTGATGATTCAGGGAATGTGATTAAAGTTGTCCATTATGTTAAAGATATTACGGAGAAACGAAAAATAGAAGACCAGATGCGAATTACAGAAAAACTTGCAGCAATTGGACAACTCTCAGCAGGACTTGCTCATGAGATTAATAATCCACTTGGCGGTATAAGGCTCTGTTTTAACAATTTAATTTCAACTAAAATGGATGAGGAAACAAAAAAGATGCATATTGAAGTTATAAATCATGGCCTTATAAAAATCCAGCAGATTATAAAACAGCTTCTTGATTTTTCAAAACAAACAGAGTTAGTCAAGTCATCCGTTCCGATCAATAGTCTTGTGGAAAATGTATTGAAATTAACTGAATATCTTATATCAAAAAATGGTATTACTGTTATAAGGAAACTTTCACAAGATATTCCTGAAATAATGGTTGATTCAAATAAAATAGAGCAGGTTTTCTTAAATATTGTGCTTAATGCAATTCAGGCAATGGATGGAAGACAAAAAATTCTTACAATAGAGAGCTATATGAAAAACGATAGATGTTTTGTTTCATTTACTGACACAGGTCATGGTATTCCTGAGAGTATACTTCCTAAGATTTTTGATCCATTCTTCACAACCAAGCCAGTTGGACAGGGAACAGGACTTGGACTATCTGTGAGTAAATCTATTGTAGAGCAGCATAATGGCAGGATTCTTGTTGAAACCTCAAAAGCTGGTACAACATTTATTGTGGAGTTACCGATCAAATGAAAGAAAAAATTCTGATAGTTGAAGATGATCCTGCAATGAGACTTGGAATGAGTCATTTTCTTGGATCATGCGGATATTATATTAAATCCTGTGATGATGGATTAAAGGCAATGTCAATACTAGATTCAGAATTTTTTGATATCGCCATTATTGATCTGAGACTTCCCGGAGTTGATGGTCTTAGTTTACTTAAACACATAAAAAATAGATACTTACAAACAGGTGTGATTATTATAACTGCATTTGCTGAAGTTAAGACCGCTGTTCAGGCGATAAAAGATGGAGCTTTTGATTACATTGCTAAACCATTTACAAATGAGGAGCTTATTCTGGTAATAGAAAGATTGCTGAAATTCAGAAATCTTGAAATGGAAGTGCAACACCTAAGCGAAATGGTTAAAAAAAAGGAGGGTTTTGAAGGATTAATATACGCGACTCCTGTTATGAAAGAAATAATTGATAAAATTGAAGCAGTATCGAAAACAGATGTACCTATTCTCATTCAGGGTGAAAGTGGCACAGGCAAAGAATTAGTTGCAAATGCTATTCAAATGCATAGTCTGAGAAAAAATATGCCATATATCAAAATAAATTGTGCTGCAATACCTGAAACTCTTTTTGAGTCTGAACTTTTTGGATATGAAAGAGGCGCTTTTACAGGTGCCATTGAAACCAAAAAGGGAAAATTCGAGCTTGCAAATAGAGGTACATTATTTTTTGATGAAATCGGTGATATGCCCCTCGCTCTTCAGGCAAAACTTTTAAGAGTTATCGAAGATGGAATTATTTATCGTCTTGGAGGTAAAGAACCAATTCAGATTAACATTAGATATATTTATGCAACAAGTAAAAATCTTAAAGAATTAATAAAATCTGAAAAATTCCGGGAAGACCTTTTTTACAGAATAAATGTCATGCCGATATTTATACCACCTTTAAGAGAAAGGAAAGAGGATATCCCGGCATTAATTGAGAATTTTTTAAATATTTTTTCAGAGAAATATAGTAAACAGAATATTACTATTTCTTCTCTAGCATACGAGGCTTTGCTATCTTATGACTATCCTGGCAATGTTAGAGAATTAAAACACGCAATAGAAAGAGCTGTACTTTTATCCAGTGATGGAGTGATTGATGTTAAACATTTGCCTGATGAGTTTTTGCCTGTAAAAGCCTTTCAGAATGATTGCATAGTTAATAAAATTACACTTAAAGAATGTCTGGAAAGCTTTGAAAAAAATCTTATAATTAAAGCACTTCAAGAATGTGGAGGCAAAAAAATAGAAGCAGCTAAAAAACTTGGTATAAGCAGAAAAGCTTTATGGGAGAAAATGAAAGCTTATGGAATAGACAGCGGAGGGGGAGGGATTTGAACCCCCGGTAGGAGATACCCTACAGCGGTTTTCAAGACCGCCGCCTTAAGCCACTCGGCCACCCCTCCAATTTCTTATTATACCAGTTATTCATACCTTAATGCATCAATTGGATTGAGTAATGAAGCTTTATAGGCTGGATAAAAACCAAAGAAAATACCAACGAAAGCGGAGAATCCAAAGGCTATTAAAGTTGAAAGTACAGAGATACTAACAGGCCATTGCATTGCTGCAGAAACAATCAAGGAAGCAATAATACCAAATACTAGTCCAATAATTCCACCGATTGTTGTTAAAAATACTGACTCTATAAGGAACTGCATTCGTATATCTTTTGGCTTTGCACCAACTGCTATTCTTATCCCAATCTCGCGGGTTCTCTCTGTTACTGAAACCAGCATAATATTCATAATACCTATTCCTCCAACAACTAAAGAAACCGATGCTATAGCTCCTAAAAGGATTGACATTGTTTGCGTTGATTCTTTAGCAGCCTCAAGCATTTGTGTAAGATCTCTCACTGTAAAGTCATCTTCCTGCTTTTGTCCTATTCTGTGTCTCTGTCTGAGGAGAGCTGTTATCTGCTCTGTAGCTAAAGACATCTCTTCAAGCGAGTTTGCTTTAACATATATTATTTTAACTCTGCCTGGAAGAACTTGGCCAAAAAGTGTTCTTTGTGCTGTGGTAATTGGAACATAGATGATATCATCCTGATCCTGTCCCATCATAGATTGACCTTTTTCTTCAAGAACGCCAACAACTTCAAAAGGAATTTTTGTAATTCTGATGATTTTACCAACAGGATCAAGATCTCCGAAAAGCTGTGTAACAAGGGTTTGGCCTATAACCGCCACTCTTGTTCCACTTCTAACGTCCTGCTCTGTTAAAAATCTTCCTGAAGTAACATTCCAGTCTCTGACTATTGTCATATCAGGAGTCGTTCCAATTACTCCAGTTGACCAGTTCTGGTTTGCAAAAACAACCTGTGCTGTCCCTGAAATCACAGGTGCAACCGCAGATACTGCAGAGCACTCTTTTGCAATTGCCTCAGCATCTGCCATTGTAAGAGTTTGTTGCGTTCCTGCTCCCATTCTTATACCACCCTGTGTTGTTGAACCAGGCATAATAAGAATCATATTGCTTCCTATGCTTGATATCTGTTCTGAAATTTTCTCACTCGCACCTGTTCCAATTGCAACCATTGTTACCACAGCACCAACACCTATAATAATTCCAAGGATGGCAAGAAAAGAACGCATTGCATTAGCTATAAGTGATCTTAAAGCAATGTTAACTATTGATGATATCGCTATCATGATTTTGTATCACTTATTATTTTACCGTCTAAAAACCTTATCTGTCTTTTACCGAATTCTGCTATATCTGGTTCATGAGTAACTATGATTGTGGTAAGACCTTGATCTTCATTTAAGTTTTTAAATATTTCCATTATCTCAACACTTGCCTTTGAATCAAGATTACCTGTTGGTTCATCTGCAAATATTATTGATGGATTATTAATTAAGGCACGGGCAATTGCAACTCGCTGCTGCTGTCCTCCGCTTAACTGTCTTGGATAGTGATGTGCTCTTTCCTTAAGTCCAACTGCTTCCAGCATATGTAGTGCTCTTTGTTTTCTCTCCTTAGATGAAGCTCCAGCATAAATGAGAGGTAGTTCAACATTTTCTAAAGCTGTAGCTCTTGGAAGTAGATTAAACTGTTGAAATACAAAACCTATTTTTTTATTTCTTATTTCAGCAAGTTTATTTACATCCATTGTTGATACATCAATGCCTTCAAGATAGTATTTCCCAGATGTGGGAGTATCAAGACATCCAACAATATTCATGAATGTGGATTTGCCAGAACCTGAAGGTCCCATAATACAAACAAATTCTCCCTTTTCTATACTTACTGAAATACCATGAAGCACTACAAGTTCATTTTCACCGAATCGATAGCTTTTGATAACATTTTCGAATTTTATAATTGGCATGCTTAAAACCTTGGAGGAGGATTTCCTGTGGAAGACTTATTGTTTTTTTTGTTTGTCTGTATATCAACAATGACTTCTTGTCCTTCCTTTATATCTCCCTCAACAAGTTCGGTCCATTCTCCATCAGTTATTCCTGTTTTAATGTTAACTCTTACTGGTTTTCCATCTCTTATAATCCAGACCCCCTGTTGTTTTGAAGGTGAAGTATTTGGCATTTTAAATCTTAAAGCAGTATTTGGAATTTTAAGGATGTTTGTCTTTTCCTGAGTTACAAAAGTAACATTTGCAGTCATTCCAGGTTTAAGAAGCAGATGAGTGTTATCAACGGCAATTACAACATCATAAGTTACAACATTTTGCACAACTGTTGGAGAGAGCCTTATCTGAGCTACAACTCCTGTAAATTTTCTATCAGGATAAGCATCTACTGTGAATGTTGCTTCCATTCCTGTTTTTATTTTTGATATATCTGCTTCATCAACATTGGTATCAACCTGCATTTTTGTTAGGTCAGGAGCTATGGTAAATAATGTTGGAGTTTGGAAACTGGCTGCAACTGTCTGTCCTACTTCAACATTTTTGGCAATTACAACGCCATTAACAGGAGAGACAATTCTTGTATATCCAAGATTTGTTTTTGCCTGTTTTACTCCTGCCTCTGATTTTCTGACTTGAGCCACAGCCATCTCATATTGAGCTCTAGCACTGTCATAGGCTGTTTCAGCATCATCAAGCTCACTGCGAGAAATAAGATCACGTTTAAAAAGTTCCTGTTTTCGTTTAAGAGTTCTCGCAGCATCTTTTAAAGTAACATTAGCTTTAAAAAGATTTGACCTTGCATTGTAAAGGTCTGCTTCAGCCTGCTTTAGGTCATTCTCAAAAGGAGTTGGATCAATTTGTGCAATGAGCTGATCTTTTTTAACAAGAGAGTTATAGTCAGCATATAAATCCACAATTGTCCCGGAAACTCTGGTACCAACTAGGATGGTTGTTACAGGATTAACATTTCCTGTTGCAGTAACTGTCTGGATAATAGTGCCTCTTTGAACTTTAATAGTCTTAAACTCTGTTTTTTTTGAACCTGAAAAAATAATAATTAAAGCTATTACAATTATAATTAATGAAATTGCTGAAATTAAAACTATTTTTTTCTTATTTTTCATTTCTCCATTCCTACTGTTTTTAGTATTTGTGCATAGGTTACATTATAATCATAAACTGCCTGCCAGTACTGTGTATTTGATTGTTCATAAAGAACTATGGCATCAACAACTTCAATTGAGCTTCCTATGCCAACCTCGTATCTTCCCATTGCCAGGTCAAGATTTTCTTTTGCCTGTTTTAAAGTAATTTTTAGAGTATCAATTTTCTGAGAAGCTTCTTTAAGCTGTACAAAAAGATTTTTTATCTGGGAAATTATCTGTTGTCTTAGAGACTCTTCTTTATAGGAGTAATAAGATATATCAGCCTTTGCCTGTTTAAGCTTATATGTAGTTGACCATCCACTAAAAATAGGAAGATTCATCTGAAAAAGAAGTGTCCATTGTCTATCCAGAGGGAAATCTTCGTTGGAATAACCATAGGTTCCTGTACCTGTAAATACTGGCAAATACTCTTTCTTAACGAGTTCTTCACTTGAGATTGAAGCCTTTTTATTAAGCTTCATTGCCTGAAGTTGTGGATTCCTTTGTATTGCGATATTTAATGATTCATTCTCATCGAGTTTTCTTACAGCATATTCTTCGTCTTTTATATCAAAATCCGGTATATCAATGATACCCATTGCTACTTTTAAATTTAAAAGAGCCTGTTTTAGTTCTTTTTGAGCGGTTATTAAATTGAGCTTTGCATTACTCACCTCAACCTCTGCTTTTGTTACTTCTATTTTTGGTTTAAGCCCTACATCATAAAATCCTTTTGCAAGATCAAGATGTCTCTGTGCCTGTCTTAAAACTTCTTCAGCTGTCTGCTTCTGTTTCTGTGATTTAAGAAGGTAAAAATATGCTTCTTTAACATTATAAATGATCTGTAAAACTGTATCTCTATCCTGCCATTCTGTTGCTTTATAAAGCTCTTGCTGGATTTGTACCTGTTTGGATGTTTTTCCAAAATCAAAAAGCGTTTGCGTAAGGCTGAGCTGTCCTGAATACTCATTTGAGTATTCACTTCCTGAATATGAATATCCATTGTACTCTTTCTTCCCTCCTCTGTTTTCCTGATAGCGTCTCTGATATCCCAACGATAAATCTAATTGAGGGAAATAACCTGAACGGGCTTCTCCTATTTTGAAAAAACTTTTTTCCACACCAAATTTTGAAGCAATCACTTCAGGATTTTTCGTTAAGGCTATATCGATACATTCATCTAAAGAAAGAACTTCAAGTTCTTCAGCAAAAACTGGAAATAATGCTGTATCGATAATGAAAAATAAAGCCAGCAATGTAACTGTAATAAAAACTGATATTTTATTCATCCTGTTACCATTGTAACTTGAAAAATTCTGTTATAATCACTACTGTATATTTTATTTATTAATTGAACACTTCCTGTTTTTTCCGTCATTATGTCCCACAATTACGCTTATTCATATATATATTATATATCAACAACTTCCAATAGAAAACATACATACAAAGTTGTTGAAGCAGGCATACAATATTGCGAGGTAACATAATTTTTAAAATCTTGTATTGAATGATAAAATATGAAAATGTTTAGATGGCCTTTCAAGATTATAATTCTTATAGTTTTTGTTTATTTTGTTTACATTATTATTTATCCATTTATGGTAGATGTTTCTTCTCTGAAAAAGAAGAATCCAGAACTTACTGCAATGATGAAATATCGTATTGAACAGTGGGGGAAAAAGGGTAAAAAAATAAAGATAAAAAAAATATGGATGCCATTAAACAGAATCTCACCCTATCTTGTTAAGGCAGTACTTATTGGTGAGGATGATAAATTTTATAGACACTCAGGATTTGATATTGATGGCATAAAAAAAGCAATTGAAAAAGATATCAGGGAAAAAAAACTTAAATACGGTGGTAGCACAATTACACAACAACTGGCAAAAAATCTCTATCTCAGTCCATCTAAAAATCCTGTAAGGAAGATTCAGGAAGCAATAATTACATGGAGGATTGAAAAAACACTTTCTAAAAAAAGAATTCTTGAACTTTATTTGAATGTTGCAGAGTGGGGCGAGGGAATTTTCGGAGCTGAGGCAGCAGCAAGACACTACTTTGGTAAGTCAGCTTTTGACCTTAATCCTATGGAATCAGCAAAACTTACCGCTTCTCTCCCAAATCCAATAAAATATAATCCTACTGGTAATTCAAGATTTGTGGAGAAGAGGGCCCATCTCATTTATTTTATAATGCAGAAAAGAGGAATAATCAAGGAGGAGTATACAGAACCTGAAAGTGATGATGTCACGCCTGTTTTGCAGGAAAAAAAGGAGGAAACAGAAAAGCCTTCTAATCCAGAGAATGAAAACGTCCAGCCTCCTTTAAAATAGCTTCAACTTCCTTCAAAATAGGTAATTTTATTATTTCATCAACTGTTACAGGAAGTTTTCTCTGCCAGTTTGGATATTCCATGATAGTTCCTGGAAAGTTTGCCTGTTCTTCCATGAAAAGCAAATCTTCAGGATACATAAGAAAATATCTTGATTGAGTATTGGCAAGAAATTTTATTATGGCAAAAAGTAGTTCTTCCATTTCAGACTTTGAATTATCAGGAAGATTTTGAAGTTCTTTTATCAATCCCTCATTGTTTAAAAGGTTGATAATTTTTTCTTTGTCCCTTTGTCTTTCTGATAAAGCTTCCTCTACCTGAGACTCATTGAAGATGGAGAATTGCTTTCTAAGTTTAATATCCCTTGCATTCCAAAATCCTCTGAGTGTGGGTAAGTCATGAGTGGTTATACTGCACAGAGCATCTACTGGATAAAGATGCGATGATTTATATGCAGAACCATCTTTTTCAAAATAAAATACCTTCCATGAACATATTTTCCTCTTAATTAACTCGTTTTTCATCCATTCCTCTGCTGTTCCAAGGTCTTCTCCAATAACTCCTGTTCTGTTTAACTGACTTTCAAGAGCAATAATACCAAGCAAATCTTTCCATGGATATTTTACATATGCGCCCTGTTCAGGATTACTGTCTTCAGGTATCCAGAAAGCTCTAAATAGCCCTAGAGCATGGTCAATTCTTAATAAAGAACTGTTCATGTTGCATTTTAAGAGTTTTATAAAAGGAATATACGCCTGGTCTTTTAGTTTAAATGGGATAACAGGTGGAAATCCCCATTTCTGGCCATTTGGGTTAAAATCATCTGGTGGTGCACCATGTTCTGAAGAAAGAGCATATATTTCCTGATTAATCCAGACATCAAAGCTTGATTTAATTGAACCAAAAGCGATATCCATGCATAAATTGTATTGTTTAAAACTATCGATCTCTTCATCTATAAGCCATTGAAGATATTGATAAAAAAGAACTTCTTTTTCATTTTCCTGATAAATTCTGTCAATGCTTTCTTTTTCGGGCTTTCTGAATTTTTGCTCCCAGTTTTGCCAGTTTTTCCCCAGTTCTTCCCTTAAAAAACAAAAAATAGAAAAAGATTTTAAATCTTCTCTTATAAGGGGATGAAGTTTATTTTTATAGTCAATAAAATTATTTACCTTTTGTGGCTCATTAATGTAATTTTTATAAAATAGTTCAAATTCAGTTCTGAGAGCTCGCATTTTGTCCTGCCATACATTGGAATAATTAAAAAATTTTTCATCTTTTTCTCTGACAGGACATCTGGAGATGTAAAGAGGTGTTTTAAACTGTCTTGATATGGAGGAGTAAGGACTAATGCCGTATAAATCATTAGGATCATTTAAATGTAGAGGATTGATACTGATAAATCCTCCCTTGCCATCTACATATTTTGATATATATTTTAGGTGAGAGAAATCTCCCTCCCTTTTATCTCCTCTCAGACTCCATAGATTGCAGTGCAGTCCCCATGTTTTATTTTGAAATGGAATGAAGCAATTCTCCGGCACGACTATCAATAAGCTTTCTTTATTGAATTCTTTTGAAAAAAGACACATCTTGTAGTATCCAATGGATAATAAAGGGATTGAAACATTGTATTTAAAATAAGTCCCATTTTCAAAAATTCTACATTCATCTTTATGTAAGGCTTCAGAATTTAAATGCAAAAACATAGGTTCGGATTCATTGCCTGAATCTTTAAAAGGAACAATTTCAATGTAATCAACATGTTGATTTTCTTTTAAATAAATATGTATTGTAGAACCTGGTTCAATTACATAAACAGGTTCTACAGAATTTTTCCATGGATAGCTGTCAAAATAATTAATCCATTTTATAAGGATTTCTTTATCAAGCCTGAACCCCATGGAAGAAATTAATCCTGTTTTTGTCTCAAGAGAGATATCAATGCGTTCGCCTTTATAGTTGTAATACGATGGAAGTATTCCAACTAAATCAGAAAGCCTACATATCAATTGTTTCATTTTCTTCAAGATAAAGCTCTCCTGCATCATAGTCATACGCAAAAAGTTCTGCATATCTACCCCAATCTATAGCTGTCTCAAGCTGATTCCAGGCTTCTTCCGGTGTGAAGTGATTTTTAAGAATATCAATAAAAAATTCCTCAGAAACCCTGTGTTTTGAAATTGTTGAAAGAACTTGAACGATCTGCTTTATCAGTTGGACATTCTGTAAAGCAGCTTCTTTGAATATTTCCTTTTTTTCAAGAGTATCAGCTTGTGCCCATTTTCCCCCTTTCTCAGTAAGAATAAAATCTCCTTCTTTTATTTCTCCAAAATCAAGTATTACAGAGGCTTCTATCAAGGGGAAGATATCATCAAGTTCCATGCTAAGTTCAGAACTGAGAGCATAGATGTCAACCCTGCCACCCTTGTCATGAACAAGTTCAATAAGTCCGGCAATTGCACCAACTTTTGCATGAGGAAGAAATTGATACCTGCCAGCAGCAAGCATCATAGGAATCTCCTCTGGAGGTTTTATAAGTATTGTATATATTTTATCAAGCAAGAATTTGAAATCTCTTGAGTTTTTATCTCTAGGATAGGGAAGCTCTAGAGGTATTTGAGCTTTAACTCTCCCAGGATTATGGCTTAAGACTACAGCCCGAGATGACATGCTTACAGCTTCTTCAATGTTATGCGTAACTAAAACTATGGCTTTTGCTGGCATTTTACCTTCTCTCCACAAGTCAATAATATCACCACGCAGATTATCCGCTGTCAGAACATCCAGTGCTGAAAAAGGTTCATCCATAAGGAGAAGCTCAGGTTCAACAGCCAGTGCTCTTGCAATTCCAACTCTCTGCCTCATTCCACCGCTTAATTCTCGGGGATAGGCATCTTCAAATCCATCAAGCCCGACCAGGTCAATTGCCCGTATTGCTTTTGCATTGATCTCTTCATCATTTAGGCCCTGTCCAACCAGACCTACTCTTACATTTTCAAGAACATTAAACCACGGAAATAGAGCAAAACTCTGAAATACAACAGCTATTCGGGCATCAGCTTTCTTAAGAGGAATTCCCTTGTATAAAACCTCTCCTTCAGTAGGTTCAATAATCCCCGCCATAATTCTTAAAAGAGTTGACTTTCCAGCGCCTGATTGTCCAAGAATTGAAACAAAATCACCAGAAAATATGTTCAGATTAATATTATCAAGAACAGTAATGTCTCTTCCTTTGCCAATCAGAAAGGATTTTTTAACATTTTTTAATTCAAGAATGACTTCTTTTGCCATTTCAACTCCTTTCTGTTATTATTAGTATCACCAAGAACCTACTTATTCAAGAAGGTATTTTGTTTTAGCCAGAATAAAAAGTCTTTTCCAGACCAGTCGGTTAATGCCAACAACAATTAAAGACATGAAACATGTTGAAATCAAGAGGAGTCCAAAATTTCCTGAAGCGCTCGATAAACTTATTAAAGCACCAAGCCCTGCTGCGTGCATTATTTTGCCACCAAAAGAGACATACTCGCTTACAATTGTAGCATTCCATGCACCTCCAGATGCAGTAATCAATCCTGTAACAAGATAAGGGAATATACCTGGAAGTATAAGAATTTTCCATTTTCTGATTCCCTTAATCCCATATACTCTGGAAATTTCAATTAAGTCTTTGGGAATGGCAGATGCTCCAGCAATTATATTAAAAAGAAGATACCACTGTGTGCCAAGAAGCATTAAAAACACAGCACCTATGTCAAGACTTCCTCCAAGTTTAATAAGCAAAAGAAGAATAACAGGGAAAATTGCTGTAGCTGGAACGCTTGCTGCTATTTGAACAATTCCCTGTAGCATTTTTGCGGCTCTTGGATTTAAGCCAATATAAACACCAACTGGAAGAGTCCATGCAAGAGCTATTAAAAGAGCTACAGAAACCCTGAGCAAGGAATAAAATGCTGATTTTATTATAGTTAAAATATTATCAAGACTAACAGATGAGACTATTGAAGAAGCCTTTAAAATCGCCCAGATAATTATAATTGAAATAACCATTAACAAAATGAGTCCTAGGGCTTTACTTATTTTATTCATAACAGGATTCCCGGATAAAATGAACTCTCTGTAACTGAATTTTTCTATCTTATTAATCGCGTTGTTTAATGTGTCAACAACTTTCTTAATAAAAACAGAACCTGAAAAAATATTAAAAATTAAAGACTCTCTTTCCTCTTCAGGAGGAACTGTTTCAATTCTGAACTTTTGACACCATACAATAAGAGGTCGCCAGATAAAAAGGTCGATGATAACTATTAATAGAATCATCATACCAAGTCCATACATTACATATTCAATATTGCCGGAGTTGGCTGCTATTTGAATATATGAACCAAGACCGGGCAGTCTGAAATCTCTATCTTCAAGAACAAACATTTCACATGCCATTAGAAAAAACCAGCCTCCAGCCACACTCATCATACTATTCCAGATAAGTCCAATAGCACTAAAAGGAAGGTCAAGCCTGAGGAATTTTGAAAACTTGTTGAACTTGAAAACTTTAACCACCTCTCTCATTTCTTTTGGAATTGTACTTATTGAGTGATAAAAGCTGAAAGTCATATTCCATACCTGACCAGTAAAAATAAGAAGAATGCAGGCAAGTTCAAGGCCTATTCTTTTTCCGGGGAAAAGGGCTATCATAGCTAAAACAACTCCTGGCAGAAAAGAAAGCACAGGGATGGATTGAAGGATATCAAGTAGAGGAATCATTATTTTTTCATGAATTTTGGTTCTTGATGCAGTATATCCATACCATATTGAGAAAACAAGAGATAAAAGATAGGCAGAAAAAATTCTAGCAACAGATTGTAGAGCGTATTGCGGAATATTTGACGGATTTAAATTTATTTCTAGTGTTCTGTCATAAGGTGTTCCCCATTCAGATGCAATATATATTAAGAATGAAAGAATACCTAGAATGATAAGAAATACAACTATATCAATTAATCTTACCTTGAATGTTTCAGCAGGAATAGAGATGGGTATTTTCATTTTATACTCTCCGGAAACGAAATCTAAATCTTTGCATTATAAAACAATAGATTCAAAAAATTACAGTAATAATTCTATTTAATTCTATAACATATAATAAATACTCAATAATTTCTGACAAATGAGTCCACAGACTTTAACGCAATATGCTTTTTATTCTCTTTAAGCAAAGAATTGTTTAAATTATTGACCAAATATAATATATTGATATAGATTAACTCAATATGTTATGATGAACTTATGGAAAATAAAGATTACTATAAAATTCTTGGTGTTAATAAAGACGCTTCACAGGAGGATATTAAAAAGGCTTATCGCAAGCTTGCAAGGAAGTATCATCCTGATTTAAACCCGGGGAACAAAGAGGCTGAAGAAAAATTTAAAGAGATTAATGAAGCTTACGCAGTCCTAAGTGACCCTAAGAAGAGAGAGGAATATGACAGAGGTGGCAGCTTTGATTTTAAAGGCTTTGACTTTGGAGGATATGATTTTACAAGAGATTTTGACTTAGGAGATATTTTTGGGGATCTCTTTGGCGAAACTTTTCGTTCTACTCAAACTATTCATGCCAGAGGTGAAGATATTATTATTCCAGTTACTCTGACTTTCGAGGAAGCTTACAATGGAACAATCAAGCCAATTACATATCAAAGATATATAGAATGTAACACCTGTCATGGAAGCGGTGCAGATTCTGTTGATATTTGTAAGAGATGTGGTGGAACTGGAAAAATTCAGACTTCACGAGGATTTTTCAGAGCCAGTCAGATATGTCCTCAATGTGGTGGAACTGGTAAGATTGCAGCATCTAAATGCAAAAATTGCGGAGGATTGGGCAGGATTTTAACTACTGAGACAGTTAAGGCAAAGATTCCTGCTGGAGTTGATACTGGTTCGAATGTCAAGGTTAAAGGATATGGAAATGCCGGAAGAGGTGGAGCTTTATATGGGGATTTAATCCTTGAGGTTACAGTTGTTTCTCATCCTTTATTCACAAGAAAGGGTGATGATATATATCTTGATATTCCTGTGACAGTTGTTGAGGCGGCTTTAGGGGCAAAAATTGATGTACCCACTCCAGATGGACATACAGTCAAAATGAAAATACCTGAAGGCACTCAGTGCGGGCAGAAGTTCAGAATTTCTGGAAAAGGCTTTCCTTCTCCAACAGGAAGTAAAAGAGGAGATATGTATGTTGTAGTGAAAATTGTTGTGCCAAAAGGGTTAACTGTAAATGATAAGGAACAGATTAAGAAAATTGAGCAACTATATAAAGAAAATCCGAGAGATGCAATGTTAAGGAGGTAAAGATGAAGCAGGATGAAAAATTATATATGATTAGCATGGTCTGCAAACTTCTTAACGTGCATCCTCAAACTCTGAGATGTTATGAAAGAGAAGGATTTATAAAACCAAAGAGAATTAAAAGACAGAGAGTTTATACTGATGAAGACCTTGAAAGGCTCAATTTTGTTATCAGGCTTACAAAGGAATTTGGTGTTAATAGAGCCGGAGTGGATATTATTCTCAGAATGCGAGACAGAATGCAAATTTTAGAACAATTTATGCACGAAATGTTTCGTTATCTTGATGAAGATATAAAGGAAACAATAGAAAAAAGAATGAAAAAGTTTTTTGAAGAAATTTAAGGAGGTTTAACAATGAGATTCGACAAGTTGACCTATAAAACTCAGGAAGCAATTAGAGATGCTCAAAAAATTGCTTCTCAATATGGTAATCAACAGATCGATGTAGAGCATCTTATGTATGCATTGCTTGAGGATAGCGAAGGACTTGTAACCCGAATTCTCAAAGAATGCGGAGCGGATTTACATGCTATAAAAGAAGATTTAAAGAAAGCGATAGACAAATTTCCAAAAATACATGGTACACAGCCACTTGAACAGATATATATCACCCAGAGACTCAATCAGCTTTTTGAAAAAGCTGAGCAAGAGGCTCAACATCTTAAAGATGAATACATTAGTGTGGAACATCTTCTTATAGCTTTATTTGATATTGGAGGTCCTGCACTTGATGCAATAAAGAAACAGACTATAACCCGACAAAAAGTTCTGGATACAATGAGAGCAATTCGTGGTGTACATCAAGTAACTGACCCCAATCCTGAGGAAAAGTATCAGTCATTGGTTCGTTATGGAAAAAATCTCACAGAACTCGCCAGAAAGGGTAAATTAGATCCTGTTATTGGAAGAGATGAGGAAATCAGAAGAGTTGTGCAGGTTTTAAGTCGTAGGACAAAAAATAATCCTGTGCTTATTGGTGATCCAGGAGTTGGTAAAACAGCCATTGTTGAAGGACTTGCACAGAGAATAGTTGCCGGTGATGTTCCAGAGTCCTTGCGGGATAAAGAATTAATTGCTCTTGATATAGGATCACTTCTTGCAGGCGCGAAGTATCGTGGAGAGTTTGAAGAAAGACTAAAAGCTGTGTTAAAGGAAATCACACAGTCAGAAGGTAAAATTATCACATTTATAGATGAACTTCATACTCTGGTCGGTGCTGGTGCTGCGGAAGGAGCGGTTGACGCTGCTAATATGCTTAAACCAGCGCTTGCTCGTGGAGAACTCCGCTGTATAGGTGCTACAACAGTTACTGAATACAGAAAATACATTGAAAAAGATCCTGCACTTGAAAGAAGATTTCAGCCTATTTTAGTAAAAGAACCATCTGTTGAAGAGACCATATCAATTCTGAGAGGGCTTAAAGAAAGATACGAGGTTCATCATGGTGTAAAGATAAAAGACTCTGCACTTGTTGCTGCTGCAGTTCTTTCGCACAGATACATTACTGATCGATATCTTCCTGACAAAGCAATTGACCTTATAGATGAGGCAGCTGCGAAGCTTAGAATGGAGATTGATAGCATGCCAATTGAGCTTGATGAAATAGAACGTAAGCTCAGACAGCTTGAGATAGAGCGTCAGGCATTAAGCAAGGAACCAACTGAGGATGCAAAGGAGAAGATAGAAAAAATTTCTCAGGAAATAGAAGAACTTCTTGTCAAGAAGGAGCAGTTAAGCAAACAGTGGCAGGCTGAAAAAGAGATTATTTTAAAAATTCGTGAGATTAAGGCAGAAATCGAACAGGTACGTATTGCCTCTGAACAGGCCGAGCGTCAGGGAGATTTAACAAGGGCTGCTGAGTTGAGATATGGCAGACTGATTGAACTACAGAAGGCACTTGAACAGGAAAACGTCAGGCTTAAGGAGATTCAGGGCAAAAGGAAGATGCTCAAAGAAGAGGTTGATGAGGAGGATATTGCAGAAGTTGTTGCCAAGTGGACAGGAATTCCTGTTAAAAGACTCCTTGAAAGTGAGACCCAAAAACTTCTAAAGATGGAGGAAAGATTACGTGAAAGAGTTGTTGGTCAGGATGAGGCAATTATTGCAGTATCAAATGCAATAAGAAGAGCAAGAGCAGGATTACAGGATCCGAATCGTCCGATTGGTTCATTTATGTTTCTTGGCCCAACAGGAGTTGGTAAAACAGAGCTTGCGAAGGCGCTTGCAGAGTTTCTCTTTGATGATGAAAATGCCATGATTCGTATTGATATGTCTGAGTATCAGGAACGTCATACAGTAAGTCGTCTTATAGGCGCACCTCCTGGTTATGTTGGATATGAAGAAGGTGGACAGCTTACTGAAGCTGTGCGGAGACGTCCTTACAGTGTTGTTCTTTTTGATGAGGTTGAAAAGGCTCATCCTGAAGTTTTCAATGTATTTTTACAGATTCTTGATGATGGACGTCTTACTGATGGACATGGAAGAGTTGTTGATTTTAGAAATACAATTATAATAATGACATCAAATATCGGAAGTAGTCATATTCAGGAGTTTCTGGAACATGGTGGAACAGAGCACTGGCAGGATCTTAAGAAGGATTTGAGAAAAAGAATAACAGATGATCTAAGAGCATTTTTCAGACCTGAATTTTTAAACAGAATTGATGAAATAATAATATTCAATCCACTGAGCAAGGAAGTAATGAAAGATATTATTGAAATTCAGATAAAGAGAATTAAACAATATCTCAAAAATCGCAAAATTGACATTGTTCTTACAGAGCAGGCTAAAGAATATCTTGCAAGAATTGGTTATGATCCAGTTTACGGAGCAAGACCTTTAAGAAGGATATTACAGAAGGAGATTCTCGATTCACTTGCTATAAAATTAATTGAGGGTGTATTTAAAGAAGGTGATACTGTAGAAGTAGATTTCAAAGATGGTAAAATAATATTTGAACGGATTGTGTTAGCAGAGACAGCCTAAATAAAATTTTAGGAGGTATATCATGTCTATTGTAAAATGGAGTCCCTTAAAAGAAATTGAAGAGATGAGAAAAGAAATGGACAGACTTTTTGAAGAATTTCTTTCTCCTATAAGACGTAAAAGAGCAGCAACTACAGAAGGTGTTATTTCACCAAATATTGATATTTTTGAGAAAGGAAATGAAGTAGTTATTCAGGTGGAAATTCCAGGTGTTGAGAAAGAAGATATAGATTTAACCATTACAGATGACAGACTTATAATTAAAGGAGAAGTTAAAAAACCTGAGGGTATTTCTGATGATGATTATGTTCTAAATGAAAGAAGCTTTGGACCTTTTTCAAGAAATATTAGTTTACCTATGGATGTTGATAAAGCTTCAGTTAAAGCAAATTTAAAAAATGGGATTCTCGAGATTGTCATTTTAAGAAAAGAGCAGGCAAGACCAAAAGAGATAAAAATTCAACTCGAGTAAAGCACAGCTTATAAAGTTTAAATTTCATTGTCCGCTTCAACTGGAGCGGACAATGCTCTCTTCTTTTGCGATTTTATCAAGGATTCCGTTTATAAATGCTGCACTTTGTTTTGTAGAGTACTTTTTGGCAATTTCTATAGCTTCATTGATTGTAACTTGGTATGGTATGTCTTGACGATATAATATTTCATAAATTGCGAATCTTAAAATATTTTTATCAATGGTAATGATGCGTTCCATATTCCATTTATTTGTATATTTTTGAATAATAGTATCAATAGTATCAATATGTTCTATTGTTCCTTCTATTAGTTTAGTTGTAAATGATTTAATATCATGGTCCTGTTCTTCATTTCTTTCCCAGAATTTTTCAAGTTCTTCCTGTAACAGGTTATAATCACTTATTTTTTCAGTATTTTCATTCATTTCACAGGCATATAGAAATTGTAAAACATATTCTCTTGCTTTTCTTCTTTTCATTATTGCTAATCCTGTGTGCCTGGTCTATTTCATCTGTTCTATTACTCTTGCCATTTCAATGGCTACCATGGCTGCATCCCAGCCTTTATTCCCAGCTTTTGAACCAGCTCTTTCTATTGCCTGTTCAATTGTATCCGCTGTAATAATACCGAAAGAAACAGGTATCCCGACTTCAAGACTAACAAGTGCGATTCCTTTAGATACTTCAGCGGCAATGTAGTCAAAATGAGGCGTTGCTCCTCTAATTAAAGTGCCCAGACAGATTACTGCATTAAACCTGCCAGACTGAGCTAACTTTTTTGCAACAAGAGGAATTTCAAATGAACCAGGAACTCGCACGGCTTCGATGTCACTTTCTTTTGCTCCATGTCTTATTAAGGCATCCAGTGCACCTTCCAGAAGTTTTGAAGTTATAAATTCATTAAACCTGCTTACAACAATTCCAAATTTTAATCCTTGAGCTTCCAGCTTTCCTTCAATGATTTTCATGATATCCTCCTTTTATGGGTAAAATAATTCAAATCGTCTCATTCTAACATTTATCACAAGTGCAATGCCTGTAAAATTAGCAAGAAGAGTTGTCCCACCATAACTCATGAATGGCAATGGGATTCCTACCACAGGCATAATCCCCAGTGTCATTCCAATATTAATAAAAAAATATAAAACAAAAATGGAAGTAAACCCTATTGCTAGAAGTTTTCCGAAACTATTTTTTGCAATTACAGAGGTCTGAAAGCATCTTATAAATACTGTAAAATATAATGCTAAAAGAATTAAACAACCTATGAATCCCCATTCTTCTGAAAAAATGGGGAAAATAAAATCAGTATGTCGTTCAGGAAGAAATTTTAAAGGACCCTGTGTGCCTTCCAGAAATCCTTTGCCAAATAGGCCGCCAGAACCTACTGTAATTACTGATTGCATAATATTATAACCAATTCCACTGGGGTCTATACTGGGATCAATAAATGCAATTAGTCTATTTTTCTGATATTCTTTCAGTCCTGCCCATAGAATTTCCCATAAAAAAACAATTGAAGTAATAAATAAAGACAAAAACAATATCAGTAATCTTATAGTTAAGCCTTTGTAAATAATCATTATAATTGTAATGGTAAGAATTAAAATTGCGGTTCCAAGATCAGGCTGCTTCATAATAAGTAAGAACGGGATTATTCCAAAAATAATTAATGTTTTTAGAGTATCTTTTGCTGATAAAGGTGATTCTTTATTTTCAAGAAATGCTGAGACGCTTATTATAAAAATGATCTTGAATATTTCTGATGGCTGAAATGAAAAAAAACCAAGATTTATCCATCGTTTTGCTCCCATTGCTGTCTTACCCATAAAAAGGACGATAATTAAAAGTGAAATTCCTATAATATACAAAATTAACCAGTACTCTTTTATTTTTACATAGTCAAATGTTACGAAAATAACCAAGGTCATAATAGCTATTAAAAGCCATATCAACTGTTTTATATAAAACGGAGGACTCTCTCCTTCATCAAGTGGCGGTCTTGTGGCGCTGTAAATTGTAAGTATTCCTATAATACAGATAAAAAGAACAATGCAAAAAGTAATCCAGTCAAAATGTTCAAGCATTCTTCTATCAATTTTTAACATTTAATTGCCTCTTTTTTATAATGTATCCCTCAAGAATATTTTTCGCCAGTGGTGCAGCTACTCCACCTCCACTTCCACCATGTTCAACAATTAAAGAAAAAGCCATCTCAGGGTTATCTACTGGAGCAAAACCAACAAACCATGCATGGTGTTCAATATTTTTATATGATGACTTTCCTTTGAATTTTTTACTTACTACCTGAACTGTTCCTGTTTTGCCACCGAATTTTATCAAATAAGAACGTGCACCTGCAGCAGTACCATTGGGTTCATTTACAACAGCAGATAATGCATCTTTAATTATTTCAAGATTTTCACGATTAAGATTGAGATTTTCTTTACGGGTTTCCATATTTCTTATTATATGAACACTTGTTTTTATACCTCCATTGACCACCTCAGCCATGACATTTGCCATCTGTAACGGTGTAACTTTTAAAAACCCCTGACCTATTGCAGTATTGAATGTGTCACCAAGAAACCATGATGTTTTTTTTACATTTTTTTTCCATTCTTCATCCGGCACAAGGCCTGGCTTTTCATCATCACTGAATCCAGTTGAGTTGCCAAGTCCAAGTAATGTTGCGTATTTATAAATTTTTTTTATGCCAAGAATTTTACCGAGTTCATAAAAGTAGACATCACAGGATTCAACAAGCGCTCGTCTGAGATTTACAGGACCGTGTCCTTCTTTTTGCCAGCATCCAAATGTCCATTGACTGAAACTTATACCACCTGTGCAGTTGACTAGAATTTTATCAGGTGATACTATTCCTTCTTCAAGTCCTGCAATTGCAGGAATAATTTTAAAAGTTGACCCCGGAGCATACAATCCCTGAATTGTTCTATCAAGCAAAGGATTTTGGGGATTGGTTATCAACTCTTTCCAATAATCTGCTGATACTCCTTCAATAAATATGTTGGGGTCAAAGGATGGAGAACTTAATAATGCTAATATTTCACCTGTATCGGGTTTCAATGCAACAAAAGCTCCTGCAAATCCTTCAAAATGCCTTGCATTTGCTGTAGAAGACGAGCCACCGAAAGCTTTATATGCTGCTTCCTGTAGTAGAGCATCAATTGTTAAATAAATGTCCTCACCTTTAACTGGATGTGTTTCCTTTATAAGCCTTAATTCCCTGCCAAGAGCATCAACTTCTATAATTTTTTCTCCCTGAATCCCTCTTAATCTGTTGTCAAATAATTTTTCCAGTCCTGTCTGACCAACCATAAAATAAGAGGGTAGATTTTGGTATTCTGGATTATTTTTAATTTGTTCCTCGGTGATTTTACCGAGATATCCCAATAGATGTGCTGTTGCAGCTCCAAAAGGATAATGTCTTTTAATCTCAGGTTCTATTATTAATCCTGGTAGTTCTGAACGCCTCACTTCAAGCATCGCGATCTCTTTAAATGTAAGATCATCTTTTATCCTTATTGGCATATAAATACTTTCAGGTTTTTTACTGGTTTTTTTCTGTAATTCTTCTATCTGTATATTTAAAATTTTAGATAACATGCTTATATCTACTTTATCTATGTATTCAGGAGAAATTGAAAGTCCAAAAGAAATTATATTTTCAACCAATGGAATACCATTTCGATCATAAATGATTCCGCGGGGAGCAGGAGTTTTTATTATTCTAATTCTGTTCTGTTCGGATAGTTTTTGATATTTTTCTGTATTCATTATTTGAAGTTGCCAGAGCCTTAAAAAAAGTATTATGAATATGAAGAAAATTATACTAGTAAATATATAATCTTTTATTTTCATGGTTTTTTCCAGCTTAGAATTAAACCAAAAGGAATATTAAATAGTCCTTTAATAAGCAGTACTTTAAAAAAAGAGATATATTCCATATCGAAATTAAAGAAATAAATTATAATTAAACTATAAATTAATTCATCAGTTATTGTAAAAATAAAAATAATAAGAGCCTTGAAAAGTTCTGTCCAGTGAAAAAAAAGTTGTTTAACGACAATTATTAATAAAGACCCTGTAATAGTTTTGGATATAATGCCAGGACCAATTACTCCCTGAAATAAGTCTTCTATTAATCCCACCAGAACAAAAAAGAAAACTGGTAATGTTTCTGACGGAGCAATTTTTTTTTGTTCAATTTCAGGGAAAAAATAATGTATAACAAAAAGATAAATAAGTAAAAATGAGAAGTTAAAATTTATATTGTTAAGTGTGAAAACTTGTTCAACAAAAAAAATAACAAAAATAAAAATGGCTAATTTTATTAAAAATTTCATGTTAGTTTTTAATTATTGCAACTTCTTCAATTTTTGAATCTGGTTGGTATGGAATAACTTCGAGATTCTGAAAAAATCCATTTTTCCTATCAACTTTTTTTACTACTCCGACTTTAATTCCTTCAGGAAAAATCCCATCTGTGCCCGAAGTAATTAATCTGTCTCCAACCATTATGTCTTCCTCTAGTGGAATATATTTGAGACGACAGAGGTTTGTTCCTGTTCCACTTAGTATCCCTTCTGCTCTGGTCCGCTCAACCCGTACAGAGACAGAAAAGTTAGGGTCAGTTAATGCGATTACTTCTGATGAATTTGAAGATATAAATATAACCTTTCCAACCAGTCCATTTAATGTAATTACTGGCATTCCTGTTTTTATTCCATGCTCACTTCCTTTATCTATCCAGAAAGTTTTTAAAAATTTATTTGATCCTCTTCTTATTATTGTTGCTAATGTTAAAATTTGTTTTTCTCTTTCTTTTAAGCCCAGTAAACTCTTTAATCTTCTGTTTTCTTCCATGAGTTCATAATACGATTTTTGTTGGAGAATAATTTGGTATAACTGTTCTTTTAATTTTTTGTTTTCCTCCTGACAGTGTAAGAGATCAGAAGCAAAGTTTGTTACATAGTTTACTGGTGATATTAAAGGCGAAAGATTTATTTTGCTGAATTTTATTAACCCTTTAGCCTGATAGCTTATAAGAAAAAATGATATTATACAAATCGTAACTATAATAACAAGAGTTATTCTTTTTATCATCAGTTAACATTCAGAGAAACTCTTCTTAGTAAATCAAGTTTATCAAGCATTGCACCACATCCCTTAACAACTGCTCTTAAAGGATCATCTGGAATAATTACAGGGACGCCTGTATGTTCTTTTATAAGGATGTCAAGTCCTTTCAATAAAGCACCGCCACCTGCAAGAACTATTCCTTTGTCAGCTATGTCAGAAGCCAGTTCAGGAGGAGTATTTTCTAATGTAACTTTTATAGTATCAAGAATAATTGATACCGGTTCCTGTAAAGCTTCTCTAATTTCATCCTCTGTGATAGTAATTGCTTTTGGAATTCCAGTAATAAGATCTCGTCCTTTAATTTCCATTGTTTTTTTTGAGCTTATGTGATAAGCGCTACCGATATTAATTTTAATTAACTCTGCTGTTCTTTCTCCGATCATAAGATTGTATTTTCTTTTTATATGAGCTATTATAGCTTCATCCATTTTGTCTCCACCTACTTTTACAGCTTTAGAACAGACTATTCCATCAAGAGAGATAACAGCGACATCAGTGGTTCCTCCACCTATATCAACAATAATATTGCCAGAAGGTTCTCCAACTGGTAGGCCAACTCCTATAGCAGCAGCCATCGGTTCTTCAATGAGATAAACCTCCCGAGCACCTGAAGCAATTGCAGCATCCTTGACAGCTCTCTGCTCAACCTGAGTTATTCCTGATGGTACTCCAATAATTATTCTTGGAGAGATGAAACATTTTCTATTATGGGCTTTAGTTATAAAGTACTTAAGCATTTCTCCTGTCGCATCAAAATCAGCAATAACGCCGTCTTTAAGGGGTTTAATTGTGATAATATTGGCGGGTGTTTTCCCCATCATTTCCTTGGCTTCTGTACCAACAGCAATAACTTTTTTATTATCTCTTCTGAAAACAACAACAGATGGTTCGTCACATACAATTCCTTTCCCCTTCACATATACCAATGTATTGGCTGTACCCAAATCAATTGCGAGGTCATTAGAAAATTTTCCGACTATTTTTTGAAGAACCACATTTTCCTCCTTTATTTAAAGTTTCAATATTTTAAAATATTGAAACTTTATTCTTCTATAACTGATGTTTTTGCCAGGTAGTCACCAAATCTTTTAGCTTCCGAATCTCCTACCATTAGAATAAATTCAAAAGCAAAAATTAAAAAAAAGATTAACCATCCAACAATAGGTATCAGTAAAAAAAATAATGGAAAAGCCAGTGGTAAATTTCTTATTATGGAATCTCTGAAATCAGCATTACTCTGCCTATCAATATTAATAACTTTTAGCCTCAAAAATTTTTTACCAATGCTACGACCATTAAATAACCCGTCACTTATTAATAAATAAAAAATTCCGATGAATATTCCTGATTCAGGAAAGGTTTTCCAGAGCACAACAACAATAATTAAGTCAATAAACTTGGCGATTCCTCTGAAAAAAATATTACTATACTTTGAGTGGGTATTAACCATTTTTATTATTTTATTATTATTTTAAATACTCTATAATACAATAGCACTTGCCTCTTTTTAATATAAACAATTATGATAGGATACAATAAAATTTGTAGATAAAGCAAAATGTGAATAGAACTTACAGAGGAGGGTAAAATGGATAATAAAATTTTAAGGGGAAGTTGTTCGCTGGTTTTTGTTATCTTTTTATTGCTTTTTAACTGGATATCATCAGTATATGGTGAAATCATAGCTAAGCCAGGGACTTTTGATCATTTTCAACTTGATACACCAGATAAATTTATAGCAGGCAGTGAATATAAAATATTCATTTATGCACTTGATGCTTTCGGTAATCCTGTTAGTATGCCTTCGGAAAGCCCAAAAGAATATAAATTAGCTGTGAGTGGCTTTGCTACAATAACTCCTTCTCAGTTTAAATCTAGTGAAATAACACAGTCAGGTTTGGCAATAAAATTCAAGGATGAACGAGCGGAAGATGTATTATTAACTCTTTATGAAATTAACAGTCCTTTTCCAATTTTGGAAAAGAGGATAAAGATTTTACCCGCTCAGCTAGATACACTTAAAATAAAGGTTCCTCCTTCTGTAAGAGTTGGTAGAGATTTTGATATACAGATTACAGGTAACGACAGATTTGGTAATGTTGTCTGCCAGGATTTTGATCCAAAAGAGTTAAACTTATTTTTCAAAGGGGATGTTGCTCCTCAAATAAAGGATATTAGATATGTATCTGACCGTTGTTATGTTAATGTTAAGCTTTTTGCTGAAAGAACTGGCCATTTCCAGATAGAAGCAAATTTATTAGACAAAAAAATTACAGGTAAAAGTGAAAAGGTTGAAATTTTAAATGGAGAAGTAATATCTTTTATTGTTAATGCGCCAAGTGAAGCTGTGGTGAATGAACCTTTTGATGTAACCATACTTGCAATTGATAACTTTAATAATTTTGTTAAAGATTTTGCAATGCAGAGGGAAAAAATAATTATCGAAGCGCAGGGTAAAAGTTCAGTATTTCTATCTGAACTTTCATCTTATGCATTTTCAGATGGTAAGGCTAAAATCAGTCTTCGGTACGATAAGCCGGAAGATATTAAAATAGTGGTTAAGATTGCAACTGATAACAGCATAAAAGGCGAAAGCGATATAGTAAAACTTATTCCACCAAAGGTTAAGAGATTTGAGGTAATTTCTCCGGATACAATTATAGCAGGGCAGAGATTCAAAATAAAAATTATAGCTTATAATCAACTCGATAAAATTATGTCAAATTATAATTTATATGGTAATACTGTTATTTTGAAATCATCAGGAACAGGAACTCTCACTCCTAATAAAATTCCAGCATCAGAGTTTGTAAACGGTGTTGCCACTGTTGATGTGATGTATGATAAGGCAGAAAAGTTTGAAATTTATGCGACTACAGAAGCGAAAGAAATTCCTTCTAAAGAAATCAAGGTTAGAGAGGAAAGACCGGTTGAAAAAACAAAGCAAAAAGTAATGAAGAAAAAGGAAGTAAAGGAAACCAAGGGCAAAAAAAGGGGTACTGCGTTAAAAGGTAATGTATTAGAACTTAAAAATGTTTCCCTTGTTGAAACAAAAAGTGGATGCGTATTAACCTTGTTTGTGCCAAATATAGAAAAACAGGGTAGTTATCATCCCAGAACGCAAAAAACAACTGGTGCTATGGCAGTTGTTTTAGAGATTTATCCAGCTACGAATCAATTAGAAACACCTGTAAAAATTGATTCTGAATTTATAAAAAAAATTTCTGTAGTAGAAGAACAAAACAATAAACTGGTATTAAATATTACTCTTAAAAAACCTCTTAAATATCGGCTTTTAAAGAAAAAAGACGAACTTGTTGTTGAGTTTAGGAAGCGCTAATGGGGCTTTTAAACAAACTTAAAGAAAAACTAAGCAAAACAAAACAGTCTATAGTTGAAAAAATTGAAGGAATAGTCCCTGCAGGAGGGAAAATAGATGAGAAAACCATTGAAGAAGTTGAAGAAATATTGATTTTGTCTGACATAGGAGTTAAAGCTACAGAAGAAATAACAGATATATTAAGAAAAAAATTTAAAGAAAATGCAATCAGAGATGTTACTGATATCAAAACTCTTCTTAAAAAAGAGCTTATTGAGTTGCTTCAAAATAATACATCTTTAAATTTGAAAGCAAGTCCTTCTGTTATTCTTGTTGTAGGAGTGAATGGAGTTGGCAAAACCACAACGATTGGTAAACTTGGTTACAAGTTTAGTTCTGAAGGCAAACGTGTTGTCTTTGCAGCGGCAGATACATTCAGAGCTGCAGCCATAGAACAACTTGAGGTATGGGCAATCAGGGTTGGTGCAGATGTTATAAAACATAAAAGCGGTTCAGATCCTGCTGCTGTTGCATTTGATGCTTTGGAATATGCTAAATCAAACAATAAAGATGTAGTAATAATAGATACCGCAGGCAGGTTACATACTAAAGTTCCTCTTATGGAAGAATTACGAAAAATTAATAAAGTCATTAAAAAATCAATCTCTGATGCACCACATGAAACCTTGCTTATTCTGGATGCTACCACAGGCCAGAATGCTTTAAGACAGGCTACCTTTTTTAATGAGGCAGTAGGCTTAACTGGTGTGGTCGTGACAAAGCTAGATGGAACAGCAAAAGGTGGCGTTGTTTTTGCAATAAAAAAGGAAATAGGAATTCCTATCAAGTTAATAGGAATAGGTGAAGATCTTGATGATTTAAAAGATTTCAATCCAGAAGAATTTGTCGAAGCATTGTTTGATTAGTTGCGGGGAGAGGATTTGAACCTCTGACCTTCGGGTTATGAGCCCGACGAGCTACCAGACTGCTCCACCCCGCTGTTTTTTAATATAGCTTAAACAATGTATGATTGTCAAACAATTAAATTTTTTAATAGAAATTGCACTTTGGCTATGTTACTAGCTTAGATAAGGAGTAAGACTTAAATAAACATTGTGAAACTTGTAATTGCATCAAGAAATCATAAAAAGATAGAAGAATTAAAAAGGATACTTGATGGACTGGATATAAACATTCTTTCTGTTAATGATTTCCCTCAACTTGAAGAAGTTATAGAAGATGGCCTAACTTTTGATGAAAATGCTTTAAAAAAAGCAAGATATGTCTGTAAACATACAGGATTGCCTGCTTTAGCTGATGATTCAGGTCTTGAAGTTGAAGCCTTAGGAGGTAAACCTGGTGTTAAATCAGCAAGATATGCAGGAGATAACGCTTCTGATGAGAATAATATTGTAAAACTTTTAAAAGAACTGGAAGGAGTATCATCTGATAAAAGAAACGCAAGATTTGTATGTTGCATCGCGTTGGTTTTACCAGATGGTGAGGAACAGATATTTTGGGGCTATGTTAATGGAAAGATTATAGAAAGTCCACGAGGAGACCATGGGTTTGGATATGATCCTGTATTTATTCCTGATGGTTTTCAAAAAACATTTGCTGAAATGAATTCTCATGATAAGGATCAAATTAGTCATCGCAGGAAAGCACTTGACAAATTAAAGGAGTTTTTGATAAAATTGCCCCAAATTTATAAACAAAACTTATTATGAAATTATAAAATTTAAGTTGCTTTTTAATCAATAATAGGTTAAATTATAAACCAAACGTTACGTTGATTACAGGTTTAAATTAATCTAACATTCTGAAAGGAGGCTTCAATGAGGTTAGTATTTCTCGGTGCACCAGGAGCTGGTAAGGGAACACAGGCAAAGAGATTGGTAGAAAAGTATGGCATACCTCAGATATCAACGGGTGATCTTCTGAGGGCAGCAGTTGCGGCAGGGACAGCACTTGGTAAAGAAGCAAAAGCATATATGGATAGAGGTGAGCTTGTTCCTGACTCAGTTGTTTTGGGTATGGTTAAGGAAAGACTTTCTCAGGATGATTGTAAGAAGGGCTTTATTCTTGATGGTTTTCCGAGAAATGTTGCTCAGGCAGAAGCTCTTGATAAAATGCTTGTTGAAATGAATATGCCTTTAGATGTTGCGTTAAATCTAGATGTTCCATTTGATGATCTTATGAAAAGACTTACAGGAAGAAGGACATGCAGGTCGTGCGGGCAGATGTATAACATTTATTATTCTCCTTCAAAGGTAGAGGGAAAATGTGATAAATGTGGAGGAGAGCTTTTTCAGAGAGATGACGATAAAGAAGAAACAATCAGGAAAAGGCTTGAAGTTTACAGAACACAAACAGAACCACTGATTAATTATTATTCAAAAAAAGGAATACTTAAAAGTGTCTCAGGCACAGGTAGTATGGATAAAATATTTAGCGATATCTGTGCAATATTAGAAAAAAAGTAATTTAAAGGAGGAAAAGTATGCCGGATGTAAGAATTAAGACGTTGCCACCGCCTCATGGTGGAAAGATTATTGAGCGGGTTGTCCGTGATCCTGAGATGGCAAGAAAGTTAATGGAAAAATGTTCTGCTGTTTATGACATTAAACCCACACTTTTTAAAGGCAATCCTGTTAGAAATGTTTACAGAGAAATCATGTCAGTATGTTATGGATTTTTCAGCCCTGTTGAAGGTTCCATGACAAAGGCTGAACTTGAAAGTGTTCTTGATCGTAGAAGACTTTCAAGTGGATGGGTCTTTCCCTATCCTATACTTTTTGATATCTCAGAGGAAGATTTAAAAAAACTTGGGGTTGGTGCAGGTGATTGGCTCCTTTTGAGGCTTAAAGGTGAGCCTTTTGCTATTCTTGAGATTGAAGAAGTTTATAAAATTGTGCCAGAAGATGTAGCACTAAGAACATTTGGAACACCTGAGAAAAATCCAGAAGTTGTAAAAGTTCCTTTTGATCAGAAACACACAGGTTATAATATTTATTGTTCATTAAATCCAATTATCCTTGCAGGGAAGTATACAATTATTAATGAGCCAAAAATTAGACCACCTTTTGATAGATTCTGGTATCCACCAAAGAGGTCAAGAGAAGAATTTGAAAAAAGAGGCTGGACCACTGTTATTGCTCATCAGACAAGAAATGTTCCTCATACAGGACATGAAGCATTAATGAAAAATGCAGCATACATTGGAGATATAGAACCTGCTCACGGTATAGTTGTTAACGCAATAGTTGGTGCAAAGAGAATTGGCGATTTTCCGGATGAATCAATCGTTGAGGGTCATGAAATAATTCATCTTGCAGGTTATATTAAGCCAGAGCGTCATCTTGTCACATTTACATTATGGGATATGAGATATGGTAACCCAATAGAGTCTCTTATGCATGCAGTAATAAGACAGAATATGGGAATTTCTTTCCATATGTTTGGAAGAGACCATGCCGCACTTGGTGAGTATTATGACATTTATGCAACACAGATTCTATGGTCCAAGGGTATTCCAAGCTTTGGTTTTGAAAAACCCCCTTATGCTGTTGAAGGTGGTTTTTATATAAGGCCGCAGAATATAGCAGAGTTCTGGTATTGTCCAAAATGTCTTGAGTTTGCATACTCAAGTAACTGTAACCATAAAGGTATTTACTCAAGATACTCTGGAAGTTTTATCAGAGGTCTTTTAAGTGAAGGTGTAACACCACCACCGCAGATTTACAGGCCAGAGGTTTACAAAGTCGTTGTTAAGTGGTGGCAGAAGTTTGGATATCCATTTAATAATGAAAAATATCTCAAAGAGAGGGAAGAGAGATTAGAGGTGGATCTTCCTCATATTGAAATCCCTGCTAAGTTAAAAAAATAAGGAGGTAAGTAATGGCTAAGTTTTTTGGTGTAACTATTGATGAAAAAAGGCTTGCAGCAATAAAAGGAACGCCTATTGAAGAAAAAGTTGAACCTATATTTGGAGGAGCATTAAAACGTGTTGTTATTGAAGTTCCTGACGAACTTGGACAAAAAGTTATTGAACAATTCAGTAAAGCAAGGTTTGATGCAAGAGGATTTATTGAAGAAACTCCAGCTGCATTTAAGAGATTGGTTTTTAAGAAAATATTGGAGTTAAAAGCTTTAACTCCTGAAGTTCTTGAAAAAGCAATTGCTGATGTTGCTTCAATTAAGGATGAAGTTGCTAAGGAAGATAAAGAGCTTCCGATTCCTGATGTTGATATAAGTGATGTGCTGGAATTACAGAAGAATCCAGTACAAAAACCAGCATAATAAAAAATAAAAGGAGGTTAAGCTATGCCAAGTTTTGTAATTACCGAAAAGTGTGATGGTTGCAAAGCCCAGGACAAAACCGCATGCCAGTACATCTGCCCCAATGACTTGATGGTATTGGACAGAGAAAAAATGAAAGCTTTCAATCAGGAACCAGACCAGTGTTGGGAATGCTACAACTGTGTTAAGATTTGTCCACAGCAGGCAATTGAAATTAGAGGTTATGCAGACTTCTGCCCTCTGGGAGCAAGTGTTATTCCAATGAGAGGTCAGGATGCAATTATGTGGACAATTAAATTCAGAAATGGCTCTCTGAAAAGATTTAAGTTCCCAATCAGAACAACACCGGAAGGTTACTGGACTGCTGACAATATTTTCGCAGGACTTCCTGATCCTGATTTCGGAAAACTTAAAAACCCTGGCTTCTTTAATTATGAAGTTAGAAAAGAATAAAAATAGAGTAAAGGAGGTATAACATGGAAAAAGAGACTTGTACATTTTCATACTGTCAGAGACCTGATGTTGTTGAGGTCGAAACTGATTTTCTAATTATCGGTGGTGGAATGTCTGCTTGTGGTGCTGCATATGAAGCTGCAAGATGGGCAACACCAAAAGGCATTAAAGTGACACTTGTTGATAAAGCCGCAATGGATCGTTCCGGTGCTGTTGCAATGGGCTTGAGTGCTATTAACACTTATATTGGTGAAAACAAAGTTGTTGACTATGTTAAATATGTCCGTGCAGACCTGATGGGAATTATCCGTGAAGACCTTGTATACGACCTTGGAAGACATGTTGATGATTCTGTCCATTTATTTGAAGAGTGGGGACTTCCAATATGGAAAAAAGGTGATGATGGATTTTCACTTGATGGATTTCAGGCAAGAGATGCAGGTAAGCCTCCACTTAAAGAAGGTGGAGTTCCATGTCGTTCTGGAAAATGGCAGATAATGATTAATGGAGAATCCTATAAAGTAATAGTGGCTGAAGCCGCCAAAGCGGCCTTAGAGTTCAACAGAAAGGCAACAGGTCAGGCTCAGAATCTTTATGAAAGAGTATTCATAGTTAAACTTCTTAAAGATGCAAAAGAACCAAATAGAGTTGCAGGTGCAATTGGTTTTAGCGTAAGAGAAAATAAAATTTATCTCTTTAAAGCCAAAGCAATTCTTGCAGCCTGTGGTGGTGCAGTTAATGTATTCAGACCAAGGTCATCCCGTGAAGGTCAGGGTAGAGCATGGTATCCAGTATGGAATTCCGGTTCTGGATACTATCTCGGCATAATGGCTGGTGCTGAAATGACCATGATGGAAAATAGATTCGTTCCTGCAAGATTTAAGGATGGATACGGTCCTGTTGGTGCTTGGTTCCTTTTCTTTAAAGCTAAGGCAACCAATTCACTTGGAGAGGACTACTGTTCAAAGGATACTCCTGAATTTAAGGAAGCTGTCCAGAAATATGGTAAATGGGCAGAGGCACTTGGAACTTCTATCAGAAACCATCTTATGATGCAAAGTATGAAAGAAGGTAAGGGTCCAATCATGATGAATACCCATATTGCAATGCAGGAACTTGCAAAACAGATGGATGCCAAGAGACTTAAACACCTTGAAGCAGAAGCATGGGAAGACTTCCTTGACATGTGTATAGGTCAGGCAGGTTTGTGGGCAGCTTATAATGTAGAACCAGACAAGGTTCCATCTGAGATTATGCCAACAGAGCCTTATTTGCTCGGATCACATTCAGGTTGTGCAGGATTCTGGGTAAGTGGCCCTGGAGATATACCTGGAACACCAGCTGAGTGGTTCTGGGGTTACAACAGAATGAGTACAGTAAAAGGCTTATTTATGGCAGGGGATATTGTCGGTGCATCTGGTCATAAATTTTCATCTGGTTCTCATGCAGAAGGAAGAATTGCAGCAAAAGCGGCAATTGCATTCATTCTTGATAACGCTGGATATTCACCAGCAATAGCTGAGGATCCAAATGCTCTTGCAGCAGAACTTTATCTGCCGTTTGAGCTTTATGAAAAGTATAAGACCTACTCAGTCGATCCTAAGGTCAATCCATACTACATCAGACCTGACATGTATCAGGCAAGACTTCAGAAGATTGCTGATGAATACTTTGGTGGATGTGGAACCTGGTATATGACATCTAAGACTATGATTGCAGAAGGATTAAATAAACTTCAATTCCTTAAAGAGGATGCTTTAAGACTTGCTGCATCAAACTTACATGAACTTCTTCGTTGCTGGGAAAACGTTCATAGAACACTCTCACTTGAAGCTCATGCAAGACATATCCTCTTTAGAGAAGAATCCCGTTATCCTGGATATTACTACAGAGGAGATTATGATTTTGTTGATGATAACAACTGGCGTGCTTTTGTTAACTCAGTTTATGATCCAGCATCAGATACATTCACGCTTAAGAAGGTTCCTTACGTTCAGATATTTCCAGACTAATATATGAGCAAGGGAGGGGGAGCCCCCTCCCTTTATTTTTAGAAAAACTTGCAAAAAGAAGAGATTAAAAATTCGTAATGCAGTATAATCTGTATTACGAATTTTTGTGTTTAAGAATCCAATACATGAAGGAGGCTGAGCATGAGTGGTGAAAATCCAAATCGAATCTTGGTAATTGGCGGAGGATTTAGTGGTTTAACTGCCGGAATAGAAGCTGCTGAGACAGGAGCAGAAGTGATTGTAGTTGAAAAAAATCCTTATCTGGGTGGCAGAGTTGCGCAGTTAAATAAATATTTTCCAAAGATTTGTCCGCCAATGTGTGGTCTTGAAATCAATTTTCGTCGTATAAAAGTAAATCCTCTTTTTACTTTTTATACTATGTCTGAGGTTGATTCAATCTCTGGTGTGCCTGGAGATTATACAGTAAAAATAAAAATCAATCCTCGTTATGTAAATGAGAACTGCACAGCATGTAACGCCTGTTCTGAAGCCTGCCCGGTTGAAAGAAAGTGTGATTTCAACTTCGGATTGAATAAATCAAAAGCAATTTATCTACCATTTGAGCAGGCATTTCCGCTTAAATATGTTATTGATAGAAAATCATGTCCAAAAGACTGCCCTGCACCATGTTTAAACGCCTGTAAATATAATGCTATTGATTTTAATATGCAACCTGAAACTGTTGAGGTTAAGGTTACTTCAATAGTAGTGGCTACAGGATGGAAACCTTACGATGCATCAAAAATAGACAATCTTAATTTTGGTAAAGTTAAAAATGTCATAACTAATATGATGTTTGAAAGGATAGCTGCGAAGAATGGGCCTACAAATGGACAGATTTTAAGACCCTCTGATGGAAAATCTGTTGAAAATGTGGCTTTTGTTCAGTGTGCAGGTTCAAGGGATGAAAATCATCTTCCATTCTGTTCGTATATATGTTGCCTTGCTTCATTGAAACATACACTTTATCTAAAAGAACAGAATCCTGATGCAGAAGTGAATATTTTTTATATTGATATAAGAACTCCGGGTAAATATGAAAAATTTTACAATCAGGTAAAGGAACTAAGCGGAGTAAATTTCATAAAGGGTAAGGTTGCAGGGATTGAGCAGGATTCGGACTCGGATGATGTTATTGTAATTGCTGAGGATATTTTAAATGGCGAGAAAATACGACAAAAAGTAGATATGGTGGTTCTTGCAACAGGAATGCAACCAGAGAGCTTTGACTTTAAAGTTCCGGGAGTTAAGTATGCTGTAGATGGATTTGTTGTTGATGCTGAGGGAATATATTCTGCAGGCTGTGCTAAAGCTCCCATGGATGTAGCAGGTTGTGGTAAAGATTCTACATCTGCAGCCCTCAAGGCTATTCAGACTGGAGTAAGGAGGTAAGACATGGAAAAGAAAATAGGTCTATATATCTGCAAAGGCTGTGGTATTGGTGAGTCAATTGATGTTGAAAAAATAAAAAATATAGGGAAAAACGCATTAAGAGTTCCAGTTGTAGCAATAAGCGATGTTCTGTGCAACAATGAAGGTATTGAGCTTATTAAAAAAGATATTGCCGAGCAGGGAGTTAACTCTATTGTAATTGCGGGATGCTCTCCAAGAGTCAAAACCTATGAGTTTAATTTCCCCGGATGTTTTATTGAAAGAGTTCCACTAAGAGAGCTTGCTGTATGGACAATTGAGGCTCCAGAGGAAAAGCAACTTGCTGCAGAAGACTATGTTAGATTAGGTGTTATAAAAGCCCAAAAAGGAGAAATTCCAGAGCCGTATATTATTGAAACATCTAAGTCCATTCTTGTGGTTGGTGGTGGAATATCTGGATTGACTGCAGCTTTGGAGGCTGCAAAAGCTGGATATGATGTAGTTTTAGTGGAAAAAGAAGCAGAACTTGGAGGATTTGCAAGGAAGCTTTACAGAAGAGTTCCAACAGATGATTTTACACATGGGGTTCTTGGAGAGGTGAATCTTGAGCCACTTATTAATGAGGTTACATCAAATACAAAAATCAAAGTTTATACATCTTCAAAGATTGAAAAGATAGATGGACAGCCAGGTGACTTTGATGTAACAATTTCAACCAACGGTTCTCAGGAGACTATTAAAATTGGTGCTATAATTCAGGCTACAGGATGGAAACCTTACGATGCCAAGAAACTCGGTAAAAAATATGGATATGGAAAATTTAAAGATGTTGTTACCAACTTTGATTTTGAAGAAATTGTTAAGAAAAATAACGGGATAATCAAAAGACCTTCTGATGAAAGAGTTGTCAAAACAGTTCTTTTTGTTCAGTGTGCAGGGCAGAGAGATCCTGAACATTTGCCTTACTGTTCGGGAATGTGTTGTGCAACTACTCTCAAGCAGGCAAGATATGTAACTGACGGAAATCCAGATGCAACAGCAATGGTTATATACAAGGATATGAGAACACCTGGAAAACTAGAATATTACTATATGGAAGCTCAAAATACGCCGGGAATCATGCTTGCAAAAGGAGAAGTTACAGGAATAAGAGAGGAATATGATAAACTTGTGGTTACTGTAGAAGACTCTCTATTAGGTTCTAAAGCTGAAATAGAAGCTGAAATGGTAGTTCTTGCGACGGGAATGGTTCCGACAACAAAAGAACCACAGGATTATCTGACAGGACTTCAGGAGGCTGCATCAAAAGGAGATGAAGCCAGAATAAAATATATTGAATCAACCAAACAACCTGAGTTTATTCTAAATTTAAGTTATCGCCAGGGACCAGAGCTTCCTGTTTTAGAGGGTGGTTTTGGTTTTGTTGATTCCAATTTTATCTGTTTCCAGTATGAAACGCGTAGAACCGGTATATATGCTGTTGGCCCTGTTCGTCAGCCGATGAATATGGCAGAAGCAGAGGAAGATGCTAGAGGAGCTGCTTTAAAAGCAATGCAGTGCATAGAACATGTTGCAAAGGGAATGGCTGTTCATCCAAGAGCATGGGATACTTCATTTCCTGAACCGAATCTTACAAAGTGTACAGCATGTAAACGCTGTACAGAAGAATGTCCATTTGGAGCGATTGATGAGGATGAAAAGGGTATTCCTTACTACAAACCAAACAGATGTCGTAGATGCGGAACCTGTATGGGTGCATGTCCAGAAAGAATTGTTTCATTCAAAGACTACAGTGTTGATATGATTGGAACAATGATGAAAAGCGTTTCTGTGCCAAGTGAAGATGATAGACCTCGTATTATAGTTGCATGCTGTGAAAATGATGCATTTCCTGCTACAGAAACAGCGGCTTTGCACAGGCTTACTCTTGACCCTGCAGTCAGATTTATCCAGCTAAGATGTCTTGGTTCAATGAACCTTGTCTGGATTGCAGATGCTCTTTCAAGAGGTGTTGATGGAATGATTCTTCTGGGATGTAAATTTGGTGAAAACTATCAGTGTCACTTTGCAAAAGGTAGCGAGCTTGCAAAATACAGGCTGAGCAAGGTTCAAGAGACACTTGACAGACTTCAGCTTGAATCCGATAGGGTGCAGATGTATGAGGTAGCAATTGATGAGTACTGGAGAATTCCAACTATTATAAATGAGTTTATGGATAAAATAAGAGAAATAGGTCCAAATCCATTTAAGGGCTTCTAAGGAGGGAGAATATATGGCAGACGAAATTGTAAAACCAGATTTGACTTTTGCAAAAGAAGTGATAAAATCAGGTGGAGAATCATTAAAAAAATGTTATCAATGTTCAACATGCACTGTTGTATGTAATCTTACGCCTGATAAAGCACCTTTTCCGAGAAAAGAGATGCTTTATGCTCAGTGGGGTATTAAGGAAAAACTCTTTAAAAATCCTGATATATGGCTCTGTCATCATTGTGGGGACTGTACAGCTTATTGTCCAAGAGGTGCAAAGCCTGGTGAGGTTTTAGGTGCTGTAAGAAAACTAATGATAAAAAACTATTCACCTCCAAGTTTTCTTGCTAAATGGGTCTCTGAACCCAAATATCTGCTTCTTATTTTTCTAATACCTCTATTACTGTTTTTTGGAGAAATGGCTATTCTTGGATACTTTAGTGGAGTTGAAATTCCAAGAGATGAAAATGGTGAGATGTCATATGTTGCTTTCTTACCAGCTGTTCCTTGGATAGATGGCCCATTTATGCTGATTGCTGCTTTTGCCATAATTTGCTTTTACTATGGAGTTAAACGATACTGGCTTGACCTGACATCCGGCATGGAGATTAAACGAAAGGATATATACGGCTGCATTTATGAGACAGTTAAAGATATACTGTTACACAAGAAGTTTCAGCTCTGTAGTGTAAATAGGGGACGATACTCAGCGCATATGCTTGTTTTCTATTCTTTTATTGGACTTGCAATAACTACCAGTATCGCATTTTTTTATGAATGGGTTCTTCAATGGGAATCTCCTTATCCGCAGACAAATATTGTAAAAATTATTGGCAATATAAGTGGAATAGCCTTAATTATAGGTATACTTCTTGTGATTGCAAACAGAGCTAAAAATGCTGTAAAACAGGGCATGGGAAGTTATTTTGACTGGTTATTGATTACAATAATTGCGGTAGTGGGTATAACAGGATTTCTTGCAGAGCTTTTAAGATTAGCAGAAGTAGAGACACTCGGTTACGCATCTTATATTGCTCATCTTGTATTTGTCTTTGCTCTTTTTGCCTATGCACCTCATTCAAAAATGGCTCACATGGTATATAGAGCAACAGCAATGGTTTTTGCTAAAGCTGCAATGAGAGAACAATCTATTAAACAGGAAGAGGCAGCATAAAAAGTATAATTTAAAGGGCGGATAAAAAAACCGCCCTTTAAAAATTTTTATTTTATAGTATAAACTTTCTTTTCAGAAACAGGGCCGAGAACAGTTATTGAAAATTCTTTTTCTTTTAGCATGGAGGCAATATCTTTAACTTCTTCGTATGAAACTGACTGAAATTGTTTTATCTGCTCCTCAATACAATAAGGCTGTCCGAGATATAGTTCCTGATAGGCTAAGTTTTGCATTATAGAACTCGGTGATTCTATTGAAAAAAGAAGCTGTGATATTATCTGAGCTTTAGCTCGATTGACTTCTTCTTGTTTTAAATTTTCCGGAATATTTTGAAGTATTATATTTATCAGCTGTATTATTTGATTTATTTTATCAAGTGCACATGCGGTATAAATACCAAACAAACCAGTATCATAATAAAACGAAACAAAAGAGTAAATATTATAAACCCATCCTCTTTTTTCTCTTATTTCTTGAAATAATCTTGAACTCACACTTCCACCAATAATTAAGTTAAGCAATGTTAAAGCATATCTTTTAGGATTTTTAAAAGGAAAAGTTTCAATACCCATACAAAGATGAGTTTCATTTAAATCCTTTTCATATATTTTTACAGAAGGATAAAACTTAGCCTTTTTATTTATTGAGGTTTGCTTTGAAGTTTTTGGAGTGATATTTCTTTCAAGACTTTCAATTATCTGCTTTTCGTCAAAATTACCCGCACAGGTTATAATGCAATTGTTTGTTCCATAAAAATTTCTATAACAGTTTATAATTTCTCTTCTGGTTATTTTTGAAACTGTTGTTTCTCTACCAAGAATTGGTTGTCCTAATCCACAAGGGAATGCATTTTCCATAAAAATGTCATGTACTAATTCTTCAGGTGTATCATATACTGTTCTTATTTCATCGCAGATCACAGACCGTTCTTTTTCTATTTCCTGTTCAGGAAATATAGAATTTGAATAAAGATCTCCGATAAGTTTTATTGCCTCAGGAATGCAGGTATCAAGTACTTTAATATAAAGGGAAGTAAACTCCCTTGAGGTGAAAGCGTTTATATCTCCTCCCATATTATCAATTTCAAGTGATATACTCTGAGCAGTTCTATTTGAAGTTCCCTGAAATAAGAGATGCTCTATAAAATGGGATAACCCACTCCGTGAAGCGCTTTCATATCTGGTGCCATATTTTATCCAAATTCCAAGAACAAACGACCTGTAATAATTAATTTTTTTCATTATTACAGGTGTATTAAAGGAAAGATAAACTTTTTTTGACATTAAAAATTATTTTTTTGTAACAGTTCTGCCTTCGATTTCTCTTAAAGCTTCTTTTCTGCTAAGCCTAGTTCTACCAAGTTCGTCTATCTCAATAACCTTAACAGGAATTTGGTCTCCAATTTTCAATATTTCTGATACTTTTTGAATTCTTTTATCAGCAATTTGAGATATATGTAAAAGTCCTTCAACTCCTGGTAGAATTTCCACAAAAGCCCCAAAGTCAACTATTCTTGTTACTCTTCCCATATAGATTTTACCAGGCTCAGCTTCCTGAGTGATACCTTTAATGATTTCAATAGCTTTCTCAGCAGAAGCTTCATCAGGTGAGGCTATTTTAACAATGCCTTCTTTGTCTTCGATATCAATTTTAACGCCTGTTTCTTCTATAATGCTTTTTATTACTTTGCCTCCCGTACCGATTATATCTCTGATTTTTTCTGGCTTAACTTTTATTGTGTATATTCTTGGAGCATGAGAAGAAAGTTCTTTTTTGGGCTCTGAAATAGTCTCGGACATCTTTTTAAGTATGAACAATCTTGCCTGTTTAGCCTGTTCTAGAGCATGTTTAAAAATTTCATAATTAATTCCTGAAATTTTTACATCCATTTGAAAAGCAGTAATACCGTTTTCAGTTCCTGCAACCTTAAAATCCATATCACCATAATGATCTTCCATCCCAAGAATATCAGTAAGAACCAGAATTTTTTCATCCTCTCTAATTAATCCCATTGCTACACCTGCAACAGGTGCTTTTATAGGAACTCCAGCATCCATAAGAGACAGCGTTGCTCCACATACAGTAGCCATTGAGGATGAACCATTTGATTCAAGAATATCAGAGACAACTCTTATAGTGTATGGAAATTCCTCTTTTGAAGGTATTACATAGCTTAAAGCTCTTTCAGCAAGATAACCATGTCCAATTTCTCTTCTTCCAGGCCCTCGCAGCGGTCTAACTTCTCCAACACTAAAGGGTAAAAAGTTATAATGAAGCATAAATGTTTTAAATGTTTCACCTTCAAGAGAATCTATTTTCTGTTCATCTTCAGAAGTCCCAAGAGTTGTCGCAACTAGCGCCTGTGTTTCGCCTCTTGTGAATAGAGCAGAACCATGGACTCTTGGTAATAGTCCGACCATGCATGTAATAGGTCTTATTTCATCAGGTTTTCTGCCATCCAACCTTATACCATTTTTTATAATTTTTTCACGCATGATTTGTTTAATGATTTTATCAAACTGCTTTTTAATTTCTAAAGAAAGATCTTTATTAGAAGTTCCATAGACTTTTTGACTAAATTCCTCAGTATTTAAGCTCTGCAGGCATTCAGTAAGCAATTGCTCAAGAGCTTGTTGTCTTTCAAGTTTTCTTTTTATAAAAAGAGCATGTTCAACTTTTTCTGAAATTATATCTAAAATTGCTTCTTTAATAAATTTATTATCTTCAACATTTATAATTTCTCTTTTAGATTTGCCTGCTAACTTTTGAAGTTCTTTTTGCAAAGCAATAATATTTTTTATATGAGCGTGAGCGAATTTTAAGGCTTCTACAAGAATTTCTTCAGAACATTCTGATGCACTACCTTCAACCATTGTAACAGCTTCTTCTGTACCCGCAACTACAAGATTAAGAGTGCTTTTTTCGGATTCTTCATTATCAGGATTCAAAATAAATTCGTCTTCAATTTTTCCAACCCGTATTGCTCCGACAGGCCCATTAAATGGAATATCTGATATGGTTAAAGCTGAGGAAATTCCTATGATGCTTAAAATATCCGCTATATTTTCGTCTCCATAAGAAAGAACAGATGCGATACCCTGTGTCTCATAATTGAATCCTTCAGGAAAAAGAGGTCTTATGGGTCTGTCAATTAAACGGGACACTAAAACTTCTTTATCTGTTGGTTTCCCTTCTCTTTTAAAAAAACCTCCTGGGATTTTTCCTGCAGAGTATGCTTTTTCCTGATAGTCAATTGTTAATGGAACAAAATCTAATCCCTCTTTAGGAGTTTTCTCTGCTACTACAGTACATAATACGTATGTGTCTCCATATTTAACTAAAACTGACCCATCTGTTTGTCTTGCAATAATTCCTGTCTGTAAACTAAGATTTTGGCCCTTAATATTAAGTTCTACTTCCACATTCTACCTCTTTCGCAATTATTTTCTAATACTAAGCCTTTCAATGAGCTTTCCATATCTTTCCTTATCAATTGTTTTAAGATAATTTAAAAGTTTTCGTCTTTGAGCAACTAATTTAATGAGTCCTCGTCTTGAATGGTGGTCCTTTTTGTGTGTTTTAAAATGCTCAGTTAAATAGTTAATTCTTTCAGTAATAATGGCTACCTGGACTTCTGGTGAACCTGTGTCAGATGGATGTGTCTTAAAACTTTCAATAATTTCTTTTTTTCTTTCTGGAGAAATGCCCATTATCTTCACCACCTTTCGTTATAAGGCTTAATTCTAAAAATTAACATAAAATTAAGCCTTTAGTAAAGTTTTAGACATCAAATCACTGGCAATTGAATTTGGTAGTGTAAATGATATTAAGAATTGAAGAGGTATAAGTTTATATAAAGTTTATATATTTAATTCTTTATTGAGATAAGACAAAAAGAATTTTTTAATTCTTCAATAAGTTTTAATCTATGCTGATGACAACTAAGTATAATTACCTGATTTGAATTAGATATCTCTTGTATTAAATAATTCATGCCTTTAATAAATCTTTCATCATCTGAATGAGCAAATGGTTCATCCAGTATAAAAGGAATCTTTTTTTCTTTGCTTAAAATATTAGCAAGAATTAATCTGATAGTCAGGTATATTTGTTCTACCATTCCTCCACTGAGTTTTTGTTCAATCTCTTTTTCAGATAATTGGTATCCTATTTCTGGTAATGTGACATTAAATGAGAGATCTTTATTAAAAGATAAACTGACGGCTTTACCTGTGATTTTGATTAAAAGTTGTGAAGCTTTTTTATTTAATTTTTCAGCCCAGAACTCGTGTTGTTTCCAGGTTATATTTTCAAGGACTTCAAGAGCTTTCTGTAAAGCTTTTTTAAATTTATCCAGAGTTTGCAAGTATTTTTTAATAGCTTGTATTTGGTCAACTATTTTATCAACTTCTTTTTTATGTTGCATAATTTTATCGTATTCAGCTTGTAATTTATGAATTCTGTCCTTTATTTCATCTTTCTGTCTGAGCAGTCTTTCTTTTTTTTGTTCATATTCTTCTATACCTTCGTTATTTAATTTTTTATTCATAAGACTAATTTTAGATTCATAAAAATTTCTTTCATTTTCTGAGAGAATTTGCTTTTTCAAAACTTCAATTTGTTCAGAATTTTTTATAAGTTCTTTAATTTCATTTTTGTGAAGACTAATTTGTTTCAATACATTAAAAAATTCATTTTGATTATATACAGATCTGAATCTGGAGATTAAATAATGTATTTGAGTGTCGAGATTGTCCTTTTTTAACTGTAATTCTTTTATTTCCTGATTTAACTCTTTATTTTCACGACTAAGTTTAAGCTGATAAACAAAAAGGATAATGCAGAGGAAAATACCTGCTAAAAAAATTTTTTTTATGAAAATTCCTGCTAGGATGCTAAAAAGAGTAAATAAAATATTGGGCCAGAAATATTTTTTAAATGAACTAGTTATAGTTTTTGATTTTTGTTTTTTATTGTCTAAATCTTTTTGCAGGTCTTGAATTGTAGTATCATAATCATAAATAAACTGTTGTTCTTCTAATTTTAAATCTTCAAATTCTTTATAAAATGAAACCAAGCTTTCAAAATTTTTTAACTCTTCATTCCTCTTTTCAAGTCTTTCAATTTCTAAACGACACGTATCATCTATTTGTATTTTCCACAGAGCATAGGCACTATCAAGCTCTGCAAGTCTGTCATTAATATTTTCATATTCAGAAAGGGTTGCAACATAATTTTCAAGAATTTCTTTCTGGTTTTCAACCAACCTATTGAGATATAATTTTTTATTTTCACATTCAGCCAGTTTATTAGTCCATATTTTTATGGCTGTGTCAAGTTTACCTTTTGTATTAAAAGGAAATAAAACACCACTGTGAATACTTTCATACAGACTTTCTTTGATTTTTGTTAATGCTAAAGAGGCTGAACTATTCTGAAAACCTGTATCAATTGCTTCCTCTAAATAGGATGTGATTGAATAGAGGTCATTCATATTTATTCCAGCCTTCTGCATTAAAAAAGCACTGTTTATAAATATCTCTCTTGGAAGATTGAAAATTATTTCTCCGGGTGATTTTTTTATAATTCGTCCTTTCTTTTTAGTCTCGTATTTAAGAACTTTTCCATTTTTTAATATATGACAGTCTCTGTAGTCTCTTATGATTTGATAAAGATCCTGGGCAGCCTCGATTTCCAGGGTAATTTTCCCATTGCCTGGTTGTACAATAGGTTGTTTTGAAGGATATAATGCTTCAAGTATAGAGTTTGCAAGAATGGATTTGCCTGCTTCATTTTTATCCACTATTAAACTACAGGAATGTTCAAAGATAAATTCCTTATTTTTATAAGGTCCTATGTTTTCTATGATTATTTTTTTAATCTTCATCATAAAATTTTGGAATTATCTGCTTCTGAGCAAAAGCATCAAGTCCATAAAGCAGAGCATCTTCAAGGATTTCCATTTCCTTTTCATCTGCATTATCAATAAGTCTAAGCATTTCATGAATAAATGCACCAATAGTTGTTTCTGGAGAAGTTTCTTTCAATTTTTCGATGTCAATTTTTGTAAATTCAGAAGTATCAAATAAAATGTTGTATTCAGAGAGGATATCTTTTAAATGCATTAAATTTAGATATCCCATTCCTTTGATTTTTACAATAAAAAGAGTATCGTCTGGATTGCGACTTTTAGTTTTAGCAGATATTATATTTTTAATCCATTCTACAGGTTGATCGGGTGTGATTTCGATTTTTTCAATTGAAAACTTGCTTAACTCTACGAATTCTGTTGTGGTTGTTGTTTTGTTGCTTTCTTTTGAAATTTCAACAATTAACCCACCTCGTTGGCCGTATTCAGATATAGAAGTCGGTACCATACTTCCTGAATAAGCAGATTTTACAATAGTATCATCTGATATCTCTGAATAACTATGATAATGCCCCAGTGCAATATAATCAAAGTTAGATTTTAAAACATCTTCAGTATCAAAGGGATGCCAGATTTCCTTATTTTCAGTTTTTAAATCAACTCTTGATGCGTGTAGAATTGCAATATTAATTTTTGATGGATTAAGATTAACAGTTTCATTAAAAGCTTTTGTTTCTCTATTCAAGCATGGTTTTCCGTAAAGATTCACATTTTCATCTATCTGAAAAAATGCGAATTCGGTCTTTTTAAAAATTTTTACATTTTCTGGCCATTTTTTTAGTTTAAGTATGTCAAGAAATTTATCATTATATGCACAGTTAAGTCCTAATAAATCATGGTTTCCTGGTGCAATAACCACTGGTTTAGGAGAAACTGATTCAAAAAGCTCGTTTAAAAATTCTATATCTTCTCTATAGATTTTATCGTTTTCAAAAAAATCACCGGCAACTAACATTGCATCAAGATTTTTTTCTTTAATTATGTTGATGGCTTTTAATAATGCGTCTCTACAGTATTTATTTCTATCTATTCCCTTTATTTGTGAGCCTAAATGAAGATCGGAAATATGCAGAAGTCTGAATTTCATAATTTGATTATAAAAAGATTATAAAAAATAATACAAAAAATAGTTGACATTCTAGAAAAAATTTGGTATTGTTTATATCAAATCCTTAATTTATCGAAAAAGGAGGGAATAAGTCATGACAAAGGCAGAATTAGTAAGCAAGATTGCAAGCAAGGCTGAGCTCACAAAAGCTGAGTCAGCAAAGGCACTGGATGCCACACTTGAGGCTATCAAAGAAGCTCTCAAGAAAGGTGACAAAGTTACACTGGTTGGATTTGGTAGTTTTTATGTCTCCAAGAGGAAATCAAGAAAGGGAAGAAATCCAAGAACCGGTCAGGAGATCAAAATTCCCGCAACAAAAGTGCCCAAATTCACAGCTGGCAAATCTTTGAAAGAAGCAGTAAAGTAATTTTGAAAAATTTTATTGTAAGGGGAAAGAATGAACTCTCCCCTTACAATAAATATTAAAAAGTGCAAGATTTTGACAAGGTTTTTTTTAAACTTGCTTTTAATAATAAAATTCCTTCCAAACAGCATTTAAAAAATCTGATTTTGCAATCTTCTGATTTTTTTACATTTCTAGATTTTAAAAGGCCTTCTGATTACATGACAAACCAGGATTTTTTGAAGGGATATCTTATTTATTTTGTTCCTGTGAGTTTGGCTAAAATATACAGCATTATGAAAGAGTTTTTTTGGCATTCTTCAATGTTTCACAAAAAACATTTGAAAATAATAGATATAGGTTGTGGACCTTCTCCCTCAGTTGTGTCATTTTTTAAACTATGGCAGAACAGGATAATTTTTTCAGACAATATTCAATACATTGGAGTTGAGCTTGAAGAAAAAGCAATAGAGCTTGGGGAAAAAATTATTCAGGCATTGAAGCCTCAAGATTTATCTATTGAATATAGATTTTTAAAAACAGATGCATCAGATTTAAAAACATATATTAAGCTGAAAGAGCTAAACCCTGATATTATGATTTTTTCAAATTCCATTGGAGAAATATTAGATAATAAAGGGATTACAGACGAGGATTTTATAAATTTTATAAACTATTTTAGTTTTAACAATGAAAAATTTACACTAGTTCTTATAGAGCCAGGAACCAAAAAATCAGCTTCCAGACTTCAAATGCTCAGAGATAAATTGATAAAAGAACTTGACTTTTATTCATACAGCCCATGTCTGAATAATCTGCCATGCCCAGCTTTACAGGCAAAAAACTGGTGCTATGAAGAAAGAAAATGGAGTGCTCCCTCATATCTATCTTTCCTTGGTGCTAAAGGATTACAGGTAAATTATCTAAAATTTAGCTATATCATTTTAACAAAGGATGGAATAAACATTAAAGATACTTTTGAAGCAGATGAAATTGTTATAAAAAATACTAGCCATCTGTTAAATGAAAAGGGTAAAAGTAAACTTTGGGGATGCTGGGATGGAAGACTTGTCCATATTGAACGATTGAAGCGTGATTATGTAGAGCATGATCCTTGGCTTAAAATAAAGAAGGGAACATATTTTAGTATTGATAGATTGGAAACTCTATCAAACAACAAAATAAGAATTCCCCCTGATGCTAAAATTAAGATTCTCTATAGCCCACATGAAGATATATAAAAATTCTAATTTTTTAAATCAGCCTTTTAGATTTTTGATAAATGCTTCTATCTCAATAGCAGGCATTGTCATTAACTGAATTGTTCCTCTAGAACCAAGCTCTACGGACATCTTCATAACTGTTATATTATCAGAAGCTTCTACAATGTTTACAAAGTCATAAGGACCAAGAACCGCATATTGCTGGATTATTTTTACACCCATTTTTTCAATTTCTCTGTTAACCTCAAGAACTCTTTCTGGCTTTTCTTTTAATGTTTCTCTGCCTTCATCTGTGAGTGTACTTAAAATAACATAGTAAGGCATCTTACACCTCCTAATATTTTTTTACATTATACCAAAAATTTTATAATTTTTTTATAATTAAAAAATGGATTATATCGTAGTTTTTATAACGGCACCAAGCGAGGATGAAGCGGCAAAAATAGCGAAAACTTTAGTTGAAGAGAAACTTGCAGGATGCGTTAATATGGTGAAAAATATTCGTTCAATATATTCATGGCAGGGAAATATTGAAGACGAAACCGAGGTATTAATGATTGTAAAAACAAGGAATGAACTCTTTGAAGAGCTTGCAAATAGAGTAAACTCACTTCATTCATATACAGTACCAGAAATTATTGGAATGAAAATTACTAAAGGTTCTGAGAGCTATTTAAAATGGCTTGAAGAGGTTACCTGGAGATGAAAGAGGCAGTTTATACGTCTTTAATATGCAAACAATTTTGTAGTTATTATAAATCAGGTAAAGAAGCTATCCATTGTGGTGGATATTCTTATTTAAAAAAGTTTTTAACTCCTTCTGAATTAAATGAATTAATCGAAATTCTCCATTGTTGTGATAATTTGGTATTAAATGAAAAATTATCTTTTTTATGTTCTAAATGCGACTTCAGAGAGGATGGTTGCGATTTTGTTGAAAATAAAACCGAAATTCCATGTGGAGGATACTTAATAATAAGCAGGATTTTGAATTATTTGAATCTTTAAATAGAAGATTTCCTTACCTTTACTGTATTTGCATGAGCCTGCAATCCTTCAATTGTAGCGAGCTTTTCAACATAAGGAGCGAGTGTATTAAATCCTTTTTGCTTTACTTTTATCAGAGAGCTTCTTTTAAGAAAGTCATAAACTCCTAGTGGTGAGAAAAATTTTGCTGTTCCAGATGTTGGCAGCGTATGATTTGGACCTGCTACATAGTCTCCAATTGGTTCAGTTGAGTAATGTCCGAGAAATATTGCACCAGCATTTTTCAGAAATGGAATAAGTTTTTCTGGATTTTCAGCCATCACTTCAAGGTGTTCTGGAGCTATAATATTTGCAATTTCTGCTGCTTCTTTTAATGATTTAACTATAATGATAGCACCATAATTTTTTAAAGCTCTGTTAGCAATCTCAGATTTTGGAAGTAATTGAAGCTGTTTTTTTATTTCTTTTTTAACTTCTTCAACTAACTCTTCCTGAGTGGTTATGAGAATGCTACATGCCATTTCATCGTGTTCTGCCTGACTGAGCATATCAGCTGCTATGAAATTAGCATGAGCAGTTCTATCTGCAATTATCAATATTTCACTTGGTCCTGCTATCATATCGATGTCGACTTCGCCAAATACTATTTTCTTGGCAGTGGCAACATATATATTGCCTGGTCCTACAATTTTATCAACCTTTTTAACTGTCTCTGTGCCATAAGCCATGGCTCCAATTGCCTGAGCTCCTCCAATTCTGTAAACTTCTTTTATATCAAGAAGATGAAGTGCTACACATACTACAGGATTTATTGCTCCTTGAGGAGTTGGAACACATACTGCGATTTCTTTTACTCCTGCCACCTGAGCTGGAATTACATTCATAAGGACTGTTGATGGGTATGATGCTTTGCCACCTGGAACATAAGCACCAATTCGTTCAATAGGTCTTATAATCTGTCCAAGAACAATGTCTTTTTCTTCATACTGCCATGATTGCTCAAGCTGATGTTCATGGAATTTTTTTATTCTCTCTTTTGCAAATTTCAGAGCATTGATAATATCTTTAGAAACTTTTTTTGCATTCGCTTCAATTTCTTGAGGCTGGATTTTTAATGGCAACTCGTGTTTATCAAAGAGTTTCGTGTACTTTATTACAGCTTTATCTCCTTTTTTAGAGATATCATTAAGAATTTTTCTTACTTTTTCATCAATTCCCCGATATGAGGGCATTCTTTTTCGAAGTTTTTTTAAGAATTTTTGAAGTTCTTCTTTATTTTTTATAATTTGCATAAAAAATTATACATGATATCATTAGACAATTGCCAATTTGTACCAAGTAATGCTAAATTTTATGTATAAATTAAAGAATCATAATTCTCTAATACATTATTTGTAATATTACCAAAAAGTAACACATTGCAATAATTTATGTTACTAATTAGTAACATAAATATAAAAATTTTATTGAATTTTATAAGTTTTTCTTTGGTATATGTTTTGCTTGGGATAATTGTTAGACGGTTAATTTCTCATTTTGAAAATCGATTCTTAAAAAAGGAGGTGATGAATAAAATTTAAAATTTTTATTTTTAAAATTTAACTTTTTTTAAATTTTAAGAAAGGAGGTTAGTTTATGGAAGAAGTAAAAAAAGGTGTTAGTGAAGATTGGCTGTCGTTCTGGTTGGCTATTATTATCTTTTTAATTTCTCTTTTAGCTTACACAGGCATTGATCCTCTTGGCTGGGTTGTAAGCACAAAAGAATGGACAGACCCGAGTAAGGCAATGGCTCCAACAGGAAAGGTTTACCAGTCTGTAAAAGGTGAGATTACAAAAATCGATGGTAATAAGATCACTATAAAAAAACCTGATGGAAAAGAGGAAGCTATAACTGTCGCTGATCCAACAAAGTATAAAGTTGGAGATACTTATGAAAAGAAAGGACTCTCAGGATTTGGATCTCTGGTGCTCACCTATATTTTCATGGCTGTTGTCTTTACTATTGGTGCAGCATTCATGCGAGCGAATATTGTCAAATTCAATCTTGGGTTTTTCTTCGTTTTCTGGTTAAGCTATCTCTGTTGGTTTATTGGAAATAATGCATATCTTGCTGCAACAGATGCAAAAAAATTCAATATTCCATGGTCACTTAAGCTCACTGGTGAATGTGGATTTATTGTTGCTCTTTTACTTGGTTTAATAGTTGGAAACTTCTTCAGAGGCTTTGCTAAATTTATGGGAGAAGCATTAAGACCTGAGTTTTACATTAAAACAGCAATAGGATTGATGGGTGCTTTGCTTGGTTTAAAGGCAGCACAGGCATTTGGACTTGCCTCTGCAGTTTTATTCAGAGGACTTTGTGCTATTATTGAAGCATATCTTATCTACTGGGCTCTTGTTTACTGGATTGCGAGAAAGTGGTTTAAGTTCAGTAAAGAATGGGCAGCACCACTTGCAAGTGGAATCTCAATATGTGGTGTCTCAGCAGCAATTGCAACAGGTGGAGCAATTAAAGCAAGGCCGGTAGTTCCTGTTATGGTTAGCTCTCTTGTTGTTATATTTGCAGTTGTTGAGCTTATAATTCTTCCTTTCTTTGCTCAGGCATTTTTATGGAAAGAACCAATGGTTGCCGGTGCATGGATGGGGCTTGCAGTAAAAACAGATGGTGCCGCCTTTGCATCAGGTGCTGTTGTTGATGCACTTGTAAGAGCAAAGGCTGAAACAGCAGCTGGAATTAAATATGAACCAGGCTGGCTACTCATGGCTGCATCAACAACTAAACTCTTTATAGACATCTTTATCAGTATCTGGGCATTTATTCTTGCATATATCTGGTGTGCAAAGATAGAGTGCAAACCAGGTGAAAAAGTTAGCGGTGGAGAAATATGGAGAAGATTTCCAAAGTTTGTAATTGCCTATGCAGTAACATTTATCGTTATTCTTCTTGTTGCAATGCAGCATGCACCTAAAATTGCACCTGTAGAAGCTAATATAAAGAAAATAGATAAGGAAATCGCATCTATTGAAAAACAGCTTGCTACTGTAACTGATCCTGCTCAGCAGGCAGCTATAGCAGCGAAGATTGAAGATAAGAAAACTCAGAAGAAAGACCTTGAAGCAAGTATTAAAGATTCAAAGAAGATTGTTGCTCAGACTTCAACTGCAACAAATGGAACAAATGCCTTGAGAGTACTATTCTTCTTGATGACATTCTTTACAATAGGTGTAATATCTGACTTCAGAAAACTCTGGGAAGAGGGTATTGGAAAACTTGCTCTTGTTTATTTAATCTGTCTGTTTGGATTCATACTCTGGATTGGCTTGTTAATTTCTTATATATTCTTCCACGGAGTCAAGCCTCCGGTAATAACAGGATAAAGGAGGGAAAATCATGGCAGAACAACCAAAACTCAAGGAAGAACTTGAAAAAATGGAATTTGAGCCCTTGCTTCCAATTGAGAAAAAACTTATTGTTTGGAGCGTAGGGCTTGGTTTAGTCCTATTAGTTGTACTGGTCTGGATAAGCTATACATTCTTTCCGGCATCTCACGGATAAAATCAAACAGAGGGGGAAGGGATTATCCTTCCCCCTCTGTTTATTCTATTTTGTTAATTTTGAAGTTAAATTAATCAAGTATTCATTCAGAATTTATCACCTTTTTTATCACATTTTTAATATTGACAATAATAAAATTTTATGTTTTTATATAGTTAATTATGATTAAAAAAATTCTGATTGTTGTTGTTTTATTTATAATTTTATCAATTGCAGGATTTATTTTATTTTTTCCTTTTGATTCTTTTATTAAACAAAAAGTTGAAAAAGCTATTGGACCTAATGTTTCTATCAAATATTTAAGTGTCAAATGGAGTAAAATTGTTGCTTATGATATTGTGATAAAAACTCCTGCCGGTACAACATTTCTTGATATAAAATCAATAACGCTAACACCATATATACTGCCACTTTTAAAAAAACGGCTTGAAATTAAAGAAATACTGATGGATTCTTCGACGATCTTTTTGATAAGAACAAAACAGGGGGAATGGCTTTTGCCTGAATTTTCTAAAAAAGAGGAGGGAAACTCGTCTCAAAAAGAAGATAAAAAATCATCTATAGAACTTGCAATAAAAGAATTTAAGGTAACCAACGCTAATATAATAATACAGGATGACCTGAAAGGCTTTAATATTAAATTATACGATGTTGCAGTTAATATGAGTAATAAGGTCTCATTATTTAAATCAGATGAAACAGTAGTTACTGCTGCAGCAAAGTTTCCTGACCGTGGAGATATTTCACTTAAAGCTAAAGGAAATTTCTCAGATGAAAAGTTTACAGGCTCTCTAACTTTAAGGGATTTAAACATGACGTTACTCAGACCCTATATTAGGGGTGGTTATACTGTAAAAAGGGGAAGACTCAGCCTTTATTCAAACTTTAATATCAATAAAGGTTATGTAAAAGCACCTTCAATTTTAAGACTCAGAGATTTAGATATAAAGTCAAGTGGATTTTTTATGGGAGTGAGCGCTCCGCTTCTGATAGAGTTCTTAAAAGAAAAAGATGAGATAGTTTTAAATTGTAATATATGGGGGAAATGGAATAATCTTAAAAATGATATACCAGAATCTTTACAGGAAAAGATTACACAGCAGATAGGCAGAACTGTTACCTCGCCGCTCAGATCATTAACGAATCCAATTGAAAATTTGATAAAGGGATCCAGATAAAACAATTTAAATTAACTAACTTTTTTTAATCTTCAATGTTTCCTTAATCATAAGAAGAAATTTCACATAATCAAATGCAAAATTCAGAAGCTCTACTTCGTCTTTTTTCATTTTTTCAATTCGTTCCTGAGGAACATCAAAAACATCCATAAATCTACTCTCAAATACAAATCTTTTGAAAGCATCGATGTCATAGCATGCTGTATAAAAAGCTTTCTGTTTTTTTTCATCAATCTTGTCAGCTTTCAGATTTTTCTTAAAGAAAAGCTCTTTCCATCCTCTGTTCATATCATCATAGAGATCAACACCCTGATCTTTTCTCCATTCAGCTACACTCCACTCTTTGTCTTCTTGAAAGCCTTTGCAGTGAGGTTCTTTGACAAAAAAATAAACTTCGTCAGTTATCCCATCTGTTAAATCAAATTTTTTAAGAGATGCCTGTCCAACTGGATAGTATCTGCACGTTGCAGGTCTGTCTTCATAGACTGAGCATCCAGCTTCACATAAAAAAGGACAGGTCATTTCTTCATCATTATTCTTGTTTAAAAAGACAAAGGGATAACCGCTTTTTGGTTCAATAAAAACATATGTATAATTCATTAAAAATTCACCAGATGATATATCGAATCTGTTTTTTAATCTCAGAATATCATACGGTGTAAGCATTATATCAATATTTTTACAGCAACTTTTGTAACAGGATATACCAGGATAACAACGAAATTTAAATTTTGATTCAATTGTTAGCTCATCAGGAGCTATTACATTAATGTTTAACATTAAGCCTCCTCTTTAATTATTTTGAGATATATTTTTCTTGCTCTTGGTCCATCAAACTCACAGAAAAATATGCTCTGCCATTGTCCTAAAATAAGTTTTTCTTCTTCAATAAAAACACTCACAGAGGAACCAACAAGAGTTGTTTTAATATGACTATCCGCATTCCCTTCCATATGAAGATATTCAGCACCATATGGAGCGATTTTTTTTAATGCAGTTATAATATCTTTTTTTACAGAAATATCCGCTCCTTCGTTTATGGTTATGCCAGCTGTTGTATGAGGAACGTACAGGTAACATATGCCGTTTTTAACTCCTGAATTTTTAACAACATTCTCAACTTCATCGGTAATATCAATGAATTCCTCTCTTAATGAAGTTTTAACTGTTAATGTCTTCATCACAGCTTAAGCCTCCTTATTCTTTCTACAGCTTCTTTTATTCGTTCCTTTGACTGCGTAAGAGCGAATCTGACATATCCTTCTCCATGTGCACCAAATCCAATGCCAGGTGTGCATAACACTGCAACGTCTTGTAAAAGTTTAGCAACAAAATCAATTGAGTTTATTCTCTTTGGAACCTTTACCCATAGATAGAAAGTTGCCATGGGCTTTTTAACTTCAAATCCTGCTGATTTTAGTCCTTCACATAACATATCTCTTCTTTCTCTATATATATCTCTAATTTGTTCCAGAACATTATCCTCGGTCTGAAGAGCAACTATGCTTGCTTCTTGAATAGCTTGAAAAACTCCTGAATCAAGATTTGTTTTTACTTTTCCAAGTCCTGCAAGAACTTCTCTATTACCAACTACAAAGCCTATTCTCCATCCAGTCATGTTATAAGTTTTGGAAAGAGAGTGAAACTCTACTCCCACTTCTTTAGCTCCATCTATCTGCATAAAACTAACTGGTTTTTCTTCGTAAAAAATCTCTGAGTATGCTGCATCGTGACAGACAATTATATTGTATTGTTTTGCAAATTCAATGACTTTTTTAAAAAATTTTTCATCAGCTGTAGCAGCTGTTGGATTGTTAGGATAGTTTATAAACATAAGCTTGGCTTTTTTAGCCACATCCTCAGGAATGAAATCAAGATCAGGTAAGAAATTATTGTCTTCCATTAAGGGCATAAAATATGAAACTCCACCTGCAAACTTTGTCCCAACAGGATAAACAGGGTATCCTGGAGAAGGTACAAGTACAATATCTCCAGGGTCAATAAACGCAAGTGGAATATGTCCAATTCCCTCTTTAGAACCGATTAAAGATAGAACTTCTTTTTCAGGATCAAGTTCTATACTAAATCTTTGTCTATACCAGTCTGATACAGCTTTTCTGTATGAAAACATTCCTTCGTAACTTGGATATCTGTGATGTTCAGGATTCTCAACAGCTTTTTTCATTGCGTCAACAATATGAGCTGGTGTTGGAATATCTGGGTCTCCAATGCTCAAATCAATCACATCAGCTCCTTTTGAAAGAGCTTCTCTTTTCATCTGGTCAATTGCCGCAAAAAGATAGGGTGGTAAAGTTCTTATTCTTTCAGCATACTGAATCTGCATTGTTTTCCTCCTGAGTGTTCTATTTTTTTAGTTTACAAAAAAGTTAGTACTATTTACAAAAAATCATAGTATTTATTTAATATAGTATATATTAGACAGGGTAAAAGCTATAATATGCCACAGGTATCAATGTTATTATTAGTAGATAAATGCGACTTATAACAACATAATTAAATTATGAAAAATTTTTGCATATATTTGTAAAAAAAGATCATTATTTCTTAAATTAATAAGAACGAATTTTAAATAGTATTAATCAATAATTGATTTTGAGGGCAAAGTAACTGAAGCAATAAAAAAACTTATGGAGGAAGGTAATGACTGAGGATAAGAACAGCTGTGAGTGCAATGAGAGGCAGGAAATTAAAAAGGATATTTCATTGAAAGCAACTGTTTCAGGCATTAAGAAAAAAATTCTTATTCTTTCAGGCAAAGGTGGTGTAGGAAAGAGCACAGTATCAACAAACATTGCAGTTGGTCTTTCACAAAAAGGTTATCAGGTTGGACTTCTTGATATTGATATTCATGGACCGAATATACCCAATATGCTTGGATTGCAGGGACATTCTCCTTTAATGACTGATATGGGACTGTTTCCGTTAAAAATTTATGATAACTTACAGGTAATATCGATAGGATTTTTTCTACAAGAAAGGGATACTCCAGTTGTATGGCGAGGACCTTTAAAACACAGAATGATCGAACAGTTTTTAACCGATGTTCGATGGGGACAGCTTGACTATCTGGTAGTAGACTCACCTCCTGGAACAGGAGATGAGATAATTTCAATTGTACAGTTACTTGACAGAGTTGATGGTGCGATAATTGTAGCAACTCCTCAGGATGTAGCACTAGCAGATGTGCGAAGATCAATAAAGTTCTGCAAAGAAGGTTCAATTCCAATAGTTGGCATTATTGAAAATATGAGTGGATTTGTTTGTCCACATTGTGGTAGCACAATAGAGATATTTAAAACCGGTGGTGCAGAAAAGCTTGCTAAGGAGTATGAAGTTGCGTTTCTTGGTAAAGTTCCCATTGATCCACAGATAGTTCAGGCTGGAGATGATGGTAAACCATTTATAATTTACTATCCAGAAAGTAAGCCTGCAGCAGCTTTCACAACAATAGTTGACAGACTTACTGAAATGCTAAAAGTTTAGGTATTTATATGATCATTGATATAAGAGTGCTTTTTGATAACTATCCAGCAGAAGAAGGATTTGAAACAGGATGGGGATACAGCTGCTTTATAAAGAGAGGATATGCTGGAATACTGTTTGATACAGGTGCTGATGGGCAAAAATTAATCAAAAACATGCAGCAAGCTGAAATTAAACCGGGTATGATTTCAAGGATAGTAATTTCCCATCCTCATAAAGATCACTATGGAGGATTAAAAGATATAGCAAGCAGGAGTAAAAATGTACAGATTTATGCTGGTAGCTCTTTTTATGATCAATGGAAAGAAAGTATAGATGATATAAACATTCATAAAGTAAGCACAGAGCCTGTAGAGATAATGAATGGAGTATATCTAACAGGTGAGCTTGGAGATAAAATAAAAGAACTCTCCCTTGCGATAGACACAGGTGGAGGTGTGGTAGTTGTGACAGGATGCGCACATCCTGGATTAACCAAAATATTAGAAAGGGTAAAGGAAATATTAAATCAAAATGTTTTTGCTCTGGTTGGAGGACTTCATCTGAAAGACTACAGTGAAGAACAACTCAGGCAGTTAGTTGTATATTTAAAATCAGAGGGAATTAAATATATCGCACCTTCTCATTGCACAGGAGATCTCGCAAGAAGCCTTTTTAAAGAGAGTATTCCTGGATTTATTGAAGCCGGTGCGGGCACACATATCTATGTTGGAGGTTCCTGTGAATATATTTAAACAGTGGTCCATTTACGTGCGTTTTCATATAAGTTAATCAGAGTGAACATGGAGAGCAGTCAAGAGTTAAGTTAATTTTACAGTTTAATCTCCATCATATGAACTGAGCAGGAGATACAGGGATCATATGCTCTTACAAGCATTTCAAGAGCAAGTGTTATTTCTTCCTGAGACTGCTTCGTAATTTCTGGAACAAGTTTTAACATATCAAGCTCTATATTTGCAGTATTTTGATTTGTTGGGATAACACAGTTTGCTTCTTTAAATATACCTCTTTCATCACATTCATAATGATGAATAAGTAAGCCTCGAGGAACTTCCACCACTCCAATTCCCTGTCCAGCCCTTTGTGGTAAAGCTCCATGTTGATTAATATCAGGTATAACAATTTCATCTTGGTTTATGCCTTTGTTTAAAAGAATCTCGATAATTCTTATTGAATCTTCTACACAGTGAACACACTCAACAATCTGGGCTACTGTGTTAAGATATGGATTTATGCATTTTGGCTTTAAGTTCAACATATCTGCTGCCTGTTTTGCTTTAGTATGAAGCCTGGCTGAGTTAAGGTTAAATCTTGCAAGAGCTCCGACAGCATAGGAGTCTCTGTGCCATTTTGTTCTTTTTGCTGTGGCATAAGCAACAACAAATTCATTTGTTACATTTTTATATTCATACTTGCTCACTCTGTATCCATCAGTTGAGCCAATGTCTCCATAAAGTAGAGGATATTCATTTTCGTCATTAACTAAAGCAACATACTCTGTGTCCCTTTCAAACTCAGGAAAAGTCAGTTTGCTGAATAGTTCAACAGTGTCCTGCATATCTGTTTGTAACTGTATGAGTCTGTTGTGCATTTCTTCAAGGTCAGAATTTGATGGAAGTTTTGTAAATCCTCCAACAACTGCTCCTATTGGATGAACATGTCTTCCAACCAGTATCTCACAGAGTTCATTACAGAGTCTTTTCATTTTTAATGCACGTCTTATGATATCAGGATTAGACTTTGTTAAAGGAACAAAGCTTGGTACACCAACAAGATCAGGTGCCACCAGTAGATATATATGTAGAATGTGACTGTCAAGCTCTTCATAGTGAAGTAGGAGTTTTCTTAAAAGTGTGGTCTGTTCAGTTGGTTTTATTTGTAGTAGATCCTCTGCAGCTTGAATTGAGGCCAGTGTATGTCCGCAGGAACAGATTCCACATATTCTGCATGTTATATGGGGTGCTTCATAGATTGAACGACCTCTCAGGAAAGCCTCAAAAAGTCTTGGAGATTCAACTATCTCGAGTCTGCAGATTTCAAGCTTTCCATCTCTTATTTCAACTACTATGTTTCCATGTCCTTCAACTCTGGTTAGGTAGTTAACATTAATGTTAATGTTCTGACTCACGACTGATCAAGCTCCCTTGATTTGTTATACATCTGTATTTTTTTCATTAAAAAGTCCTCAGGTATCCGGTATTTTTTAAGGACTTCTTTAAAGCCCTCTGTGTTTGGATTTATTGTTAATCCCCTACATCCATAGCATATATTTCCATTGTTTATGCACCAGGAGTTACATCCTGCCTTTGTAACAGGTCCCATGCATGTGAGTCCTCGGTCATACATGCATACATTTTCATTGAGTTTGCATTCAACGCATACAGGATATTCAGGAACATAGAATGGTATCCCCTGTAGAATGCATTTAAGAACTGTAACAAACTCCGGAATATAAATTGGACAGCCATTTATAAAGTAATCAACTTTTACCACCTGATGAACCGCTCTTGTAGGTATTGTTGAAAAGAATTCATAGGAGTCTGCATAAACATATCTCATTGCTTCAGTAAGCTCAAAGGAGTTTTTCATCCCGTTTACTCCACCAGTGGTTGCACATGAACCAAGTGCAACAAGTATTTTGCTTCTGTCTCTGATTTTTTTAACTCTCTCCTTAGCATGTTCATCTGTGATACTTCCCTCAACAAAAGAAACATCAATTTCTTTATCCCACTTTTCAGACATGACTTCTCTGAACTCAACAATCTCTATAATGTCAAGAATATCAAGCAGGGATTCTCCAATATTTGCTACCTGAAGCTGGCAGCCCTCACAGCAGGCAAAATCAAAAAATGCAACTTTTGGCTTGCTCATCACAGTGCCTCAGCCATATCCATAATTTCTTTAAATGTGAAAACAGGACCGTCTTTACAGCAGTAAAGATTCTGTATCTGACATCTTCCACATTTGCCCATTCCACATTTCATGTGTCTTTCAAATGACAGAAGAATCTGGTCAACTGGTAATCCCTTTGCAAGAAGCTCCTTTATCACAAATTTGTACATTATTGGGGGTCCCACCACTGCCGCATATGTTCTTATGGGATCTATATCAACACCTGGTATAAGAGAGGTTATCAAGCCAACATTTCCTTTCCAGTCAGGATCTGCTCTGTCAACTGTGCAGGCAAAATGAAGGTCAAGTCTCCTCCCCCATTCCTCTATCTCATCTGAAAAAAGTAATTCCTCCGGAGTTTTACATCCAAAAAGTATATGTATCTCTCCAAAATCTCTGCGGTTGTCTATTGCATAAAGTATCAGAGATCTCAGTGGCGCAAGCCCAAGCCCGCCAGCAATTATTAAAAGATCATGAGCTTCAATCATCCTTATAGGGAACCCATTGCCATATGGACCTCTTACCCCAATTATTTCTCCTACATTTAATCTGTGCATTGATTCTGTTACTTTGCCAACAGCTCTCACACATATCTCAAAATAATCTCTATTAAGTGGAGATGAGCATATGGAAATGGGAATTTCTCCAATCCCCATTAAAGAAACCATTATGAACTGCCCTGGTTCATAATCAAGCCATGAATTGTCCTCTAAAATAACTCTGAAGAGTTTTTCTTTTTCTGTCAATTGTTTTATATCTATAATTCTGGCTTTTTTTACATTATAAGGGGATTTTTTTATAACCACTTTCTCCATATCTTTGTCTCTGACTCCTTTATTAGTGCTGTGAGAACTTCTTTTAAATTAATTTTTGCCATGCATGTTCTTGAGCATCTTCCACAGCCTGTGCAGAAAAACATTCCGTATCTGTCTATATGATATCTGAATTTTCTGTAAAAACGATGTCTCTGCCGTGCTGAACGCTCTCTTCTGAAGTCTATTCCTCCTGCAACCTTTGCAAATGGATCAAGCTGACAGGAAAACCAGACTCTATATCTTTCACCTGCTTTCAGTGTAAAGTCAACATCCTCTTTAATATCAAAGCAGTAACAGGTGGGACAGACAGATGTACAATTTCCACAACCAAGACACTTCTGCTCAAGTTCTTTCCATACGGATGCATTCCATGATCGATCAATAAGGTCTGGTAGGTACCTTCTTTCAGTTGGTACCTCGTTGTTGAATATTTTATCTTTCTTTTCTCTTAATGCTTTTAGTGCTTCAAAATCAGAATTATCCGCAGGCTTAAAGGTATTTGCTTGTTTTACTATATCCATGCCTTTAGATGAATGTATGTGTACAATGAAGTAATCTCCAAGGTCAGTAAACATTAAATCATATCCTGTTGTGGGAACATGCGCTCCAACAAAGGAACAGCTCGCATATTCATCACAGTAGGTATTACATTCTAATCCAATGATGGTTATATATCTTTTCCTTATTAGATATGATATGTCTTTTGGTTCGTCAGATAAAACTACATTAAGACATCTAAGTCCCGCTATGTCACATGTATGAATACCAAATAATATTAGCTCTTCATATTCGCTAACAGGTTCAACATGTAATGTTTCTTTTGTATCAAACTCTAAGATAGTTTCTTTCTGCGGCATGAAGTATTTCTTTGGAGGAATAATTGTTGGAATATAATTGAGACTCATTTCCTGAGCTGATTTTATTTCCTCAAAGGTATAATTATTAAATCCTTTGTAAACAGGCCCTATCACTTTTTGTGATGCGATAAGACTGTTTATAAAATCATCAATTGATGACTTCTCCATTATCCTATATTGCTCTGTTTTCATTTCACACTTCCTGAAAAATATCCAATTATAGTTTTTTTTCAATATTTTGTCAATCTGAAATATTTCTATATCTGTATATAAATTTTGTAAAAATTTTTTCTATTAAAATTCAACAGGATTGGAATTATTTATCTAAAAAAATTTTGATTGAACGGAGAGGATTAGCCTCTCCGTTCATAACTAATCTAGAAGAATTTTTTGTGCTTCCCTTATATCTGCTTCCATTATATAAGGAATCCCTGTTACTTCTGATGCTTCTTTTGTAAGAGCTACAATGTCACTTCTGTCGAGATAGTCTAGTGAAAATTTTCTAGCTCCAGCCATGAGTTGTTTGATTCCAAGAGTAAGCCTATCAACGAATGTGTATATTGCAATGGCTGCCCACGGAATCTTTTTGAAGTCTTTACCATATTTATTTTTTAGAGTTTCGGTTGTTATAAATATTTCCTCCACTGAGTTACCATACTTCTGAATGTCTGCAGGAAGCTTTCCGTCCTCGTACCATTTTTGTATATTTTTCCCTACAAAAGCAGGAATCATAAGCGCTCTTCCCATACAAACAGCTTTAAAATAAGGAGCGCCAAGTGCTAAAGCTTTAAAAATATGATCTTCCAGAGAAAATCCACCAGCAATGGCAAGATCAGGTACATATTTCCCTTTTTGTGCAAGCTGTTTTGCAAAATTATAGGCAATTGACTGAAGATAAATTGTAGGAATTCCCCACTCGTTCATCATTCTCCATGGGCTCATTCCTGTACCACCACCTGCGCCATCAATTGTTACTAGGTCAATGCCAGCATCAGATGCGAATCTTAATGCTTTTGCGAGATCTGTAATTCTATATGCACCTGTCTTCAAAGATATAAATTTAGCTCCTGCTTTTCTGTAATGTTTAACCGATTTTAAAAATTCTTTATAATCTACCATGCCAAGCCTTGAGTGTCTTTCAAACTCTTTAAATTCGCCACCTTTATAGGATTTTTGAACCACGGGATCTTCAGGATCTGGCAGTACAATATATCCTCTTTTCTTTAATTCAAGAGCTCTTTCGAGACTTTTTAGCTTTACTTCTCCTCCAATATCTTTTGCTCCCTGTCCCCATTTAAGTTCAATACATGAAACTCCAAGTTGTTCTATTGCATACTCTGCAGAAGCAAGGCGTGTATCTTCAACATTCTGCTGGAGTATAATCTCGCCATATCCATCAAACCATTCTTTAAATGCTTCAACTCTTCTTGTCAACTCCGGAGATTTGACTACTTTATTATTTTTAAATTCTGCTTTTGGATCCATTCCTACCACATTTTCTCCGATTACTACCATTATGCCTGATATAGCAGCTCCTATGGCTAAGCCTTCCCAATTATCTTTAGCAATATCGGTTGATCCGAGGGCACCTGTGAATATAGGTAAACGGAGTTTTATTTTATAATCTTTACCGATTTCTCTTTCCGTATTAACAGCTGGAAATGTAGCTTTATCAGGATCTGGGTCTATTCCGACCGCTCCTGTACAAGTACCCTGAATATTGAGGTGAGAATAATCAACTGGATATTTTTTGGTAGCACCTGCAGTGACTTTTCCAAAAGGAACTGGATAGACAACCTCTCTTCCTCTAAACGAAGATTTGCCCACTTCACAAAAACCTGGACATCCATCAAGGCATACTGAACAGATTCCTGAATATGGCGCAGGATCTGAGACTCTGTTTCGAGTTCCTGTAGCAGAACTCGCATTTGGTTGACCTGAAATAATACTCATAATTAGCCTCCTTAATTAATACTAAATTTAGTTTAGAAATAGTAAATCATTCAGGCAAAAAAATAAATAATATTTTGCCTTTAAAATTTGTAATAAATCCGATTGATTTATTACATAGTTACAGAAAGAATTTCCAGTTTTTCACCTCCTTCATTTACCCAGTTTGCAGGTATTGATTTATTAAAATAAAGACAGTCTCCCTCTTCTAATTTGTATAAAGTATTATCAATAGAAACAGATGCTTTTCCTTTGATTATATAAACAAATGCAGATTTTTCTTCGGATAAAAAATGTTTTTCTATTGAACAATAAGAAGGGAAAATGATCTGATATATGTCGAAATTTTTATGGGAAATAATTTTATATATCTTCACGTTCATGAAATCTTCAGGAGGTTTTGATAAGAGATCTTTTTTCCTAATGATGAGTGGTTTTTCTTTCTTTTGTTCGTCTATTATTTCACCGATTTTAATTCCTAATACTTTACAAATTTGGATGAGTGTTGGGATAGATGGAATTATTTGATCTTTTTCTATCTGAGAGATAAACCCAGAAGTTAAATTTATTTTTCGAGCTAATTCTTTTTGGCTGATGTTCTTCGAACTTCTGATTTCTTTCAATTTAGATCCTATGTCTAGGTTCAACATTTGCTCTGTTGGTTTAATTATTATTTCACTGTTGTTAACAACCTCATAAATATGAGGTTTAAAAGCATCCCGGTTAGTTCTTCTTGAAAGTTTTAAAACTTTCAAGAAGAGCTTTTCCTTCCTTCTATATAATTCTATAACTATTTGAGTGACATGTCTAATATTAGCTTTAAACCTTTTGCTGTGAGAATCTTTATCTAAAATCCAGTAAGCTAAACTTTCAAGATCATAGAGTTTAGGACACATATAAGTAAAAAAACTATATGTTGCGTTTTCATCTCTTAAAATATCCTGCATGCCTGTTAGACTATCAAATAGGTATATAGTTGGATGTGAGAGTTGTTTTTCAACAATATTTATCGCATCTGTAAGATCATTAACATTGGAGGGATTTGAAACTTTAATAATATGTACTTTTTCAGATATTTTATTGTAATTTTTTAAAAAAGCAGGATCATTTTTACCTTTACCAGAAGTAAAGCAGTCAATAATATGAAAATTTTTATTTATATAGTGTCCTGATTCTTTTAAAATACTATGTACAGATTTATTAAAGCTGACATATATAAAATTCATTGAGTTATTTAAAGAAGTTTCAATAAATTTTTTTATAAAAAATTCATAATAGGTTCCTGCATCAACTTCCCATACAACATTATCTCCTAGATAGAGAAAATCAATAAGAAAGTCAAGGGAATTTATACCTGTTGAAATCCTATGCACGGTAAACGGTTACCTCCTCTATACACTTCAAATTATATTATTTTAATCTTTATTTTTGTCAAGTGTTATATATATTCAGATATCGGGATAGATATGCGCTTCAAATAAAAAGTTTAAAATACAGGAGACAGAGAACATATGGCAAAATACGTTTTAACTTTACATTTAGGTTAAAATCTTTTGTACTTTGATTTTTTTGACCTTTTAGTATCAACAAATACAAAAAATACAAACTCAAAATAAATTTGTTCAACTATAATATTAGTTTTATGCGATATATTATTATACTAAAATCAATTTATGTAACAGACTGAAAAGATAAGTTAAAATATTGACAAAAATGTATTACGATAATTATTCTAAATCTAATAGGTAACCTTTTGCCGATGGAGAAATAAAATGTGCAGATTAGCAGCAATTACTTCAGCAAAATATTTTTCGCCAATGGAGAACATCCTTGCTCTTGAAACGATGAAAGAAGGGCATGATGGTTCTGGTCTTGGCCTGACGCTTAAAGACCTTGGAGGAAAGTTCAAAGAACTAAAAAATTATCCAATTTTATCGGGTATATGTTCAAGGAAGGGCAAAAAAAATCTTGATGAATACATGATCGGACTGGGTTTTAAGCTTATTTACGAATGGACGCCAAAGATTAGACCTGTAAGAGATATAATCAGGCGAGATCACTATTTTGCCAGAGTTTATGATTATCCAGAAGAGTGGCAGGAGAAATCTTTTAAAGATAAAGAAGATCTGCTAATGAATACAAGGTTAACACTCAGAAGAATGGGTGAAGCGGATGAATCTATTTTTGTCTTCTCTTTTTATCCAGATGTAATAACTCTTAAAGAAGTGGGAGATCCTCTGGAACTTGGAGAATTTTTCGGGCTTGATAAAGATAATTTAGAGGCAAAAGTTATATTTGCCCAGGGAAGACAGAACACAAACTATCAGATTTATCTTTATGCATGTCATCCATTTTTCCTTCAGGGATACTGCACAATGACAAATGGTGAAAATACTGCTTTTGTTCCAATAAGAGAATTTTTGATGAGTAGAAGATTTCCAGGATACGTTGGTTATAACTCAGACAGTGAAGTTTTTGATCATATTCTTCATTATTCAGTAAAACAACTCGGATTTCCGCTTACTTACTATAAAGACATAATAACGCCACTTAAATGGGAAGAGGTAGAAAAAAGGTCTGATAGAGAAGCTTTATCATTAATTAAGCAGTCTTTGAGACCTTTATGTATTGATGGTCCAAATATGGTTATAGGTTTTGTTCCAGATGGAACATGCTTCATGGTACATGATTCTAAAAAATTAAGACCTGGTGTTGTTGGAGGTGTTAAAGGTAAGTATGCTTTAATGTCAGAGCTATGTGGACTTGATAAGGTTATTCCCAATAGGGATAAATCAAAAGATATATATCCAATGAAGTATGATATGGTGATTGTATCACCAGAGGCAAGGGAGGTAAAAGTATGGAACCAGCTACAGGCTTAAAGCTTGATTTTAATAATAAATTAACGTTAGAGGAATTTCCTTATATTATCAGATGGAGAGATGATCGTTGCAAAAGATGCGGACAGTGTACATCTGTCTGCCCTCAGGCTGCTATTAGACCAGCTGTTAAGTATACAAGAGTTATTGAGTCTGGAGGGGATACTCCCAAACCAAGACCTGTAAGAAGAATAATTCATATTATTGAACAGGTGAACAATATAGATAACTACTGTACAGGTTGCGCGATCTGTGCTCTTGTGTGTCCAAATAATGCAATACAGCCAGAGTATAACCCCCAAAATAAGTTTCTCTTTTATAAGAATCGCGGTGGTGAGGGATACAAGAGAGGCGGAAGAAAAAACGATCCAGGAGTCTCTACGCTTGATCGTCTTAAATTCACAAGAATATCAATGCTAACAGACCCTGCTCTTGATGCAGGAAGGCATGAGTTTAGAGTTCGTTCATATATTGGAAGAATTCTTCCACCAGAAGATCTTCCGCTTAAAGTTGAAAATGGAAAACTAGTTTTGGATAAATCCTCCGGAAAGTTTATCCCTCCTGTGAGAGAAATATTTCCGATAATGATTGGAAGCATGTCGATAGGCGCTCTTTCTCCTACAATGTGGGAAGGGCTTGCAATGGGAGTTGCTTATTTAAATGAAGTTGAAGGAATTCCTGTTGTAATGTGTTCTGGAGAAGGAGGTTTTCCTCCCAGGCTTCTTAAATCAAGATATGTTAAATATTTTATTTTACAGATTGCATCTGGCTATTTTGGATGGGATAGTATAATTCATACACTACCTTATATGACAGAAGATCCTGCGGCAATAGAGATAAAATATGGTCAGGGAGCAAAGCCTGGTGATGGTGGCCTTCTTATGGCTCCAAAGGTTATAAAGTTGATTTCAGAAATTAGAGGAGTGCCTCAGTATGTTGACCTTCCATCTCCGCCAACTCATCAGACACAATACTCAATCGAAGAGTCTGTTATGAAGATGATTCAGTCAATGTCAATGGCATTTGGCTTCAGGGTTCCTGTTTATCCAAAAATATCCGGAACAAAAACAGCCAAAGCTGTTTTAAATAATCTTGCCAGAAACCCGTATGCAGCAGCTCTTTCTATTGATGGTGAGGATGGTGGCACTGGAGCAGCTTACAATATATCACTTGATAAGATGGGACATCCAATTGCTTCAAACATAAGAGAGTGTTATCTTGATCTTGTAAAACAGGGGAAACAGAATGAGCTTCCGCTTATTGCAGCAGGAGGAGTTGGCAAAAAAGGAAATCTTGCAGCAAATGCAGCAGCTCTTATAATGCTTGGTGCATCCGCGGTTTCTGTTGGGAAATATATAATGCAGGCAACTGCTGAATGTCTCGGTAATGAGTATAATCGCTGTAATATATGTAATACTGGAAAATGTCCAAGAGGCATTACTACGCAGGATCCGAAGCTTTACAGGCGCCTTGATCCTGATAAAGTAGCAGAAAGAGTTGTGGAGATTTTCAAGGCTGCAGATGTTGAACTTCGTAAAATATTCGCTCCAATGGGAAGAAGCGTTGAACTTCCAATTGGTATGTCAGATGGATTGAGTATAGATGATAAAGCAATAGCAGAAAGATTGGAGATAAGCTATGCCTGTTAAAAAAATAATACAAAGAGAAATGCCAAAGGTTGGATTGCATGAAACTGTAATTCCATATGAAGAAGTTGTCAAATGGTTTAATGACAAATTTGTAATTATATATGGAAATATAAAAGGAAATAGAATTCCTTCAAGAATACTGGAAGAATTCATTCAGGAAGCTGTAAAGAATGGAGCAAGAAATATTCATGTATATGCTGATGGACAACACGGAATTGGTGGTAGAATCTTCTCTCAGGGTGAACCTGTAAAAATTACTATTGAAGGACCTGTTGGACAGAGATGTGGCTCAATGGGAATGTTTGGCACAGAGATTACTGTTAGGGGAGGTGTATCTGACGATGTAGGATGGATCAACTGCGGAGCAAAGATTACTGTTCTTGGAGATGCAACAAATGGAGCATGGAATGCGGCTGCGCAGGGAATTCTATATGTTCAGGGAAGCGGTGGTGCTCGTTGTGATACAATGACAAAGCATAATCCAAGATTTGATCCCCCTCAGTCGTGGTATCTGAGGGATGTTGGAGATTCATTTGCAGAATTCAAAGCTGGTGGAATTGCCGTAGTCTGCGGAATTAATCCAAGAAATCAGAAATCAGTTCTTGGATACAGACCTTGTGTTGGCATGGTTGGCGGTGTTATTTATTTTCGCGGTTCAATAGATGGTTATTCAGAAAGGGATGTTAAACTTCTTGAAATAAGTGAGCAGGACTGGCAGTGGCTATGTGACAATCTAAAGCCATATCTCACAGCAATAGAAAGAATGGATTATTATCATGAACTTACAAAAAGTCCTGATGAATGGCGTAAACTCGTACCATACACACCACAGGAAAGAAGACGTAAAAGATGGTTCAAGGTTGAAATGGAAGATTTCAGGAAAAACTACTGGGAGAAAGAGGTTGGAAAGGGAGGAATTTTTGCAGAATACATTGACCATGAACCAACAATTATTCCTTATATAGTAACTGGACAGTATCGCAGATATAAGCCTGTGTGGGCAAATGAGAAGTATGCGCCACCATGTGCATATAGCTGTCCAACTAATATTCCAACGCATAAAAGAACTGCGTTGATAAGGCTTGGTAAAATAAAAGAAGCGTTGGAGCTTGTGCTGAATTACAGTCCGCTTCCAGCTACAGTCTGCGGAATGATATGTCCGAATCTCTGCATGCAGGCATGCACTCGTAGAAGAATTGATATACCGATATCTGTAAAAGAACTCGGCAAAGCATCTGCGGATCTACCAGCACCCAAAAAAGCTAAATCAACAGGTCACAGGGTGGCTGTAATCGGTGCAGGACCTGCAGGTCTGTCAGTTGCATGGCAGCTTTCATTAAAAGGACACAATGTAACTATGTATGAAGCTACAGATAAGATTGGTGGAAAAATTGAACTTTGCATACCTGAACACAGATTTAATAAAGACATACTTCATAAAGAGATTGAAAGATTTAAGGAGGTTGTTCCAGATATTCGTCTAAATACAAAAGTTACAAAAGAACTTTTTGAAGAAATATACAGAGAAAATGAGTTTGTAGTGATAGCTGTCGGAGCACATCAACCAAGAAAGATTCCTTTCCCCGGTTCAGAGCATATTATTGCAGCATATGAATTTTTAAGAGCCATAAATGAAGGTAAAACCTTTGATCTCAAAGATAAAAATGTTGTTGTAATTGGTGCTGGTAATGTTGGAATGGATGCATCTGTTGAGGCTTTCCTCTGCGGAGCAGCCTCTGTGACCGCTGTTGATATTCAGAAACCAGCAGCCTTTGGAACAGAATTTGAACAGGCAAAACAAAAGGGTGTTGAGATTCTCTGGCCTAAAATTACTGAGAAATATGTTCCTGGTGAAAGAAAAATCTATTTTAAAGATGGAACAAACATTGATGCTGATTTTGTTATTATGTCAATTGGTGATATACCTGATTTAGATTTTATCCCTCCGCAGATTCATACTGAGAGGGGATGGGTGGTTGTAAATGAATTTTTCCAGACATTAGATCCCAAGGTTTTTGCAATTGGAGATGTTACAGGGCTTGGTCTTGTAACCCATGCAATTGGTCATGGAAGACTGCTTGCTGAGTACTTACATGGAGAGCTCATGCATTCTCCTGTTACGAGAGATTTAAGAGCAAGAATACCTTATGAAAGAATTAAACTTGATTATTATGAAAGGTGCAGAGCCACTTCATCTCTTGAACAGGAAGCTGAAAGATGCCTTTCCTGCGGATCATGTAGAGACTGTCATATGTGTGAGATGACCTGCTATTGGGGAGCAATAAGCAGAGTGGAAAAGTCTGATGGTCGGTATGAGTATGTTGTTGATGAAAATAAATGCATTGCCTGTGGATTCTGCGCTGGAGTCTGCCCGTGTGGAGTGTGGGAGATGGTTGAGAATATTTAACAGTTATTATGGAGAATTTAATTTTTTTTAAATTTCTCAGAGATGGATTGTTGAGTAATCAGCTATACTCCCGACTAATCGAAAATTCTTTCATAGCCAAAATGAACAGTTGCTATCAGATTGCCCTATTATTTTATATAATTAAGAGAGAATACCTTTATATCGTAGATTTATGAATCATACTCTGCGATATAAATAAAAAGATTAGTAATAAGCTGGAGGTAAATATGAATGAGATGAAAGGTAAACAGCTAAATGTTAATGAATTACACGATCCTACCAGAAGAGCATTTATAAAAAACATCGGAATTACTGCGAGTGTCATCTTGCTTGGAAGATTTGGAATTCATTCAATAGTATGGGCTTCTTCAGAGAAAAAAATCCTTAAAATGATTCTTGTAGATTATGAGAAATGTACTGGATGTAGAACATGTGAAACTGTCTGCTCCTCATACAACAATCCAGTAACAGTGAATGGAGAGACACTCCCAGGACTTGGAAATCCTGTTTACTCAAAGATTCGTGTTGTAAGCTTTAATCCTGATGTGGATGTTCCCAATGTGTGTGCAATGTGTCCTGATGCTCCTTGTGTGAATGTATGTCCTGTTGAACCTGATCCTAAAACAGGAAGAAGAGCTCTATACAGAAATGAGACAACTTTGACAATTCAGAATGATCCACACCGATGTATCGGTTGTGGAAGTTGTGCAAAAGCATGCTTTGAACAAAGAAGAGGGGTTATAATGCTCGATCCTCAAACAGGCAAACCAGATGGTATATGCAATCTTTGTAATGGTGATCCACAATGTGTAAAATGGTGTCCTGTTGATGCACTCTCTTATGTTGAAGTGCGACCTGAACGAAAATTTTATGGACTTTCACCTGAAAAAATAGCAGCTGAATTAGCTCAGAAATGGTATGGAATAAAAGAGGTAGGAGGTTTAAAATGAGTATCCAATATGGATATAATGGCAGAATACTAAATATAGACCTTACAACAGGTAAAATTGAAAAACTACCTGTTGCTCAGGATGATCTTATTAAATTTGTTGGTGGACGAGGGCTTGGAATGAAAATACTCTGGGATCATTTAAAGAAACCAGGAGTTGATCCATTTTCTAATGAAAATCCACTTATATTTATGACAGGTCCTTTTTCAGGATTTCCGGTTCCATCCTCATCAAGAACATGTGTTATTACCAAATCTCCAATAACATCTCCAATTCATTCTTCTTATTCATCTGCATCCACTGTAACCTATTCCAATGTGGGAGGATTCTTTGGACCAGAACTTAAATTTGCAGGTTACGACGGCATCGTTATTACAGGAAAAGCTAATGAGCTTTGTTACATTTTAATTGATGATGATAAGGTCGAAATTCGTGATGCTAGAAAATTCAGAGGTATGCGAACAGATGCCTTTGACAGAACAATTCTGGAAGAACTCAGAGACAGAAGATTCAAAACTGTATATATCGGACCTGCTGGAGAAAATCTTGTCCGTTATGCCAGCATACTTCATACAGCTGCACGTGCAGCGGGTCGAGGCGGTGTTGGATGCATAATGGGTTCTAAAAATTTAAAAGCTATAGCAGTTAAAGGGACTAAACAGCCATTTGTTGCCAATCATAAGAGATTCCTTACAGCTCTTGAAAGAGCCAGATTGGCCCTCAAAAACTCACCAAGAACAAAATCGTGGATGGAACTAGGAACCGCCTCTTTCATTCTGGAAAGCAGCAATGCTGGAACAGAGACTGTACGTAACTACCGAGAAGGAACCTTTCAAGATGTTTATAAAATCAGTGCTGATACAGCTAGACGGGAAGTGTGGGTTAGAAATATTGCCTGTTACTGCTGTCCATTAGCATGCAAAAAGAGTGGCCGTACAAAGGGTAAATATGGAGGTATAGTTCATGATGGACCAGAGTATGAAACTGGTACAATGCTTGGTTCAAACCTTTTGATATCAGATATGGCTGGTATGTTAAAGGCAATTTACAATGTTGATGATCTTGGCCTGGATCAAATTTCAACAGGAAATGTTATTGGATTTCTTATGGAAGCCTATGAGAAAGGAATGATAGATTCAAAATTTCTTGATGGAATAGATCTTAAATGGGGAAGTGTTGATGCAACACTCGCAATGATAGACAAGATAGCATACAGAGATGGAGTAGGAGATATTGCATCTAAGGGCGTAAAGGCTCTTTCTCAGAAGATTGGGCATGGCAGTGAAAAGTTTGCCATACATGTGAAAGGACTTGAATTAGCTGCGCATAATATTCAGGCTAATCCGCCGAGAGCTTTGTGTTATGCTACTGCAAATAGAGGTGGGTGTCATTTAAACGGTGACAACATTGAAATGCAGAACATGAGAGCAATGATTGATTCAACTGGCATTTGCCTTTTTGCCGTATTTGATCCTGAATTAGAGGACCCCGTGCTCTCTCTACTTAGCTCAGTTACCGGTTTGGAATATGATAAAGCAACTTTTGCAAAAACGGGAGAAAGAGTGTTTAATCTTGAAAAAATGTTCAATTATCGTGAAGGTTTTCGTAGAGATGATGACTGGCTACCAGATCGCTTTTTTGAGGATGCATTCACTATAGGACCGAAAAAGGGAGCAGTACTTGACAGAGAAAAGTTCTATGAAATGATTACCCAATACTATAAAGGCAGAGGATGGAATACTGAAACATCAAAACCGGGTGAATCGAAGTTAAAAGAACTTGGACTGACTGAAATAGTGACCTAACAATCAGGTTGAAAAAATTTATAAAATCGAAAGAGATTTAACAATAAATAGTTATGGGCAATTAAAAGATTTTTATAAGATAGCGACACAGTGTATTTTATTACAATATGTCAGTTTTCCAGAAACGCTCTGTAAAAGCTCTTTGCACGCTGTGAATATTCAGGGATTATTTTTTCAGCTTCATTGAGAATTTGTGCTCTGAGAGGATGTGAATTAAACCAATTTATGAGTAAATCCCTTGTCACCTCAATATGAAATTGCAGGGCATAAACTTTTTCTCCATATTTAAAAGCCTGATTTTCATAAAGCTCGGATTTGGCAAGATGTGTGCAACCATGTGGTAGATCAAAAGTATCCCAATGCCAATGGAATACTCTGAATTTTTTCCATACATCTCCAACGGATGGATGTTTTGCCAGAGCTATCATTAACGGATCTCTTAATCCATCTCCTGTAAGCTCAATATCCTGCCATCCAATTTCTTCCACATGCCCCTGATATACCTTTGCTCCTAGTGTGTGGGCTATTAACTGAGATCCAAGGCATATTCCGAGAACCTTTAAATCTCTGTTTATAGCCTCTCTTATAAGCCTTGAAACTATTTTAAGATGTGGATAAATATCCATCTCATAAACACCCATCGGTCCACCCATAATGATTAACCCGGTGTAGTCTTCAAGAGTGGATGGAATTATGCCATCTTCAGCTTCGAATACTTTATAAAGCAATTTGTTTTTTTTAAGAAGATTTTCAATACTTCCTGGACCCTCTGATTTTACATTTTTAACTATTGCTATCATGTAGAAATCTCCTACTCAACACCTTTTTTGATTAATATACCGTATTTTTTGATTTTATAGCTTAACTGTCTTTCAGTTAAACCCAATTCTCGAGCTGTTTTCCTTAAATTGAAATTAAATTTTGGAAGAGCATCAACAATGCTTGTTTTTTCTATTGATTCAACTTCAGCTGTCAAATTTATTTTTGAATCTGGCATTATTTTATTATTTATTTTATATCCGTATCTGACAGAATCAGGCAAATCAGTAACTTTAATGATATCACTTTCAGACATCACAACAAGCCTTTCAATAGTATTTGCGAGTTCTCTGACATTTCCCGGCCAATCATATGAAACAAGTATTTTTAAAGCTTCTTGATCGATTGCTAAAGATTTTTTATAAATAGTAGAGAACTTTTTCAGATAATATTCTATGAGTAAAGGAATATCTTCTTTTCTTTCTCTTAAAGGCGGGATATATATCGGGATAACATTCAGCCTCCAGAACAGGTCTTCCCTGAAGTTTCCCCTTTTTATCTCTTCAGTAAGATTTTTATTTGTTGCAGATATAATTCTTACATTGATTTCAACAGACGTTGACGAGCCAAGAGGCTCTATTGTTCTTTCCTGTAATACTCTCAATAACTTTGGCTGAAGTGTAACAGGTAGCTCACCAATTTCATCAAGAAAGATAGTTCCTCCATCAGCCTGTTCAAACTTTCCTATTCTTTTAACTGCACCGGTAAATGCTCCTTTTTCAGAACCAAACAATTCTGCTTCTAACAGAGTTTCTGGAATAGCTGCACAATTTATAGCAACGAATGGTCCTTTTGACCTTTTGCTTTGAAAATGAATTGTTTTTGCAATTAACTCTTTACCAGTACCTGATTCTCCAAAAAGCAGTACTGTTGCATCTGTGCTTGCAATCTTGATAACTGTTTTAAGAACTGCCTGAAAGGAAGATGACTGTCCAACAAGATTTGGGAAATTATATCTATCCTGAAGCTGATGTCTCAAGAAAATATTTTCATCTTCCATATTTTTATAATTTTTCCATAGTTTCAGAAATTGGGCTATGAGAGATGCAACTATTGAAAGAACTCTTAAATCATCATCAACATCGCCTTCCTGAGAAGTATAAATTCTATCAGCAGATATAACTCCAAGAATTTCATCTTCAATTTTTATCGGAACACATAAGAATGAAATACCTTTTTTGTTTGGTCGGCTGCCTGTTTTATTGAGGAACTTGGGTTCCTTTTCAATATCAGGAATAAACATTGGAAGTCCACTGTCAATAACTTTTCCTACTATACCCTCACCAATTCTGTATTTACCCCTCTGAATCTCTTCTCTGGTAAGACCGTAGGCTACTACAATTTTTATTTCACCTGTTTTTTTATCCAGAAGGAAAACGCATCCTCGTCGCATATCAAGCTTTTTTGAAAGAATTTCCATAACTGAATAGAGATTTTTTTCAAGTTCAAACGAAGCGGTTAAAACTCTGCTTGTTTCAAAAAGGGCTATAAGTTCTCTGTTATTTCTTTTATGCATTTTTATATGGCAAACGATTGCCGTTTCAACATTATATCATTGATTTGTCTGTTCGGGTCAACATAAATATTGAAAGTTTGTAAGGAGCTCATATGTGAGCCCCTTACAGTAATTGACTTATATAGCCTGTTCGCTTTTTTCCTTTGTTCTTATTCTTATTGCATCTTCAACAGGAATGATAAAGATTTTTCCATCACCAACAGAACCTGTATAGGCTTTATCAAGAATGACCTCTACTGCTTTGTAGAGTAGACTGTCAGGGACCACAACTTCAATTTTTATTTTTGGAACAAATAACACTTCAACTTCAGAACCTCTGTATATTTCAACATGCCCTTTCTGTCTTCCGAACCCCTTTACATCTGTCACTGTCATTCCCTGAATGCCAGCATGAACAAGGGCTTCTTTTACTTCTTCGAATTTAAAAGGTTTGATTATTGCTTCAATCTTTTTCATCCTATCCTCCTTAAACTGGTTTATAAATTATAAGCTTTCTCGCCATGTGCTGAGGAATCAAGTCCTATAATTTCGTCCTCTTCATGAACCCTGATTTTCATAAAGAGTCTGATAATAAGAAAGATCAAACAAGTCATTATGGCAGTGTAAAGCATTGTTACTCCAACAGCTGCTAGCTGAATTAGAACCTGTTTGGCATTACCATATAGTAATCCTTTACCTGCTTCATTTACTGAGGGGTCAGCAAAAACTCCTGTAAGGATTGCTCCCATGATTCCTGCTAATCCGTGAATGCCGAATACATCGAGAGCATCATCATATCCAAGTTTTGGTTTCATAGCTGTAACAGAAAAGTAGCATATAACACCAGCTATAGCACCTATCATAACAGAGCCTGTTATATTTACAAATCCTGCTGCAGGAGTAATGGCAACCAGTCCTGCTATAATTCCTGATGCTATACCAAGCACAGTAGGTTTTTTAGTGATTATCCATTCTGTAAGCATCCAGGCTAAGGCTGCAACAGCAGCAGCGGTGTTTGTATTTATGAATGCCTGAGCTGCAACAGCATTTGAAGATGCAGCTGAACCAGCATTGAATCCAAACCATCCAAACCACAGAAGTGCTGTACCAATACTTACAAGAGTAAGATTATTGGGAATTAGCATGGTATTTTTTCTTTTTCCGAGCATTAGAACACCTACCAGTGCTGCAATTCCTGCATTCACGTGAACTACTGTTCCACCGGCAAAATCAAGTGCTCCCATTTTTGCAAGGAAACCTCCGCCCCATACCCAATGGGCAACCGGAACATAAACGAAGCTCATCCATAGAATTGAAAATAATATCCATGCTGAAAACCTTATTCTTTCTATATATGCACCACTTACTAGTGCAACAGTTATGGCGGCAAAAGTAAGTTGAAACATTGAAAATAAGACTTCTGGGATTGTTCCCTGAAGAGATTCAATTTTTACACCTTTAAGAAAAGCTTTATCAAGATATCCTATAATCCCTCCAATATCACCTGAAAAGCTGAGGCTATAACCATAAACTATCCATAGAAAACTCACTATGCAATAAGAGACAAAGCTCATGGCAATTGTATTGAGAACATCCTTTTTCTTTACAAGACCTCCATAAAACAGAGCAAGTCCTGGAACAGTCATCAACATAACTAAAGCTGTTGAAACAATCATCCAAGCAGTATCTCCTTTATCAATCTGAGATTGAGACTGTTCAGCAAATGCATTTAAACTACTGACAAAAAGCAAGCTTAATAATGTTAGACTGAAAACTACTTTTTTAACCATTGTCTTTCCTCCTTTAAAAGTTAAAAGTTATTCCAACTCCTGTTACCCAGGTATTATCAAGATGTCCGTTTGGATTATAAGAGTGATCATCAACAGTTCTTTTAGCCTTGCCTGACAGGGGAAACCAGTATTGAACAACTGGTTGAACTAAGACACTTTTAGCAATTGGAATGCTTAGCCCTGTCTGAAGCTTTCCATCATGCAGAGCATTATATTTTTTACCTGTGTAGTCTCCTGTGCTGTCTTTATAAGTTTTCCAGTACGCGTTATCACCTTTAAAATATCCAAAGGAAGCTGCGAGATCAAGAGTAATATCTCTGTAAACAGGCAGTGAATGAGAGAAACTGAGATTGATATAAGTACCAGGATAGCTTGATATATCCCTGTAAATTGTTAGAGTTGGTTTTGTGAGGATATCGTAACTGCTACTTAAAAAAACTTCCTCTGTCTCATCTGCATATTTTGTTCCGTAGTATATATAACCAACTGTAAGAGAAAGTTTATCAATTGAATAAGTGTAACTAAGCGTTAAATCAGATTCATTAAAACTTTTTTTACCCTCTCTGTCTGGAATAAATGATTGTGTTGGATGTTCGTCACTGTCAATGTTTCCCCAGTATATTGCTGAAAAACCTTTGTAGGAGACTGTAATAGAAGGTTGAATTACAATGCTTTTCGAACTTAGCTCATAACCTCTAAAAATATACCTGTTATACACTCCAGCAGAAACACTGCCGGTAACTTTGTCTGAATTCTGTCCGATATCATCTGCATGTATAACTCCAACAGCAATAGCAAACAAAAATACAATCATAGTCATCAGATACCTGAAACGTTTCATCATGCCACCTCCTTTAGTTCTTTTCATAGAGATTAATGCCAAAAACCATGCCACTATGTAACTTTTTGAAAATTAAGGGATTTTTATATTTTTTAAATCTACAATTTTGTATAACTCTACAATTGTGTTTTAAAATTTGAAGCGGATGAATATCGAAATGTTTGATATTGATCTTATTTTACTAAAGGAGATTGATGGTGGATTTTTAAGACGTTAAGAAAAATGATTGACTAATTTAACAATCGTCTGATAAAGATTGCTTGCTTGTGAAGAATAAGACCATTATATTATAATTTTCTTGTTTTCAATCTCAATGAATTACTAACAACAGAGACCGAGCTAAGAGACATTGCCAGTGATGCAATCATTGGATTTAATAGAGGGCCACCAAAAACATAAAGGACACCTGCTGCAATAGGAATTCCTATTATGTTATATATGAATGCCCAGAACAGATTTTCTTTAATGGTTCTAAGAGTAAGCTTGCTCAGTTTTATTAAAACAGGAATGCCTTTAAGCCCGCCTCTTATGAGTGTTATATCTGCTGTGTGAATTGCTATGTCAGTACCTCCTCCCATTGCAATGCCAACATTTGCTTCAGCTAAAGCAGGTGCATCATTTATTCCATCTCCTATCATTCCAACTATTTTTTGCTCTTCAATCCTGAATTTTCTGACTATTCTGGCTTTTTCATGTGGTAATACACTGGCAAAATACCTTTCAATTCCAAGCTGTAATGCAACTGCTCTAGCAGTTTTTTCATTATCTCCTGTTAGAATAATCATCTCTATGCCCATTTTTTTTATTTCATTTATGATTTCTGATGTTTCATCTCTTAAAGGGTCAATAATGTAGAAAATAGCTTCTACTTTTTTATCTATTGCAGCATAAACTCTGGTGGCTGTTTCAAATTCTTTATCAAGAAATAGTTGTGGTATAGTTATTCTATGCTTTTCTATCAACTTTTCGCTTCCTATTAAAACTTCTCTTTCAATGCTATCAAAATCTTTGACTTTTGCTGATAAGCCGCCACCTGTAATAACCTCAAAATTCAGAGGTTCATTTATAATAATTTCCTGTCTCATGCAGTGTCTCAAAATAGCTCTTGCAAGAGGATGTTCTGAGTATTTCTCTGCTGTACCACAGATGTGTAGTACTTTTTCAGGTTTCATATCAAAGAATTGCACTTCCTTTACCTCAGGTTTTCCAATTGTTAGTGTACCTGTTTTATCGGAAAAGATAATCTCAATTTTATTCACCTCTTCAAGTTTTTCAACATTTCTAAGAAGAATTCCACTTGAAGCAGCTCTTCCTGTTGCTACCATGACAGCTGTTGGTGTTGCAAGTCCTAATGCACAGGGGCAGGCAATAATGAGCACTGCAATGCAATTTGCAAGAGCCATTGAAAGGTCGTTTCCGAAAAAAAACCACAGGGCAAAACACAGCACAGCAATAGCCAGAACAGTTGGAACAAATACCGCTGAGATTTTATCTGCAAGTCTTTGTACAGGTGGTTTGTGAGTCTGTGCATCCTGTATAAGTTTTATTATCTGGCTGAGCATGGATTCTTTACCGATAGCTTCAGCCTTTATTTTTATCAAACCAGAAAGAACAATCGTTCCACCGATTACCTTGTCTTCGACTCCCTTGTCAACAGGGATGCTTTCTCCTGTTATCATTGATTCATCTATCGATGCAGAGCCTTCATTAATTGTTCCGTCAACAGGGATTTTTTCTGACTGTCTTACAATAACAATATCTCCTATTTTTACATCATTTATTGCAATCTCAAGCTCTTTGCTCTCTCGTATTACAATTGCTGTTTTGGGTTGCATTTGAATTAGTCTCTGTATTGCCTCTGAAGTTTTAGCCTTTGCCCTCTCTTCAAGGGTTCTTCCAAATAGTATCAGTGTTATTATTACCGCAGATGTTTCAAAGTAAAGATGTGGCATGGCAGGTGAGGTTATGAGAATTATAAGACTATAAAAATAAGCTGCATTTGTGCCAATACTTACAAGACTGTTCATGTTTGTGCTACCATGCTTTAAAGCTATAAATGCAAGTCTGTGAAATCTCCATCCTGTTATGAATTGGGCTGGAGTTGTGAGTATGAGTTGCACCCAGCCATCTCTTAAAAAAGGGATATGAAACATACTGCCTGAGAAAACAGGGATTGCAAACAAGATACTTATTATTAAATCCCTTTTAAGTTTTGCGAACTCTTTCTTTTTTTCTTCATAGTTTGATATTGCATCAACATATTTTTTTACTTTTATGCCAAGAGTTTTAATATCAGATAAAATTTTGTTTTCAGCAATAACTGTTGGGATATAAGAAATAAAAAGATTTTTATTGACAATATCAGGTTTAACCTCAATTACTCCTTCAATCTGAGAAATTTTTTCTTCAATAAGTCTTGCGCTATCCTGGTCAATCTCATGAACCTGTAAATAAAGGCTTGTTTTACCAATGTCATAGCCTGTTGCCCTGACTATGCTGATTAATTGTCTAACTTTCACATCTTCTGTAACGGTAATTGTTGCTTTTTCAGTAAGGAGATTTACTTGGGCATTTTCAACACCTTTTACTCTACTTAAAGCTCTCTGTACGGCAGCTGCACATGCAGCACAAGTCATTCCCTTGATTGGTATTTCAATTGTTCTTGTCATGAGTTTATCGTGTTAAATAATTTTTGAATAATAATTAAACAGTATGAAATACAATAGGATTTTCATATTGAAAGCTATCTTTGTAATTTGCTCATTCATTTGTTATATTTTATCACAAAGAAGTGCTATGTGATATAATGGGAAAACTACAAAACAATAAGGGGGCAGCAATGAAATCATTGATGAAAGCATTTAAAAAAGCAATAGCTCTTGATAGCACAATTCATAGATATTTAAAGGTTAAAATGCCAGATAATTACTCTTTTATGAAAGATGTTGAAATTGTTCCTCTTACATACTCTGAGATTTTATCCGCGACAATGTATTATCCTGTTATGTTTGGTATTCAGAATAAAACAGTTTTTCCTTTTGCTGTGGTTGGAATTAATAATGAGAATGTATTTTTAACAGAAGATGGCACATGGAAAGTTGATGTAATACCAAATGTCTGCAAATACTATCCGTTCGGAGTTTTAAAAGAAGCAGATGAATATACAATTATTTTTGATGAAATTTTTGCTTCAGATGATGGACAGAGACTTTTCGATGAAGAAGGAGCAGATACTGAGTTTTTCTCAAAGATAAAAGCAGGACTTACAGAACTCGCAAGGGATTTTAGAGATGCTGAAGACTGCGCAAATGAACTTTTTCAGGAAGGATATTTCATGCCATTGAATATTGATGTTGATACGAAGCTTGGCAAGATGAAATTTCGCAATATGCTAATGGTAAATGTAGAACAATTTACAAGAATTCAACCAGAAAAATTATATGCTCTTAACTCCAAGGGCTATTTGTTAATTCTTTATGCTCATTATTTGAGTTTAAGGAATTTCAAGCTTTTTGATATTTTTGTAACTGTTTGAAATAAATATTTTTTTAACATTGACTTAAGCGTAGTGGATGCTAAATAATTTAGTTGATTTCCATGTCGCTAAGACAGAAAACTATATTAATTTTAATCAGCATACTGTTAATAACTCTTCTTGGTTTTTATTTTACAGTTAATGTCTTTATATTGAAAGGTTATGCGTCTGAAATACATCAAGCCTTAAAAGAAGAAATATTTATAGTGTATATTTTATGGAATGTTCTGGTATTTACTTTACTGTATTTTTTTGTATTCAATCCATTTATTAAGTTTATTCACAACATTATTGAAGGCGTTGTGAAACTTAAAGAAGGACAGATTGACAGTCTGAGATTAGAAAAACAGAAGGAGTTTAGTTTCCTTGTGCAACAAATAAATAGTTTTGTAGAAATATTAAAGAAACAACAAAAAGTAATTGAAGAAAAGGAAAAGCTTTACAAAATAATTGCAGAAAATATAGAAGATTTAATCATAATTTTCAATAAAAAAGCTCAGATAGTATATGCAAACCCAAAAGCAAGAGAGTATTTAGAAATACAGGAGCTTAAAACATCAACAAAAAATCTGCAGGACTTTGTTAAGAATCTTTTAAGTTTAAGTGATGAAGAACGAACCTTTTACAGAGAAATAAAACTTCCATATCAGACGTGGATTGGTTCATGGATTATTCCTATAGGAGACAATGATTTTCTTTTTATAGGACGTGATATTACACTTTTTAAAGCTCAGGAAATTAAACTATTCGAAGCTGCAACAAGAGATCCGCTTACGGGCTTGTATAATCGAAGATATCTGGAGGATGTATTAAACAAGATATGGTCTTCCGCTAAAAGAGGACAAAAATCAACTCTTTTATTTATTGATATGGATGACTTAAAAAAAATTAATGATGAATTGGGTCATCTTGCAGGAGATCAGGTTATAAAAGGAATAGGGAATGTTTTACAAAAAAATATAAGAGATGAGGATATAGTAGCCAGATGGGGTGGCGATGAGTTTGTGGCAGTTTTGAGATGTTCTTTGAAAGAAGCAATTGCAATAACGGAGAGAATATTAAAATTAATTAAGGGAACAAAATTTGTTTTTACAAATAAATCAATTTATGCTTCTGTAAGCATAGGAATTGTAGAAATTGATGGCAATAAAACAATTGAAGAACTCATCAAACTTGCAGATACATTAACTTATGAAGCTAAAAAAGATGGCAAGGGAAAAATTGAGTGTTTATCATGATTGAAATAAATCTTTAATCTTTTCAATTAGTTTTTCTCTGCGTAAACATTGTCTATCTGTGCATATATTCGGAAAACATGGTTTGCAATTTTCATCTCTGATTACGGTAACATTTTTACCAATCGGATGCCAGACCACAGGGTCTGTTGGACCAAAAATAACAATCGATGGAATTCCAAGATAACTGCTAAGGTGACTGACTCCGCTATCAACTCCTATGTACAGGGATGCCTGGAGAAGAGTTTTTGTAAGCTCCGTAATATCTTCTAGATAAATAGAGTTTTTAAATAGTGCTTTATTAAAATATTTTTCAGCAGGTCCTGAAATATAGAGAACCTTATAACCGCAATTTTCAATAAATTTCTCCAACTGCAAAAAGAAATTTGGTTCGGGATTTTTCTTCTGTGAACCACTTGATGGATGAATAATGCAGAGTTTGTCTGATTTTTCTATTGAAAAAGGAAGTTTGAGTTTTTCTGAAAATGATTCTCTTTCAAAGTTAAGTTTTTTAAGATAGTATTTAACTATCCAGATTCTTTTATCGGGCAGAGGTTCAACATAAATTGTTTTATGATTATGTAAAAGCTCTCTATTTTTTGAAAATACTATTATTCTGTCAAACTGGTCTGCTGGTTCATAAAAAATCGATTTTTTGCAGAAGCCAGACTTTTCAGCCAGTTGAAAATACTCAGGATTACCCCATACAGTTACCTCATAACCTTTTCTGGTTATTATCTCAAGGACTGGATAAACAAGCAGACTGTCTCCAAGTCCTCCCATGCGATAAACAAGAGCTTTCATGATATAATTTTAAATCATGTTCAAGATCATGACAAATAGAGGTGAAGTTTTTAATTCTGATGGTAAAAACATTCTTCAGGTCCTGCAGTCTTCTGAAATATATCTTCCCGCATCCTGTGGAGGTAAAGGAATATGTGGAAGATGTAAAATCAGAATTATTGATGGAAAGGTAAAATCTCGTTCTTTTTTGGGAATATCAGAAGAAGAAAGAAAACAAGGTTATGTTCTTGCTTGTAAAAGCTATCCTGAAAGCGATGTTTTAATAGAACTTCCCCAGCAATTAATTACAGTTTCAGAGAGAATCTCTATAGCCCGCATTGAGCTTATTGAACAGGTGTTTAAAGAGGCCCCATCGCTTCTTGATCCTCTGCTTAAAAAGGTTAACTTAAATCTTTCTCCCCCCACCATCGAAGACTCACGGGCAGATTTTGAAAGATTACAGCATGCATTGGGCAGGAGAGTATCAATCTCAAGACAACTGGCTTCAAAAATCTCTGATTTTTTCAGAGAGCAAAACTGGCAGGTATCTATTGTTATCTCCGAAAATTCAAAGGCATTTTCTGAAGATAAATTTTCAGCAGAACAGAATGAAATTATTGATTTGATAGAACCTCCTACAAAACTGTATGGAGTTTCAGTTGACATTGGAACCACAACAGTTGCTCTTGCTCTGATTGATATTGAAAATAGGCGGGTAATTGATATAACGAGCTGCTATAACTCGCAGCTTTTTTACGGAGATGATGTCATTACGAGAATTATTTATACAGAGGAAAATCCTCAAGGGCTTGCTATTTTAAGAAAATGTATTGTTGATGATATAAATGCTCTTATAAATACAGTATCTATCAGGCATGGAAATGGTAAAATTCTTTTTGTTACAGTTGCTGGCAACACAACAATGTCACATATTTTTTGGGGCATTAACCCTGAATATATAAGACACGAACCATACACACCTGCATTGAATCACTATCCTGTATGGAAATCTTCTGATGCAGAACTTTTACTGGAAAGTCAGGTTCCTGTTTATACATTGCCTTGTGTTGCCGGATATGTTGGAGGAGATGTTGTTGCCGGAGTTCTGGCATCAGGAATCTATAAAGATGAAAAAGTCTCGCTTTTCATTGATATAGGGACCAATGGAGAGATAGTTATAGGAAATAGAGAATGGCTTGTCACGGCATCAACCTCTGCTGGTCCATGTTTTGAAGGAAGTGGAATAAGCTGTGGAATCAGAGCAACTGAAGGAGCAGTTGAGGCATTTCACTATCATAAAGAAACTGACTCCTTTGAAGTGAAAATAATCGGCAATGTAAAACCATCTGGAATATGTGGCTCTGGAATGATTGATATCGTGGCAGAGCTCTTTTCAAAAGGCATTATTGACAGAAGAGGGAAGCTGATTTTAGGAAGTTCAAAATGGATTAAGCTTTTTGATGAACCGAGGTTTTTAATCTCTGAAGATTGTTATATTACACAGTCAGATATAGATAATATAATTCGGGCAAAAGCCGCTCTTTATGCTGGTGTTTCCACTTTAGTTGGAGAAGTTGGCATTACAGAAAAAGATATTGCAAAGATTTACATTGCTGGCGGATTTGGAGAGTTTCTTGATATAAGAAAGGCTATTAAAATAGGGATGTTACCAGCTTTGCCAGAGGAAAGATTTATATTTCTTGGAAATACATCTCTGGCAGGTGCAATTTTATGTCTTTTAAGCAATCCATTAAGACAAAAGGTAGAGGAACTTGCAGAATATATGACATATATTGATCTGTCAAGTTCAAAACGATTTATGGATGAGTATGTTTCTGCATTGTTTATTCCTCACACTGACTTTAAGAGATTTCCCGATATGATAAAATAATTAGAACATCTGGAGGCATCGATGAGAGTATTCAATACACTTACAGGAAAGCTTGAAGGTTTTGAGCCGATAAATGATAAAAAGGTTGGAATTTATGCCTGTGGAGTTACTGTTTATGATCTCTGCCACATCGGTCATGCAAGGAGTGCTGTGGTTTTTGATGTTATTGTAAGATACCTGCGATACAGGGATTACAATGTTACATTTGTGCGAAATTTTACAGATATTGATGACAAAATTATAAATAGAGCGAACAGAGAAGGAGTCTCATGGAAGGAGATTGCTCATAAATACACAGAAGAATATTACAGGGATATGGATCAGCTTGGAATAACCAGAGCAGATATAGAACCAAAAGCGACTGAGCACATACAGGAAATGATAGAGATTATTCAAAGTTTGATTAATAAAGGCTATGCTTATGAGGTTGATGAAGGACATTCAAAGAGTGTCTATTTTGAGGTTTCTAAATTTTCGGATTATGGGAAACTTTCAAAGAAAAAGATTGACGAGTTAATGCATGGAGCAAGAGTTGAGGTTGATGAAAGAAAAAAAACTCCACTTGATTTTGCTTTATGGAAGGCATCAAAGCCAGGAGAACCATGGTGGGAATCCCCATGGGGAAAGGGGAGGCCTGGATGGCATATTGAGTGTTCTGCAATGTCAATCAAATATCTCGGAGAAACCCTTGATATTCACGGTGGTGGAGCGGATTTGATCTTTCCTCATCACGAAAATGAGCTTGCTCAATCTGAGGCATACACAGGCAAATCATTTGCAAGATACTGGATTCACAATGGATTTGTGACAATAAACAAAGAAAAGATGTCTAAATCTATAGGAAATGTTCTTAATATTCGGGATTTGCTTGATAAATATGAGCCAGAGGCATTAAGACTATTTCTTCTTTCAAGTCATTATCGCAGTCCCATTGAGTTCAGCGATGAATACATAAAGGAAGCAGAAGTATCTGTTGATAGAATATACAGCAGTATTATGAGAATTGAAGATTTCACCAAATATCCTGATTCATCAGCATCAAAAACTCATCCAATTATTGAAAACACTAAATCAGAGTTCATAAAAGCTATGGATGATGATTTCAATACAGCCAGAGCATTGGGAGTAATATTTGAGTTTGTGAAAGAGTTAAATCGTATAATGGATAAAAAACCTTCACAGGAAGAGAGAATCCTACTGCAAGATGCTAAAAAAATAATAAGAGAGCTTGGAAAAGTTTTAAATCTTTTCCAAAAAGACCCTATTGACTGGTATAGAAAGTTACTCATGCTTAAAAAAATTGAAATGACAGAATCTGAACTCAACGAGCTTATTGAGGAAAGAGCTCAGGCAAGAAAAAATAAAGACTGGCAAAAAGCTGATAAAATCCGTGCAGAGCTTCTGTCAAAAGGCATTATTCTTGAGGACAAAACAGATAAAACTCTATGGAAGGTAAAGATAGGTTGATGTATATCTATGGAGTAAATCCTGTTATTGAAGCCTTTAGGTTTAAGGAAGCACTTCAGGAACTATATATAGCAAAAAATAGACTGCCGAAACTCAAAGAGCTTATTAAACTTGCAGAAAAACACTCGGTTTCAGTCAAAGTTGTAGATGAAGATTTTATAAATAAACGAGTGGAAGGGAATCATCAGGGAGTGATGGCAAAAATCAAACAGAAAAAAACAATTACGGTTTACGATGCTATCAGGATTTCAGAAGAAAGAAAAGAGCCAGCATTTTTTTTGATACTTGATTTGATTGAAGATCCTCAGAACTTTGGAGCGATTCTCAGGGTTGCTGATGCTGCGGGTGTTCATGCTGTAATATATCAAGAGAGACGCTCAGCAGGCATTGTTCCATCTGTTTGGAAATCATCAGCAGGAGCTGTATGGCATGTTAATCTTGTTGAGATAAACAATATTAAATATGCCATTAAGGAGTTGAAGAATGTCGGTATTAGTGTATATGCTTTAGAGGCTTCTGGAGAAAGAATATTATGGGAATGTAATTTTATTCAACCATTAGCGTTTGTTGTTGGCTCTGAAGGGAAGGGAATCAGACAAACAGTTTTATCCATATGCGATGAAGTTGTAAAAATTCCAATGAAGGGTATGTTAAACTCATTAAATGTATCAGTTGCGGCGGGCGTTCTTGCCTTTGAAGTTTTAAAGCAGAGACATAATTGTGTCTGACAGTATAAATAAGTTTTGGTTCACAGAAAGGAGAGATTATGAATAAGGTTTTAATGAAAGGAACCGAGGCTGCAGCAGAAGCTGCAATAAAAGCAGGTTTGAAGTTTTATGCAGGATACCCCATTACCCCTCAGAACGAGATACCTGAATATTTCTCGAAAAGACTACCAGAGGTAGGAGGGATATTTATTCAGGCAGAAAGTGAGATTGCTGCAATAAATATGGTTTATGGTGCATCAGCATGTGGATTTAGAGCGATGACATCATCGAGCTCCCCTGGTATCAGTCTTAAACAGGAGGCTATCTCTTATCTTGCAGCAGCAGAACTTCCAGTGGTAGTAATTAACATGATGCGTGGAGGCCCTGGGCTTGGAAACATTTCAGGAAGTCAGGCAGACTACTTTCAGGCAGTAAAAGGTGGTGGACATGGTGATTATCGTATGCTTGTCTATGCACCTTTCAGTGTCCAGGAGCTATGGGACTATACAATCTTTGCGTTTGAAAAAGCAGATGAGTGGAGAACTCCTGTTATGATTCTTGGAGATGGTGTAATTGCCCAGATGATGGAACCTGTCATACAAAAAGTACCTGAACTAAGAAAGATTGATAAATCTCAGTGGGCACTTACAGGAGCAAAGGGAAGGCCTTCAAGATTTATAAGAACTCTTTTGATGGAAGAAGGAGAACTTGAAAAACATAATTACAAACTTCAGGAAAAATATAAAAAATGGAACGAACAGGAGATTCAATGGAAAACTTATTTTATTGATGATTCAGATATAGCAGTTGTTGCTTTTGGCTCAGCTGCCAGAATATCTCTTTCTGCGATAAGAAAACTCAGGCAGGAGGGATTAAAAATAGGACTTATAAGACCTATTACTCTGTTTCCGTTTCCTGAAGAAGCAATAAGGCAGCTTGCTCAAGACATTGAGACATTCATTGTTGTTGAGTTTAATGCAGGGCAGATGATAGAGGATGTTCGTCTTGCAGTAAATGGTGTGGCTGAGGTTAAACTATATGGCAGGCCAGGGGGAAGTATTGTAACAGCAGAAGATATTTATGATGCCATCATTAAGATTACAAAATTTGCAAAAGCACAAGTTATATAGCATAATATGAATATTAGCATTAACTCAGAGAGAAACACTGCTTTATAGTCTTGTTTTGTCTGGTTTAAAAAATTAGAATCAATCTACTTTGCTCGTGGATGATGTTTGAGATATTCTTTTTTAAGTCTGTCCATTGATACTTTTGTATAAATCTGAGTTGTGGATATGTCACTATGTCCAAGCATTTTCTGAAGAGATCTTAAATCAGCTCCTCCTTCCAGTAAATGGGTTGCAAATGAATGCCTTATCATATGTGGAGTGACATTTATTCCTGTCATTTTACCAATTTTTTTCAGGTTCTGCCAGAATCTCTGTCGTGTCATGGGTTGTCCTCTATTGTTCAAAAAAACATAATCTGAAGCCTTTTTTTTAAGAAGAGAAGGTCTGAGTTCCATTAAATATTCTTTGATTGTTTCAATTGTTCGTGGAGCTATTGGCACTACTCTTTCTTTATCCCCCTTTCCTCTGACTCTTATAAATCCAGCTTCGAAATTAATATCCTGGAGTCTGAGTTTTACAAGTTCACTAACTCTTAATCCTGAAGCATACATAAGTTCAAGCATTGCAATGTCTCGCGGAAAATATCTGCTGGAAAGCATAACAGATAGTAATTTTTTTATTTCATCTACATCCAATGCTTTCGGAAGTCTAATCCAGAGTTTTGGCGATTTTAAACCTTCTGTTGGATCGTGATGTATAATATTTTCAAGAATCATGAACCTGAAAAATTGCTTTAAAGTAGAAAGATTTCTTGCAATCGATGAAGAATTGTAACCTTTTTCTTTTAAACCTAAAAGATAGTTTATAATGGTTTCTTTTGCGCAATTCAGAACAGAAATGTCCTGTTGTTTAAGATATGTAAAAAATCCTTTTAAATCATTTTCATATGATTTTACTGTGTTAATGGAAAGAGCTTTTTCAGTAAGAAGGTAGTTAAGAAATTTTTTGTGGAGTTCTATTTCTTCCATTGCCTATAAACTCTTCAATGCCTATCTGAGAACGTAACATATCATAGAAGATTTTACCGATATAAAATAAATTTTCCGTATCTGCTCTATTGTAAGAAATTAAAAGTTCAAGACTATCAATGCTTCCCTTTAAATAAGACTGCCATAGTTTTATTGCATCATATCCATTAAGTCCTTTAAGTTCATCCTCTCTTTCAATTAGAAATAAGGTTTCAAGTTTTTTAAGTCCGCCCTGAATTCCAAGCCTTTTAGCAGCAAAAAATAGATCAAAATGAGGAAGGTGATCAATCTTTAAATTAGGGAACTCTGTTTTAAGGAAAGGAATATCAAAAATACTTCCATAAAAGGTGATTAAATACTTATATTCATCCAGAGCCTGCTGCAGGCTTTCTCCAGTTAAATTTTCTCCTTTAACTAAAGCCTGATATCCAGTTGGTGAATATAAGCCAACAACTGTTACATACCCACCTTTTTCTACAGTATATCCATTTGTCTCTATATCAAGACATACTGCATTATTTAAAAGATCTTCAAAAAGCCTCCAGTGTTCCCTTTTTCTTAAATTTTTTGTAAAGAAGCAACAATCTCTGTTTTGCAAGGCTTCAAGTGCTTTATAGAGGAATTCATCATATAACTTTTTTCTTTCATAATCTATATCTAATATTTTTTGATACTGGAAAAAATCTTCCCATGTAAGAATTCCCTCTTTCCATAGCTTTCTTTCACGTTTTTCTCCAATTCCATCAAGAAGTATAAAGCTATTTTTTATCATACTGTATTATATTAGGCTTTCTGAATTTTAGACAAGCAGTGTTTCAGGAATTTATTAAATTTAGGATTTAAATTTTTCATAAAAGCAATGTATTTATTTGAATTTATCTTTTTGTCTACCTTAAAATAAAATTTATGGATAGTTTGGTAGATATAGCTCAGAAAGTTCTTTCCATTGAAGCTCAATCAATAGAAGATCTTAAGACAAGAATTAATGAAAATTTTCTTAAAGCAGTGGAAATAATCCACAATGCAAAAGGAAGGGTTGTTATCACAGGGATTGGTAAATCAGGGCTTATTGGAAGGAAAATTGCTGCAACACTGGCATCAACAGGTACTCCTTCATTTTTCATGCATCCTGCTGAGGCAAGTCATGGAGATCTTGGAATGGTTACCGAGGATGATGTTGTGATTGCTATAAGTAACAGCGGAGAAACAGAGGAAGTACTCAGGCTTCTTCCATTTATGAAGTATTTTAATATGAAAGTTATAGCAATTACAGGAAATCCTCAATCCACTCTTGCCAGACAGGCGGATACTTTTCTTGATGTCTCAGTTAAAAAAGAAGCGTGTCCTTTTGGATTTATTCCAACAGCTTCAACAACCGCCACACTTGCAATGGGTGATGCTCTTGCAGCTGCTTTAATAATGCGTAATGGATTTAAAAAAGAAGATTTTGCATTTTTTCATCCCGGAGGCTCTCTGGGTAAAAAAATGCTTACAAAGGTTAAAGATTTAATGCATGTTGGAGATGAATTGCCTGTTGTTTATCCGCAAACACTGATGCTGGATGCAATTTTAGAGATTTCATCAAAAAGACTTGGAGTTGTTGTGATTGTTGATGAAAATAAAAGAATTCTTGGAATTATTACTGATGGTGATGTAAGAAGAGGAGTTCAGCGCTGGGGTAAGGAACTTTTTGAATTAAAGGCTTTAGATGTGATGACTGTAAATCCAAAGACAATCAGTGAGGAAGAACTTGCAGCAGCAGCTCTTTCAATAATGCAAAAATATTCAATAACAACTCTTGTTGTTCCTGCAAGCGATGGAACACTGAAGGGCTTAATTCATATACATGATATTCTTAAAAAAGGCATCTTTTAATGACATTAATTCATAAAGCTTTAACTCTTGAGTTACTTCAAAATATTATTCTTTCAGTTATTTTTTTAAATGCGGTTTTAATAATTGAGAAATTATTAAAATTAAGTAAAATATTCGCTTCTGTTGGAATTGATTTGTTCGATCTTATATTGCTTATAATTTTTTTACAGCCTGGTTTACTTATATTTACAATTCCCATGGCATTGCTTTTAAGTATCTTGCTTACATATGGAAGAATTCAGACAGACAACGAGATGACAATCTTTATGGTAAGTGGTATGCCATATAAAAAAGCATTTAGACCTGCTATTTATATTGGATATATTGCATTTTTTTTAGCAATTCTGATGAGTTCTTATCTTGCACCTGTAGGTGTAAGTCTTATGAGAGAAAAAGTTTTAACTATTCTTGCAGAGAGAGCACCTATGGGATTAGAAGAAGGAGTTTTTAATCAGGGTTTTAAAGATATAACAATTTTTGTTAAACAAAAACCTGATAACATGCATTTAAAAGATATAGTCATTTTTGACGAGAGAAAAAATGATACAAAAATAGTAATTGCAAAAGAAGGAGTGATTAAAAAAGAAAAAGATAATATAAATCTGAGTCTAGTGAACGGGAAAGCTTATTTTAATAAAAAATTATCGTTACATGAGGTAATTTTTAAAGAATATATATTCAGGCTTTCTCCTGATATAGAACCTCTTGCAAAAAAAATCGGTGAACTGTCTTTATTTGAACTCATTACAAAAATTAATACTGACAAACTAAAACAGATTGATTACAAACTGGAGCTTTATAAAAGACTGTCTTTTCCGATGCTTTGTATAATAAGTGTTTTTTTATCCCCTTCGTTATGTATCTTGATTGGCAGAAGTGGTAGACTTGGGGGTGTAACAATCGGACTGGCTATTTTTGCCATTTACTATATTCTCATGATATATGGAGCAAATCTTGCAAAGTCTGGAAAAGTTTCAGCTGAGGTAGGTTCTCTTGTGCCTGTTATTATTATGGCTGTGGCGGCTTTTACTCTTTACAGAAAAATTAAAATATAGGATGAATTATGAGCATAAATATTGTATGCAAACAGTATATTAACGATTTTTTAAAAACTTTTTCCATCCTGATTTGTTCAATGTCTATTCTTCTTTCAATTGTAGGACTTATAGAAAAAATTGATGATTTTATGCCTTATAAACCTCATGCTGTTTTTTTTATTAACTATTCGTTATACACTATCCCAAGATATATTTTTTATCTTATTCCTTTTGTTACACTTATAACCTCTCTGTTTATATTTTCAATAGGTGTTAGAACCAGAGAATTCCTGGTTCTTTCTGCTTCTGGAGGGAGATTACGGATAATTTTAAAGCCTTTTTTAGTGTTAGGCATTTTAATTGCTATTTCTGGATTTATATTTGGAGAGTTTATACAGCCAGCTTTTACAAAAAAGATAACTATCATTATTGAAGAATTAACAGCAGAAGGCAAGAGTTCCATTCAGAAGGATCTTTTTCTTACAACCAGAGATGGAACTTTTATAAAGATAGGCACATTTTCACAGGAGGATAAAAGAGGAAAAGATGCAAAAATATTTCTTATAAAAAATAATAGTTTGATTAAAAGATTAGATTGTCAGGAAATAGAAGTCAAAGATAACGAATGGACACTGAAAAATGTTGTTATTTATGATTTTGTTTCAGGAAAGGTTGAGAATGCTCAGTTAATGAACTATCCACTTAATTTAAAAATCTCAATTGCTGCATTTAAAGATATCAAAAAGATTGAAGAATTTGGTATATCTGAACTACTTAAACAGAGGAAGGAATTAAAAAGGGTGGGGCTCAGCAATCCCAAAATTGATACTGATATAAGCGGAAGACTCGCATATAACTTTGTCACATTTTTTATGATGGTGCTCGGAATATCGTTACCTCTTGGTGCTCATGAAAAATTCAGTTTTCTTTTTTCAAAAACAAAGGGTGGTGCGGGAACTGGTGGTATGATTACTGTTGGTATAGGAATTATGATAACAATAATATACTGGCTTGTATATTCATTTTTCATGTTTCTAGGTTACTCAAAAATTTTACCCCCTTTTGTTGCTCCATGGATTACTCCATTAATTTTTGGAGTAGTTGCTATGAAACTTTATTATTCAATCAGGGAGTGATTTAGAAAAAAGCGTTTTCGATGTGTTCAATGCTATTATTTTTAATAGCAATAACATCGAATCGTATTGGATATTCTTTTTTTAACTTATGGATATAGTATAAAGCCAGTTTCTTAAGCTTTTCCTGCTTTTTAAAATTCACGGCCAACTGAGGTTCACCAAATCTGTCAGACATTCTTCTCTTTACTTCTATGATCACGATAAAATCTTTATCCCTTGCAATTATGTCAATCTCGCCAAAAGGAGTACGAAAATTTTTCTCTAGAATTTCATATCCGTTGCTGACAAGATAATCAACTGCTAATTTTTCTCCTTCTTTGCCTGACTCTATTCTTCCCATTCTCTAATATCAAGCGATTCACCCGCTATTCTGTAAAATAGTACAGGAATTTCTTCTATTTCTGAGATTTCTTTTTGACATAAAATTTTTAAGAGCTCTCGTATTGGAGCAAAATCCTCCCACATTCCCTGAAGATTATTCCCAACTTTCATGTAAAGTTCTTCTCCCTTTTCATCCCAGTCAATCAGCAAAATAACTTTCTCAAATTTGCTGGCGATGCTTTCTGAAAATTCATATATTGATTTTCCACTGTGAAGTGTTATTATTTCTCCATCAAAACCTATTTGCTTCAATGCATTTTTATCTCTTTTGCCCTCTACAATTATTGGAGCAAATTTATTAATCTCATATAAATAGTGGAGGACTTCTTTTATTTTCTCTGCTCTTTCAGAATCTAAAGGAACGAATTCTTTTATGCTATTTCGTTTTTTATCATGTAGTGACATAGAAAAATCTTTCTCTGAATTGTTCTTCACTCATTTTTACCACTTCCACTAGAGCTCTTGAACGTCCTTCATCAAAATCTTCTTTCTCAAGCCTTATCATATATTTTCTTCCAACTTCGTAGTTTTCTGAAGTGATATCAACTTTTCTTATTTTTACCTTTCCGGTTTTATAATCTAACAATTCAACAAATGGAATAGGACGTAAATGCCCCTCTTCAAATGTAATCATCGCACCTGTGCCACCTCTTAAAAGATAACGAACTGCTCCGTATCCAAGATTTCGTGTGTATTCAATATCATAGGGAATAGGGTCTGCAGATCTGAGTTCATATCCAATATTTTTATCAACAATTGTAGGGTTAATTCCCATTTCTTCAAGGGATTTTTTAACAAAATTTTTCACTATTCTTCCAAGTTGAATCTCACTTAGTCTTACTCTACCTGTTTCATCCTTTTCAAGCTGTTCGTATTCAATGAGTTCATCAGGATCAAACTTTTCTGCCAGTCCCTCTGCTAAAATGGCAACTCCATGATCTCTTCCCATGCTCAACCTTTTTATAATGGCTCCTGTGAGAATATCAGCAACTTTTTTGAATGAGATTTTTTCTTCCGGAAACTCCTCAGGTATAATTGTAAGTGTAACACCAGCAGCTTTCCCAACTCCAAGAGCTAAATGTCCTGTATAACGTCCCATAATAGTAAGAAAATACCATCTTCCAGCAACTCTTGCATCTTCCATTATGTTTTTTGCTATTTCAACACCCCAGTGTCTTGCTGTCTCGTATCCAAAGGTTGATGCACCTCCAGGAAGTGGGATATCATTATCAATGGTTTTTGGAACATGAACAACATTCATATCTCCTCTTGCCTCTCTTTCTATCCAGTTTGCCATAAAAAGAGTTCCATCTCCCCCAATAGTAATAAGATATTTAATGTCAAGATTTTTAAGCGTTTGCATCAGGACGGAAAATCTTTCTTTTACCCTTTCAGCATGCTCACGCGAAGTTCTTAAAATTGAACCGCCTTTTGTATGTATTCTTGATACATCATCAACTGTAAGAGGCTCTGCACATTTAAGATCCCCATCAAAAAGGGGCTTGAATCCGCCCTTTATTCCAATAACTCTTTTACCCTGATTGATTGCCTCAATTGTTGCAGCGCTTATTGTTCCGTTTATTCCAGGAGCAGGTCCTCCTCCTACGATTATTCCTACTGTTTCCATGTCTTCCTCCTAAAGCTCAATCTTTACTGGAACTTTGACAAGACTGACTGCTTTTTTAATTATGTCTTTTGTATTAAACACTTTAAGTTTATTAAATAGAAGCTCAAATTTTTGCTCAAGCTCTGTCATTAATGGCTCTTTAACTTCTCTGGGAAGACTCCACCACTCTTTTTTAAATAGACCGAATCCTTTTTTTCGAGTGCTATATATGAATTGCTCTTCAGTCTGCCCTTCTTTCTGCTCTGAGGCAAACTGTTTTTTTAAAGCCTCATAAATCATTGTTCTGAATTCTTCTGGAAGATGTTTACTATCATAAATGATATTCTGGAATCCAGTTGCGAGATGGATCTCTGATGCTCCTATTTCAGGAAATTTGTCAAAAGCTTCTTCAGGAAGGGTGCTTGCTCCGTGCTGAACACATCCAGAAAGTCCATATTCTTTACGAACAAGGTCAGAAAGAATTCTGAGAGTTTCAAAATCTATCTTAACCTGTGCAATACGGCCATCAGGAAGGACTACTCCACCATGTTTTGTTCCTGTCTGAACACTGAGTTTACTTAAGCCTTTTCCTCCTTTAAATATATCTCTGAATCCATTAAGATATGCCCTTGCTTCATCTGGGGTGGAGTTTTTTCCTCCTATCTCTCCAATTTCGCCTCCGATTGAGATTGTAACTCCATGTGGCTCGAGTTTTCTTACATATTCAGCAAGAATAGCAGTGTTTTCAAAGTTAGGCCTCTGCTGTTCATATACTGTGTCTTTGCTTATGTCAACAAGTGTAGAGGTGTCAATATCAATGTTGTAAAACTCAGCTTCAATTGCTTCTTTTATCAAGCTTTTAAGATAGTTTATTTCTGCATCCGGGTCCTTTTCAAAATATCTTCTTACGACTTGGAAGTGGTCTCCCTGTATGAAAACCGCTCCTTCGAATCCTTCTCTTATTGCAGCAGCTAAAACACATGCAGAATATTCAAGTGGTCTTTGTTTTGTATAACCAATTTCAGAACGGGCGATCTCAAAAATTAAAGCTCCGACATTTTGAGTTGTAGCTTTTCTGAAAATTGCTCTTGCAACATCATAGGTTAAACCACGAATATTAATTGCAGGCACTGTGAAACCAGGAAAATTCCTGCCCATCTCTTCGTACAGTCCCTGAATTGAAGCAGGAATAACACCCATTTCTTTCGCCATTTCTTTAATTAATAATAATTGTTTTATTTTTTCCTCTTCATTTTTTTCAAAAACTGCGTTGAATATAATTTCATCCATTGATTTTCGTGCCAGATCTTTATTTTTAATAGCAATTTTGCCATTCTCAATACTTAAAATCTCTGATAATTTTTTTAATGCCATAATACACCTCCGTAAAAATTTTCTATATTATACCCAATTTAAACTATATAAAATCCACTTGAGTTGACAAATGAATTATTTTTTATTTAGAATTATTCTAATATGAAGAGAATAAAATGGACACCACAGAGACTTGCGATTTTAAAATTTCTTGATGGTAATAAAGACCATCCATCAGTAGAAGATATTTATGAAGCTTTATCAAAAGATTTTCCTACAATGTCTGTAGCGACTGTTTATAATGTTTTAGAATTTTTAAAAAATACCGGACGAATAAAAGAAATTTATGTTGATCCCCAGAAGAGAAGATTTGATCCTGATACAACAACACACCATCATGCCATATGTATAAACTGTAAAAGAGTGTATGATATTTATCAAGATATTGAAATTCCAACTTTAAATCAATATCTTCCAGATTTTAAAATTATTGATACTCACATTCAAATACATGTTCTTTGTCCTGTATGTAAGAGCAAGACAGATATTAAATTGGATGAAAAAGAGTATCAATGCACCATATGTGGTTCAATAAGAACAGCTAAACACAAGCCCCATAAATGTTTTTCCTGTGGTAGCAAGGGTTCTATGCAGGAGATCAATCTTAAAAACAATAATTAAAAAATAATTAAAAAATGAGGAGGTTGATTATGATTAGCAATGAATTAATGGAAAAGCTTCAGAAAGCGATTGCAAGAGAGCTTCAGGTTAGTATTCAGTATATGTGGCAGCATGTTTTAGCAAAGGGGATTAAAGCTGAGCCTGTCGGTGTATTATTCAGACAGTTTGCAATTAATGAGATGTTACATGCCGAAAAAATTGCTGAGAGAATCTCTTTTTATGGAGGAATCCCCACAACTCAACCAGACCCTATTACGTTGGGTAAAAACTTAAAAGAAATGATTGAAATAGATAAAAAAGCAGAAGAAGAAGCAGTGTCACTTTATAAGCAAATAATAAGACTTGCTGAAAAGGAAGAAGATTTTGTAACAAGAAAGCTTTTTGAACAGATTCTTGAAGAAGAAGAGGGGCATCTTGATAAATTCAGTTCTCTTCTTGAGGAATAGGAAATGAAGCCTGAGGAATTAAAAAGTGGAATTTACTGGGTTGGTGCAATAGACTGGGCAATAAGGGATTTTCATGGATATGAAACTCCTCGGGGTACAAGCTATAATAACTACCTGATTGATGATAAAGAGCCAGCACTTCTTGATGCTGTTCATCATGACTTCGTTTACATATCTATAGATAATATTTCCAGAATTATAAGCCCTGAAAAAATTAAACACATCATTATAAATCATATTGAAAATGATCATGCCTCAGGGGTTGAGAAAATTTTAGAAATTGTTCCTGACGCGAATATTTATATTACAGAACGAGGCAAGAAAGGATTAAACAGATTCATTGACCTTTCAAAATATAAAGTCAATATTGTTAAATCAGGAGATAAACTTAAAATAGGCCAAAGAACTCTTCTTTTCATTGAAACACCAATGATGCACTGGCCAGATTCAATGTTTACTTATATTCAAGAGGAAAAAGTTCTTATAAGCCAGGATGCCTTTGGCCAGCACATTGCTTCTATTGAAAGATTTGATGATGAGTTTGTTAAGAATAATTCAATGGAAGATTTAGAGGATGCTGTTATTGATTACTATGCAAACATTCTTATGCCATATGGCAGTGTTATTAAGGGGAAAGTTGAGGAGATTAAGAAGCTTGGACTTAAGATTAATATGATAGCACCTGACCATGGCGTAATATGGCGTTCTCATATTGATAAAGTATTAAATTTATATTCAGGCATGGTTGATGCAAAAGCGCAACTCAGCAATGTTATTGTTTATGATACAATGTGGCATAGCACAGAGCAGATGGTTTTTCCGATTGCAAAAGGTCTTGAAGATGAAGGAGTTCCTGTAAAAATCATCAAATTGAGATCAACTCCCAAAAGTGTTGTTATAAAAGAAATATGGAAAGCAAGGGGAGTGATTATTGGTTCTCCAACTCTTAATAATGGATTGTTCCCTTCTGTTGCAGAACTTCTCACCTATTTAAAAGGACTTAGACTTAAGAACAGACTTTTTGGAGCATTTGGAAGCTATGGCTGGTCTGGTGAGGCAGTCAAGGAGATGTATGATATTGCTAAGGCAATGAAACTTGAAACGTTTGAACCAGGCATAAAAGTTTTATATAAACCATCTGAGGAGGATCTTGTTAAATGCTATGAGTTTGGAAAAACCTTTGGGAAGGTATTAAAAGAGTATCATGCAAAAATTTAGAAGGAGGAATGAATATGGAAAAGACACTTAAAAATCTGATGGAAGCATTTGCTGGTGAATCTCAGGCAAACAGGAAATATCTTGCTTTTGCAAGAAAAGCAGAGGAAGAGGGATATCCAGGAGTGGCAAAACTTTTTAAAGCTGCTGCTGAAGCTGAAACAGTTCATGCACTTAATCATCTTAAAGCTGCAGGTGGAATAAAAAATACAAAGGAAAATCTTGAAGCAGCAATCAGTGGTGAAACATATGAATTTGAAAGCATGTATCCGCCTATGATTAAAGATGCAGAAGCAGAAAACGCTATACAGGCTAAAAGAAGCTTTTCTTATGCTTTTGAGGTCGAAAAAGTTCATGCAGAGCTTTTCAAAAGAGCCCTTGAAAGTCTTGACAAAAAATTGAATGCTGCCTACTATGTATGCCAGGTATGCGGGCATACAGTAGAAGGTGAGCCTCCTGAAAAATGTCCTGTTTGTGGTTCTCCTAAAAAAATGTATAAAAAGATCGATTAAAACTAATAAATGCTCCTCCGAAACAAGGAGGAGCATTAATAAAAAATGAGAATTCTAGCGATATCAGGCTCACCAAGAAAAGGAAACTCAGAGATACTTCTTGCAAAAGCTTTAGAATTATGTCAGCAATATAATCATCAACTATCCTTTATCAAAGCCTCAGATTTGAATATTTCAGGCTGTACAGAATGTGATGGATGTAGATGTACAGGAGAGTGCATTATCAGGGATGATATGGATGAAGTTTATAATCTTATAAAACAGACTCACAGGATTATAATTGCATCTCCTATTTTCTTTTTTGGTATTTCCGGACAGTTAAAACTTTTGATAGATAGATGTCAATGCTTCTGGTATGCTAAATATATTCTTAGAAAACCTATTCCTGATAGAGGATTCAAAAGAAAAGCCCTGCTTATACTTGTTGGAGGAATGAAAAAAGGACAAATCGGGGTTGAATGCTCAGAAGCAACTATAAAAGCATTCTTAAGAACAATCAATGTTAAGGAACATGATATGCTTTCATATTTGGGATTTGATGAAGCAGGATCTATTTTAAAACATCCTTCAGTAATGAATGATGTAATTAGAGCTACTATGCAACTTTTAAGCCATGATTGAGTATGTGCAATTTTTCCCCACATTAAGATGTGATAAAAGTTGCGATTTCTGTTTTAATAAATTAATTACGAGCGATACAGATTTTCCTGAAGAAATGCTTGAAGCATTCGTTGATATCTTAAAGAGAAATGAAGTTTATAAACTTGATATTCTTGGTGGTGAACCTTTTCTTTATGGTTCTCTAATAAAATTAGTCCATCTTGCTATCGAAAGTGATATGGAAGTTACTATTAGCACGAATGGAAGTTTTATTGAAAAAATAGAAAGTTTTGTTAATATTTTTAGAGATGAAAAAATCAAAATCGGTGTTTCAATTAATTATGATGCTGACCCTGAAATTTTAAATCTCATAAAAAAATATAGACTCTGGATTAAAAGTATATTTAATAGAGGTATCTCAGAAGAACTTCTTAAATTTGCAAAAAAATTTGGAATTCCTTATTATCTTCTTTACATGGATGCAGTAACAGTGAAAGATCTGGAACAATCAATGCCTTTTTATGAATTTATTACATTTATAGAAGAATTAAGATTTCTGTATCCAAACATTCAGCCTGTTTTCTGTAGAGGATTTACAGGAAGCTATGCTAAATATCGTTGTCCTGCAGGAACAGAAAAAATAACTGTAATGCCTGATGGCTCGGTATATCCCTGTTATCTTCTGGCAGGATTTGAAAAGTTTTGGCTCGGTAATATCTTTGAAGATTGTATTAATGAAATTTTAAATTCCGACAAACTCAAGATATTTAAAACTTATAATGCAGTATGCACTAATTCATCATGTCATTTAAAAAATGATTGTAATGGAGGATGTGTGGCTCATAGCATTATTCACTATAAAACATATGATAAACCGGATCCAAGATGTAAGGGAGTCATTTAAAGTGATACAATATTTAAAAATAGGAGGAATAACAATGGGAGAGATGTTAAGAGTTGAAAATCTCCATGTATCTGTAGAAGGAAGGAAGGTTCTTGAAGATATTAATTTTTCTATAGATTATGGAGAAATAGCAGTTCTTTTTGGACCAAATGGAGCAGGGAAAACAACTTTTATCATGACATTAATGGGCTTTCCAAAGTATAAGGTAGAACAGGGAAGAATTTATTTTAAAGGTATTGATATAACGCACATGGATGTTTCTGAGAGATCAAAGCTTGGAATGGGAATTTCTTTCCAGCGCCCTCCAGTTGTAAGAGGTGTAACCCTGAAAAAATTATTAACCATTATTTCCAACGGTAAAAGTGATTCACAACTAATGGAACTTGCCGGAAAGCTTAACCTTTTAGGGCATTTAAATAGAGATGTAAATGATGGATTTTCAGGAGGAGAGGTAAAGAGAGCTGAGCTTTTACAATTACTCATGCAAAATCCTGATCTTGTCTTTATTGATGAACCAGAATCAGGGGTAGACCTTGAAAATATTGTGTTAATTGGTGAAATGACAAATCATCTCCTTGGAAGAGGGCAGAGAATAAAAGATCCCAAAAAAAGCGCAATAGTGATAACGCATACAGGGTATATTCTTGAGTACATTAATGCTGATAGAGGTTATATACTTTTTAATGGAAAGCTTATGTGTAAGGGAAATCCAAGAGATATACTTGCTGAAATAAAGAAAAATGGTTACAGGAGGTGCGCAACATGCCAGTAAGCAAAAAATATATAGAAGAGATTAATTTAAAAGCAGAAAAAGCTATAAATAAGCCTGCTATTTATGGAGATGACATAGATTTAACAAAATTTCAAAAATATATTGAAAGAGGTAAAATTGAAAGTCTAGAACTTCTTCCTGAACTTGCAAAAGAAGCGGCAGTGATGGCTGGTGTGGATGTTGAGGAAAAAGAGCGTTCTGGCTCTTATGTTCAGATGGATCATTCTGTTGTATACAAAAGACTCAATAAACTTTATGAAGGTAAAGTTGAAATAATGAGCACAAATGAGGCTGTAGAGACTTATGACTGGCTTGAAGACTATTTCTGGAGAATTGTTCAGCCAGACACTGATAAATACACAGCTCAGGTTGCATTAAATCCAACGCATGGCTATTTTATTAGAATTCTGCCTGGACAGAAGCTTGAATATCCTGTACAGACCTGTCTTATGATTGCAGAAGGATACATAAGTCAGAATGTTCATAATATAATAATTGTTGAAGAAGGAGCAGAACTTAATGTAATAACTGGATGCACACTTTCTAGGTCTGATGCTACTGGAATTCATCTTGGTATTTCAGAATTCTATGTTAAAAAGGGAGGCAGACTATTTTTCACAATGATACATAACTGGGCAGAAAACTTTTACGTTAGACCCAGAACAGCAGTTTTAGTTGAAGAAGATGGTGTTTATGTAAATAACTATGCTTTGCTTAAACCTGTAAAATCAATACAATCCTTTCCAGTTGTTTACTTAAAAGGAGATAGATCTTCTGCGAGGTTTAATACAGTAATATATGGATTGGAAGAATCATACATTGACCTTGGTTCAAAAATAATATTTGAAGGTAAAGATACAAAAGGCGAGTCTATAGCACGAACAATTGCTGACCATACAAGTGTGATTTATTCACGAGGTGATTTAATTGCAAAAACTAATAACTACTGCATGGGCAGGCTTGACTGTAGAGGTATTATTTTTTCTCGAGAAGCTTCAATATATGCTATACCTCAGTTAATCTCCTACGGAGCAGACAGAGCAGACCTATCCCATGAAGCTTCGATTGGTCCTATCTCGGAGGAACAGGTTGAGTATCTTATGGCAAGAGGAATGACAAAAGATGAAGCCACAAGTCTTATTACTAGTGGTTTTTTAAATCTTGATATTCCGTTTCTGCCAGAAATTATAGATAAACATATTAAAGAAGTAGTACAGATTACATCAAAGGAATCAATGTAAAAAACAGCTGACCATGTGTCCAGGTGCAACTTCATACAGGGAGGGAGACTTATTTATGCAATCCTTCCCTGTATATTTACATCTTGGATGAAATACACATCCCTGTGGTAACTGTTTAAAATCAGGAACATTTCCAGGGATACCTTCTATCTTCTTTTGTTCCCTAGGTACACAATCTAACAGAGCCCTCGTATATGGATGCAAAGGATTTTTAAAAATTTCTTCCACTGAAGCCATTTCCATAATTCTTCCTGCATACATAACCATAACTCTGTCTGCATACTCACCGAGGATATTTATATCGTGTGTTATCAAAATTAAAGCTCTATTTTCTTTTTTTATAAGCAAGTACAAAAGATCAAGGATTTCTTCCTGCACAGTCACATCAAGCGCAGTTGTAGGCTCATCAGCAATGATAAGGTCTGGTTCACATGCTACAGCCATTGCTATCATTACTCTCTGCCTCATTCCACCAGATAGTTCGTGTGGATAGCTATTGATTGTATGAGCTATTTTAAACTTCTGCAATAACTCTTTTGTTTGCTCCAATGCTTCTTTTTTTGATAATTTATTATGATAAATGAACATTTCTGCAACCTGATATCCTATCTTAAGAACAGGATTTAATGAAGCCATTGGATCCTGAAATATACAGGCAATCTGTCTTCCTCGAATGTTTATAATCTCATTATAAGAAAGAGTTAAAATATTTTGATTTCTAAATATTAATTTGCCATTAATTAAGAAATAATCCGGCAATAGATTAATTATTGATAATCCTGTGAGTGTTTTTCCACTACCACTTTCTCCAACAATAGAGAAAATTTCACCTGTATTAATATGAAAATTAACATTATCTATATAGGTTAAATTTTTATATTGAATATTGAGGTTTTGAACCTGTAACAGCACGTTACTACTTGTTTAAAGCTTCTTTAAGAGCCTTGCTCATTTTAAAATTTATTGCTTTTTGAGGTGGAACATTAATCTGCTCACCCGTTTTGGGATTTCTTGCAATTCTTTCCTGCCTTTGTTTAAGTTTAAAATTGGCAAAGCCTCTGATTTCAATCTTTTCACCTTTTGATAAACTATCTTTCATGCAATCAAAAATCATATCTATGATTATTTCAATTTGTTTTTTTGTTAAAATATTTACTTTTTGAGCAACTCGTTCAACTAATTCTGACTTTTTCATGGTTCCTCCTCAATTTTAATTTTGTGGTGTTGGTAAATATAAATAATATACTTGCATATAAGGTAAAATCTTTTTCAGCAATGACTCAGCATCTCCTTTTAAAAAATTAATCAATAATGGTGATTTTTTTATTACTATCTCTGGTTCACCTTTTATGTTGCCAAGCTGTGCAGCTATTTTAATAGCATAGTCAAGGTCGCCAACTTCATCAACAAGCCCAAGATCTTTTGCCTTTAATCCTGTGAATACTCTTCCATCTGCTATTTTTTTAACGTTTTCTAAAGGAATTTTTCGTCCTTCAGCGACAGCCTTAACGAATTGATCATGAACATCGTTTGTTAATTTCTGCAAAATTTCTTTCTCTTCACTTTGTAACGATTTGAAAGGAGATGTAATATCCTTATATTTACCGCTTTTTATAACTTCTGCTTTTACTCCTATTTTATCAAGCAGTCCTTTTACATTTGGGATTTCTATTATTACTCCTATGGAACCTGTAAGTGTTCCTGGATTTGCAATAATTTTTGTGGCGGGGCAGGAAATATAGTAGCCTCCTGACGCTGCAACTGATCCCATTGAAACGATAACAGGTTTAAATTTAACCGCTCGTTTAATTTCTTCATATATTTCCTGTGAAGGAACAACCGCACCTCCAGGGCTATCCACTCTTAAAATGATCGCTTTTATTGCATTATCCTTTCTGTATTGTTTTATTTCATCAATAATTGCAGTTCCATCAACAATAATACCTTTCACATTGACAATGGCTATTTTACCAGCAGACATACTGCTTTCCATAATTGTCATAAAAAAACTTATTAAAGCTATCACACCTATAATGATCAGAAAAATTTTAAGTTTTTTATTCTTCATTTTCATCTATTTTTTTCATGCTAAGTCCTATTTTTCTTTTTTCCGGGTCTACCTTGACAATAATCACCTTTATTTCATCTCCTTCTTTTACAGGTACATTCTTCTCAATTTCAGAATTATAAACAAGTCCTTCTGCAATTCCTTCAAGGTCAACAAATAATCCATGCTCTGTTTTTCTAATTACTCTAGCGTTGTAGACTTCTCCGACTTTGAACTTCTCAGGAATTTCCTTGAGCCACGGGTCTTCGCTTAGCTGTTTTATTCCAAGAGAAAGTTTTTCTTTTTCAGGTTCAAGATTTAAAATGACTGCATCGACCTTTTGCCCTTTCTTAAAAAGTTGTGATGGATGTTCAATATGTTTTGTCCATGATATGTCGGATATATGAATAAGTCCATCAACTCCTTCCGGTAATCGGACAAATACTCCAAAATCTGTTATTGTTTTAACTTTACCAGTAATTCTGTCACCAACTTTGTATTTTTTAGCTACAACTTCCCATGGCTTAGGCTTCAGTTGTTTGAGACTTAAAGAAATTTTCTTATGTTCCTTGTCGATATCAAGAATTTTTACATTTATCCAGTCATCAATTTCTGCATAATATGATGGGTGTTTTGAAACTGTCCAGTCTAGTTCGCTTATATGAACAAGGCCTTCTACTCCTTCTTCAAGCTCAACAAAAAGACCAAAATCTTCAATCCTTGTCACCTTTCCTCTAACCTTCATTCCAGGGTGATATTTTTTATCAATACTCTCCCATGGATCGCTCTTTTTCTGTTTATATCCAAGCGTTATTCTTTCGTTTTCCGGGTCAACTTTTAATATTATAAATTCATATTCCTTTCCAATTTCAAAAACCTGTGAGGGATGTTTGATTTTTCCCCATGATATATCAGAAATATGAAGAAAGCCGTCCAATCCTCCTAAATCCACAAAAACACCATAATTGGTTATATTTTTTACAGTACCTTTTATTTTTAGACCTTCTTGAATTTTTTCAGAAAGTTCTTTTTTGAGGTTTTCTCTCTCTTCATCCAGATAGGCTTTTCTTGAAAAAATTAGAGAAGTTTTCAGATTTTTCCACTGTCCGTAAAGATTTTTTGGTGGCTCTATTTTTTCTATTTTTACTTTTAAAGTTTTACCTACGTATTCGTCCAGATTTCTGGGTTTTCTGAGTTCAAGCAGTGAAGCGGGTATAAAACCATTGATTCCATAAAAAGATGTTAAAACGCCTCCCTTTGTTTTACCAGTAACTTGAACTTCAACAGGGGTGCCTTTTTCATAGGCATCAATAAGAGTTTCCCATCCCTTGATTTTCAATGCTCTGTCTTTTGATAGAGATATTACACCCTGAGCATCATCTATTTTTTCAATAAAAACTTCTATTTCATCTGATTCCTTTATGTTTTCCAATTCTTTCTCGGAAAATTCTTTAAGGGGAATAATTCCTTCAAATTTATATCCAACATCCACTACGATACCATCATTTCTTATTGTCATTATTTTACCTTTTATTATTTCTCCTCTTTCTAGATGAGAAAGCGAACCTTCATACAAGCTTTCTAATTCTTGCTTTTCGCTCAACTGATTCTGCATGTTCCTGTTCCTCCTTAATTTATAAACTCTTTAATTTTATCAATAACTTCATCAATTATCCACTGAGGAGTTGATGCTCCAGCTGTTATGCCTATTGTAGTAATGCACTCAATCCATTCTTTGTTAATTTCCTGTGCATTTTCTATATGATAGGTTTTAACCCCCATATTTTTACAGAGTCTGGCAAGCTGGGTGGTGTTTGCACTATTTTTACCTCCTACAACAATCATTAAGTCAACATTTCTTGCAACTTTTTCAGTTGCCTGCAGTCTTTTAGAGGTAAAATTGCATAGCGTGTTAAAGATTCTTATTTCTTCGAATTCATTACGAGAGTTTATTAATTCATTCATTATCTCTTTAACTTTCGTTAATGGTTGCGTTGTCTGTTGAATTATACCAATTTTTTTATTTAATATGGGAATTTCAGAAGAATTAATAACAATAGCATCAGGACCAGCATAGCTGAAAATTCCCTGAACCTCTGGATGTTCTCTGTCGCCTATGATTACAACCTGATATCCCTCAGTAGCTAATTTTTCAGCAAGACTCTGAGCCCTTTTTACAAAGGGACATGTGGCATCTATAATTTCCATATCTTTTTGTTTGATTTCATTAAATTTTTCTTTTGGAATTCCATGAGCTCTGATTATCAATGTTTTTATTGATTTTTCCTTAGAAAGTTCCTCTAAAGGATAAACTCCTAATTCCTTAAGTTTTTCAACAACATGGGGATTATGAATTATAGGACCTAAAGTAAAAACTCCTTCTTTATAATTCCTGGCAACATCAAATGCTATATCAATTGCTCTTTTTACTCCAAAACAAAAACCTGCACCTTCTACCAGAACAATATTTTTTTGCATACTGTTTTTGATAATACAAGATATCAATCATCCTCTGCAACTTTTTTTAAAATTATCGATATAACTTCTTCTTTGGAACGGTTTGATGTATCAATATAAAATGCATCTTTAGTTCTTGTTAACGGAGCATTTTCTCTGGATGAATCCCGTATATCTCTGTTCATAACATCCTGCAGGGCTTCCTCGAAAGTGGTGTTAATGTTAGAAATTTTTAGTTGTTCAAATCTCCTGATTGCTCTTATTTTTGCAGATGCATCAAGATAAAACTTTTTCCATGCATCAGGAAAAACAACTGTTGTCATGTCTCTGCCTTCAGCGACAATATCATATTTTTCAGCGAATCTTCTCTGAACAGGCAACAAAAAGTCTCTTACAACTTTTTTAGCAGAAAGCACTGAAGTAATATAACCAATTTCAGGTGCTCTTATCTCAGTAGAAATATCTTTTCTTGAGAGAAACACTCTGCCATCTTCATATTCAATATTGATTTGTTTTAGTTGTTCTTCTATCTCTTGATCTGTTATGGCTGAAATATTACAGTTGCTATACTTTTTAAAAAAATAGTATCCAATAGCCCTGTATAGAGCTCCTGTATCAAGATAAAGAAATCCAAGAGTTTTTGCAATTTCTCGAGCTATTGTGCTTTTTCCTGCACCAGATGGTCCATCAATGGCTATAACTTTCTTCATTTCTGAAGCATCTCAAGTAGCTCATAAAATTGAGGGAATGATATATCAACGCATTGAGCTTCTTTAATGAGAGTCGGCCTTTCAGCAATTAATCCAGCAATGGTTAAAGCCATTGCGATTCTGTGATCTTTATAGGAGTAAACTTCAGCGCCTCTGAGTTTACATGGTCCATTTATTACAACTCCATCCTCAAACTCTTCTATTTGAGTTCCCATTTTCTTTAATTCTGTTACCATAGCTTTTATTCTGTCAGATTCTTTTACCCTTAGCTCCTTGGCATCCTTTATAATGGTTTTGCCATCTGTCTGAGTTGCCATAACACACAAAACTGGAAATTCATCAATGAGTTTTGGAATGAAACTGCCCTGGACTGTAACGGCTTTCAATTTATTTGAGGTTTTACATACAATATCTCCAACAGGTTCGCCTCCTTGTTGTTTAACATTTAAAATTTCTATATTTGCACCCATCTGCATCAGAACATCAAGAAAGCCTGTTCTTGTTGGATTAAGTCCCACATTTTTGATTAATATTTCAGACCCTGGAACCAAACAGGCTCCAGCAATAAAAAAAGCAGCTGATGAAAAATCATTTGGTATTGTCATATCAATTGAGCTTAACTCATCCTGTGGTGGTTTAATTTTTATTGAATAAGCCTCGTTATTGTGTTCTTTAGAGGCTTTTTTTGTAATCGCATTCAGCTGTATTTCTGCTCCCATATTTTTGAGCATTCTCTCTGTATGGTCTCTGCTTTTGTGAGGTTCTATAACCTCGGTTTCACTATTTGCATAAATTCCAGCAAGTAAAATAGCACTTTTTACTTGAGCACTTGCCACAGGCATAATATATTTTATTCCTTTAAGACAGTTTCCTTTTACTACAAGAGGAGGAAATCTATCGTTCAGTCTTCCAAAAATATTTGATCCCATAAGTCTTAATGGTTCAATAACTCGTCTCATGGGCCTCTGCCTTAAAGAGTCATCTCCGGTAAGTACTGTTAAAAATGGCTGTCCTGCAACTATTCCACTCAAAAGCCTTATTGTGGTCCCGGAATTACCACAGTCAATAACATTATCCGGCTCTTTTAAAGATTGCAGTCCCTTTCCATTAATGATGATTTCCTTTGAATCCGTTATTTCTATCTCAACTCCGAGAGATTTCATTGCATTAAGGCTGTTAATTGGATCCTGTGCCCAGAGAAAGTTTTTTATTCTCGATTGCCCTTTTGCTAAAGATGCAAACATCACTGATCTGTGAGAGATAGACTTGTCAGCAGGAGGTGTTATCTCACCTCTGAGATGTCTGATTTTCTTAATCAGTCTTTCCATAGATTCAGTCAATACTCTCTCTTAATTTTTTTGCTTTTTCCATGAATTTTTTTAGTTCTTCAGTTGGTTCACTGGACATTAAAGTTTTTATCTCATCAAGTTTCCGGATAAAAACATCAAGACAATGCAAGATATTTTCCCTGTTCATCATGAAAATATCTTTCCATAACTCTGGAGAGCTTTTGGCAATTCTTGTGGAGCTTTTAAATCCGGAACCTGCATATTTTATAAAATTCGTATCAATCTCTGCTACTGTATTCACAAGGCAAAATGAAATTAGATGAGGCAGATGGCTCATCAAAGCATAGATTTTGTCGTGCTCTGCAGCATCCATAAATTCCACAACAGCACCTGTTGACTGCCATAATCTCACAATCCTTTCAACTGTTTTAATGTCTGTATGGTCAGTAGGTGTGATGATGACTTTTGCTTCTTTAAATAGGTCTGCTCTTGCATATTCAAACCCTGTTTTATCTGAACCTGCAATTGGATGTGTACCGACAAAGTGAATTCCATCAGGAAAAATTTTTTCAAGTGTATTGACAACAGGTTCTTTTACGCTTCCCACATCAATAACAACTGTTCCTTTTTTTAAATAACTAACCAGCCGGGTTGTCAGTTCTTCAAAAACTCCAACAGGAGTTGCTAGAACAATGAGGTCTGCTTTTGCGCTTTCTTCAAGAGAAGTTGTGTAATCATCTATAATTCCGAGCTTTAAAGCTTCTTTAAGTCGCTGATGATTTCTTCCATAACCTGTAATTTTTTTTGCTAATCCCTTTTCCTTTAAGGCTAATGCGAAAGAACCACCAACTAAACCAACACCAATAATTGAAACAGTGGGGAATCCATCCTCCATTATTAAACTTCCCTGCCAATAGCCTTTGCAACTGCTGATATCTTTTGCATCATTTCCTGAAACTGTGATGGAGTTAGAGATTGTTCGCCATCTGATAGAGCTTCCTCAGGATTTGTATGAACTTCAATCAATAGCATATCAGCACCAGCTGCAACTGAAGCAACTGACATTGGCACAACAAGTTCTCTTTTGCCAACTCCATGACTTGGGTCAACAGCAACAGGTAAATGACTCAATGCCTTTAAAAGCGGAACAGCGCTCAAATCCAGCGTATTTCTTGTAGCTGTTTCAAATGTTCTTATTCCTCTTTCACAGAGTATAACCTTTTCATTTCCTCTTGAAAGTATGTATTCTGCAGCCATGAGAAGTTCTTTTATTGTGGCAGACATTCCCCTTTTAAGTAAAACAGGTTTATCAACAGACCCGACTTCCATTAGAAGTTTAAAATTCTGCATATTTCTCGTTCCAATCTGAAGAATATCAACATACTCTATCATAATATCTATGTCTCGTGGATCCATTATCTCACTGATAACAGGAAGTCCTGTTCTTTCCTTTGCTTCTTTTAAATATTGAAGTCCTTCTACTCCAAGTCCCTGGAAAGAATATGGAGAAGTTCGGGGTTTAAATGCTCCACCTCTTAAAAAAGTAGCACCAGCAAACTTTATTTTTTCAGCAATTTCAAATAGAGTAACTCTGTTTTCAACTGCACAGGGACCTGCGGCAATATGTATTTGTTTGCCACCAATAACCAGATTATCAATCTGAATGGTTGTATCTGTCTTTTTGAAGTCCCTACTTGCAAGTTTGTACGGTTTGAGAATTCTTACAACATCCTCAACTCCTGGGATTGCTTTTATTGCATTTTCCTCATCTTCGGTTATTTTAGATGTATCTCCTATAACTCCAATTATTGTTCTTTCAGTACCTTTTGAGATATGCGGTTTAAGGCCTTTTACTTCAAGCTTTTTAACGATTTTTTCAATTTGTTCATCGCTTACATCAGGTTTTAATACAATAATATCCATAATTAACCTCCAAAAATTTTTTTAAACGCACTGATAAATGCTTTATTTTCATCAGGTAAGCCTATTGTCACTCTGATTTCCGCTGGTCCAACAGGTCTTACTATCACACCCTGTCTTAGCAAAGTATCAAAAACTTCTTTTGAACTCATTTTATCAGGCAACATTATATAGATGAAGTTAGTCTGTGTTGGGATATATTTAATCTCTGAGATTTTATCAAGTTCACTGTAAAGATATTTTTTGCCATTTTCATTGATTTCAATTACTTTCTTTAAGTGTTCGTCGTCTTTAACTGCTATTTCAGCTGCAATCTGGGCTATTGTATTTGTGTTAAAAGGCTGTCTTATTTTATTTATTTCTGTGATTATTTCCTTTTTAGCAATTCCATAACCAATCCTGAGACTGGCAAGTCCATAAGCCTTTGAAAATGTGCGTAAAATTAATATATCCCTGCCATCCTTAAAGTGTTCTAAACTGTCAGGATAATCAGGATCTCTTACATACTCATAGTAGGCTTCATCTATGATAACAAGAATGTTATCTGGTATTACTTTCATGAATTCACCGAACTCTTTTTTGTAAGTAATAGTGCCTGTAGGATTGTTTGGATTGGCAATAAAAATAATTTTTGTTTTATCTGTGACTTTTTTTAACATCTTTTCAAGGTTGTGTCTGTAATCTTTAAGAGGAACTTCACATGCTATACCACCCTGGGCTATTACACTCATAGAATAAACAACAAAGGATGGTCGGGCCATAATTGCTTCATCACCAGGACCAATATATGTTCTTACAGCGATATCTAAAAGTTCATTTGATCCATTACCGAGAATTATTTCATCATGGCTTAATTGTATTCCCTTTTTTAAAAATAGCTCACAAAGAGCGTTTTTAAGTTCGTATCCACTTCCCTCAGGATATCTTCCAAGTTCCACAGGCTTTGATAGAAAATCTTTGATTGCATTAATAACTTCTGGAGAGGGACCTACCGGGTTTTCATTTGAGGCAAGTTTAATGCACTCTTTTATCCCCAGCTCTCGTTCAACTTCTTTAATTGGCTTTCCTGGAATATAGGGCTGGATTTTTTCAACATAGGACAGCGGTTTAATCATAAATGCAAAATCCTCCTTTATTCAAATATTGGATATGACCCAAGATGAACAACTTCTGTGCAGTATTGTTTTACCGATTCTAAAGTTTTTTGAACTATTTCATCTGTAATATGTCCGATAAAATCAACAAAAAATATATATTCCCACTTACGCATCTTCGCAGGACGGGATTCTATTTTTGTGAGGTTTATATTAGAATCTTTAAATGGTTTCAATGCATTGTAAAGTGCTCCTGGCTTGTCTTGAAGTGAAAACATTATTGAGGTCTTATCAGAACCTGTTTTGGCAGAAAAATTCTTCGATAGAATGAAAAATCTTGTATAGTTATTAGAATAATCTTCAATATGCTTTGCCGCGAATTTAAGGCCATAAAGAGTAGATGCAAACTCACTTGCTATAGCAGCAATTTCTTCATCATGTGAAGCCTGTCTTGCTGCTTCTGCAGTTGAAGCAACATCATAAACAGGAATTCCGGGCATATTTTTCTGTAACCATTCTTTACATTGAGCTTTTGCATGAGGATGAGAATAAATCTTCTTTATTTTTTCCTTTTCTCCTGTAAGAGAAAGTAAGTGATGTGAAATTGGAATTGTTATCTCACCAGAGATTTTTGCATTATATTGCATGAACATATCAAGGGTATAGGTAACAGTTCCTTCATTTGAGTTTTCAATCGGTACAACTCCAAATTTTGTTACTCCTTTTTCCACGGATTCGAAGATATTTTTAATGTTATCTTTAGGTTCAAATTGCGCAAAGCTACCGAAATACTTTATCGCTGCAAGATGCGTGAAAGTACCTTCAGGGCCAAGATAAGCGATCTTCTGTGATTCCTGTAAAGAAAGAGTGGCTGAAAGAATTTCTCTGAAAAGAGTTTTTATTGTTTCATCTGAAAAAGGTCCTTCATTCAGTTGAGCGAGATTTTTTAAAACTTCTCTCTCTCGTACAGAATCATAAAAAGAAAGCCCTTCTGCTTTTTTTATTTCTGCTATCTGTATAGCAAGTTCTGCTCTTTGATTTAGAAGTTTGAGTATTTTTTTATCAATGTTGTCAATGTTTTTTCTTAATTTAACTAATCTTTCATTTTCCATTTTTTATTCTATCATAGAATATGATAAAATTCTAAAATTATGGGAAATATGAAAAACAGCCTTATGGACAGAATATTAAACTGGATAGCCTGTCATGATGACGAACCTCCATTTCTTCTTGTTGATAGAGAGATTTTAAAAGAGAAAATTTCTTTAATCGGTAGAGGAATTAAAAACTCACGAGTATTCTATGCGGTCAAGGCTAATCCAGATATAGAGGTTATTAGATACCTGAGTAGTTTTCAAATAGGTTTTGAGATAGCATCAGAGGGCGAACTTGCAATTCTGAAACAGTTGAATATTGAGCCTGAACGTATTATAACCAGCAATCCAATAAAAACATTCAAATTTCTTAGAGAAGCTGCTGAATATGGAATTGATTATTTTGCTTTTGATTCAGTAGCTGAAGTTGATAAGCTTGCAAAGTATCTACCTGGTAAAAAGGTTTACGTGAGGTTATCTGTTCCAAACGAGGGTAGTGAATGGCCATTAAGTAAAAAATTCGGAGTTGAGATAGAAGAAGCTGTAAAGCTACTTATTTATGCAAGAAAAAAGGGACTTGATCCTGTAGGAATTACTTTTCATGTAGGTTCTCAATGCAGTAATGTTTATAACTGGCATACTGCAATAGATAAGGCGCGTCAGGTACAAGAACAGGCATTTAAGGAAGGTATAGAAATTAAAATGCTCAATATAGGCGGTGGTTATCCGATTCAATATCTAAAGAAAGTTCCAGACATAGAAACAATAGAGTTAAAAATTAACAGTCTTCTTCAGGAGTATTTCCCTGAGACGGAAATTTTTATTGAACCTGGAAGGGCAGTGATAGGAGATGCAGGGGTTTTTGTGTCAAAAATAATTGGAAAAGCAAAGCGAGGCAATGAGAACTGGTTTTATATTGATGTGGGGGTTTTTAATGGATTGATGGAGAGCATTGGAGGTATAAGATACCAGTATATTGTCGGAAGCCGATTGGAAGAAAAAGAATGGACTGTAGCTGGACCAAGCTGTGATAGCATGGATGTTCTTGATAAATCTGTGCTATTATCTGAGCCAGATGTTGGCAGTCTAATTCTTATACTTTCTGCTGGAGCCTATACAATATCCTATGCATCTGAATTTAATGGTTTTTCGATTCCAAAAACTTTTTTAATTTAGGAGGATTGCTATGATTAAATTTTTTGAACAGGACCCTTATGCACCGATAAAGTATGTATACAATGTGGACAATATCCTATACAAAGCTAAAAGCAAGTTTCAGGATATAATGGTTTTAGAAAATTCTTATTTTGGGAAAATTCTTGTTCTTGACGGAGTTGTCCAGCTTACTGAAAGAGATGAGTTTATTTATCATGAGATGTTAACTCATGTTTTAATGCATGCTCATCCAGATGCTAGGACTGTTGCTGTTATAGGAGGTGGCGATGGTGGAGCTGTTAGAGAGGTTCTAAAGCATGACAGTGTTAAAAAATTATATTTTATCGAAATTGACGAAGAGGTTGTAAATGTTTCAAAAAAATTTTTCCCAACTGTGTCATCTTCGGTAGATGATCTGAGAGTAGAGTTAAGGTATATGGATGGAGCAGAATTTATAAAAGAGATGACGAATGCTCTTGATGTTATAATTGTCGATTCAACTGATATTATAGGTTTTGCAAAAAGTCTGTTTACAGTGGAGTTTTTTAAGTCAGTGAGGGATGCTCTTACTGAAACCGGAATGTTTGTTACACTTTCTGAATCTCTTATTTTCCATAAAGACCTTGTCTATGAAGTACAGAATGCGATGAAGCTTATATTCCCGATAGTAGACCTTTATACTGCAAGCATAGCTACATATGCAGGAAACTGGTGGAGCTTTTCTGTTGGCTCAAAATCATTAGATCCGAGACAGATCAGAAAAAATGTAACAGTTAATACAAAACTTTATACCTCTGACTTGCACAGATCATGTTTTTTACCAGCTGACATATATAAAAAACTCTTAAATAAAGAACTTATCTGGTAACCTGTTGACTTTTTTTAGACTTGAATGATAATTTTAGAATATTAGCACTTAAGTATGAGGAGTGCTAATATGAAAAATATAATAATGGATGAAAGAACAAAACGAGTATTATATGCAGTAGTGGAAAGCTATATTGAAAAGCCTGAACCTGTGGGTTCTCGTTATATAATGAAGAAATATGGTTTTGATGTGTGCCCGGCTACAATAAGAAATATAATGTCTGATTTGGAAGATGCGGGATTACTTTTTCAGCCTCATGCTTCAGCAGGCAGGATTCCAACCGATACAGCTTATAGATTATATGTTGACTATATATTTGAAGAAGTTCTCTCTTATCAATCAAATGAGATTAAAAAATTTATAGAAAATTTGACAAAGAAGTTGAAAAGATTGAAAAACAATATGAATTTACTTTTTGTGGAAACTACTCAGAGTTTGTCTCAGATTAGTAAATATCTCGGTCTGGCTTTTTTGCCATCACCAGACAAGACAGCTCTGCATCGAGTTGATTTTATAAAATTTAAAGATGATCTTGTAATAGCTGTTGTTGTAAATGATAAAGGTATTGTGAAAAATAAAATTATAAAAACCTATCCAGAAATAACCCAGCATGAACTCAACAGTCTCGCAGATTTTGTTAACAGCAACTATCATGGAAAAGCTATTGACGAAATAAGAGAAGACTTAATTAAAAGAATAAAACGAGAAAAGATTTTCTGGGATAAATTGATATCAAAAATTTTAAAGATGTGTCAGGAAGCATTATATTTTTCTCAGGAAGACGTGTATGTATCGGGTCTTTACCATATAATGCATCTTCCGGATTTTTCTGATATTGAAAAACTCAGGGAAGTAACTAAGACATTACAGGATCAACATCTTTTAGTAAAACTTTTTGAAAATATCTCACAGGACAATGAAGTTAAGGTAATAATAGGGCAGGAGAATCCTGTGGAGGAATTCAGAAACTTCAGTATCATTGCTTCTCCATACAGGGAAAAAGATAAATCAGCAGGTATTATTGCACTTGTAGGACCAAAGAGAATGAACTATCAACGAGCAATTATGTTAATTGATGCATTTGCAAGGTCATTAACCAGAACATTATCAGATTAGGAGGTATTTGATATGGGAGAAATAAAAAAAGATATATCCAATGAAAAAGAAAAAGAGGAACTCTCCTATGAGGGTTCAGCTCTTGAAGATAAACCGAGAGATGTTGTGGAAAATCTTCAGAATGAGTTAAATCAGCAAAAAGAGAAATATCTTAGATTGTATGCTGAATTTGAAAATTACAAAAGAATGGTCCAAAAAGAAAGGGAGGAATTGATAAATTATGCAAATGAAAAATTGATCAAAGATCTTCTTCCTGTTATAGATAATTTTGAGTTAGCTATTAAACACTCAGTTGGTGAATTGAATTCTAGTTGGCTTGAAAGCATGAAACAAGGTATTGAAAATACATTGAAAGAATTTTTGCGTATATTAGAAAAGTATGGAGTTAAACCAATTGAAACAGTAGGACAGCCTTTTAATCCTGAAGTTCATCATGCTGTCTCTACATTTGATACAGAAGATATGGATGATAATATAATTGTTGAAGAGTTGCGTAAAGGATATTTATACAAAGATAAACTGTTAAGAGAACCGCTTGTCACTGTTTCTAAAAAATCGAAACCGTCTTCAGAATCTGCAACTTTGCACCCTTCGGGTGCTGAGGATGAAAAAAATTAAAAGGAGGATTAACCATGGGTAAAGTTATTGGAATAGACCTTGGAACAACGAATTCAGTTGTAGCAGTTGTTGTTGGTGGAGAACCGGTTGTTATACCAAATCAGGAAGGACAGAGAACAACACCATCTGTAGTTGCCTTTACTGATAAAGGTGAAAGGCTTGTTGGACAGGTTGCAAAAAGGCAGTCAATAACAAATCCTGAAAACACTATTTTTTCAATAAAGAGATTAATGGGAAGAAAATATAATTCCAGAGAAGTTCAGGAAGCAAAAAAGAGACTGCCTTATAAGATTGTTGAAGCATCAAATGGAGATGCTCATGTTGAGATAATGGGTAAAATGTACTCTCCACCTGAAATCTCTGCAATGATACTTCAAAAACTAAAACAGGCTGCAGAAGACTATCTCGGAGAGACAGTAACAGAGGCAGTTATTACTGTTCCGGCATATTTTGATGACAGTCAGCGTCAGGCAACAAAGGATGCGGGAAGAATTGCTGGTCTTAATGTGCTCAGAATAATAAATGAACCTACTGCTGCAGCTTTAGCTTATGGTCTTGAAAAGAAGAAAGAGGAAAAAATAGCGGTATATGATTTAGGTGGTGGAACTTTTGATATCTCTATTCTTGAGATTGCAGAAGGTGTCATTGAAGTGAAATCTACAAATGGAGATACCTTTCTTGGTGGTGATGATTTTGATATAAAAATTATGGACTGGATTATCGATGAGTTTAAAAAACAGGAAGGTATTGACCTGAGAAAAGACAGGATGGCTCTTCAGAGGCTTAAAGAGGCTGCAGAAAGAGCCAAGATAGAGCTCAGCTCTGCAATGGAAACAGAGATAAATCTTCCATTTATTACTGCAGATGCATCAGGACCAAAGCATCTTCTAATGAAACTAAGTCGTGCTAAATTAGAACAGCTTGTTGATGATTTAATTCAAAGAACTCTTGAACCGTGTAAAAAGGCTCTCTCTGATGCAGGATTATCTCAAAATCAGATAAATGAGGTTATTCTTGTTGGTGGTCAAACAAGAACACCAAAAGTTCAGAAAGTTGTTGAGGAGTTCTTTGGGAAAGAACCTCATAAGGGAGTTAATCCAGACGAGGTGGTGGCTGTTGGAGCTGCAATTCAGGGAGCAATTCTAAAAGGAGAGGTAAAGGAAGTCCTGCTTCTTGATGTTACACCTCTTTCACTTGGAATTGAAACATTGGGTGGTGTTTTCACAAAGATTATTGAGCGTAACACAACCATACCTACCAAGAAGTCCCAGATATTTACAACTGCAGCTGATAATCAGACAGCTGTGACAATAAAGGTTTATCAGGGTGAAAGAGAAATGGCTGCAGACAATAAACTTCTTGGAGTATTTGAACTTGTTGGAATTCCTCCTGCTCCCAGAGGTGTTCCCCAGATTGAGGTTACATTCGATATAGATGCAAATGGAATTATTCATGTTTCTGCAAAAGATCTTGCAACAGGTAAAGAGCAGTCAATCAGAATCACCGCTTCAAGCGGTCTTTCAGAGGAAGAGATTAAAAAAATGGTTAGAGAAGCTGAGGCTCATGCAGAGGAAGACAGGCGCAAGAAACAGCTTGCAGAGGCGAAAAACGAGGCTGATAACATGATTTATACAGTTGAGAAAACTCTAAGCGAGATGGGTGATAAAATTTCTGATGATGAGAAAAAGAGAATTCAAGAAGCACTGGAAAAATGTCGTCAGATTAAAGATACAAGCAGTGATATAAATGAAATAAAATCTGCCACAGAAGAACTTGCGAAGGCTTCACACAGAATTGCAGAGGAGCTTTATAAAAAAGCAGGTGCTTCACAGCCAGGGGCTGGTCCTTCTTCAGAAGCCAAAAAAGAGGAAGATGTAATAGAAGCTGAGGTCGAGGATAAGGATAATAAATGAAAGACTACTATAGCATTCTTGGAGTAAGCCGGGATGCCTCACCGGAAGAAATCAAAAGGGCGTTCCGGCGCCTTGCAAGAAAATATCATCCTGATTTAAATCATGGTAATAAGGAATCAGAAGAAAAATTTAAGGAACTAAATGAAGCATACTCATGCCTTAGTGATCCTGAGCGACGGGCAAACTATGACAGATATGGTACAGCAGAAGGACCTGCCGGGAATGGCTATGGTTTTGAAACAACATTCACAGATATCTTCGAAGACATTTTTGAAGGCTTTTTTGGAAGCTTTGGATTTAAGAAAAATAGACCCTCAAAGGGTGCTGATTTAAGATATGACCTTACAATTACTCTGGAGGAAGCTGCCTTTGGTGTGGAAAAGACAATTAAATTTCCTCGATGGGAACAATGTCAAACATGCAATGGTTCTGGGATAAAACCTGGAACAGAGCCAATTGTATGTCCATCCTGTGGTGGTAGTGGCCATATAAGATATAATCAGGGCTTTTTCTCTGTTTCAAAAACCTGTTTAAAATGTGGTGGGAAGGGAAAAATTATTAAAGATCCCTGCACGGATTGTTCTGGCGCAGGCAAAATAAGAGTAGAAAGGGAGTTATCAATTAAAATTCCTCCTGGAGTTGATACAGGTAGCAAGCTTAAAATAAGTGGTGAAGGTGAAATTGGAGAATTCGGAGGACCTCATGGAGATCTTTATATTTTCATAAATGTGAAAGAACATAATATTTTCAAAAGAGAGGGACAAAATCTTTATTGTTCTGCTCCAGTATCTTTTGTTAAGGCAGTTTTTGGTGGAGAAATTGAAGTTCCCACTCTTGATGGAAAAGAAAAAATAGAAATCCCAGCAGGTACCCCATCTGGTAGAGTTTTTAAAATTAAAGGCAAGGGGTTTCCAAGAGTTGGTAGCAGTCATAGAGGAGATCAAATTGTAACAGTTTATATTGAAGTTCCTAAAAAACTTACAGAACGTCAGAGAGAGTTGCTTGAAGAATTCGCTCAAGTATCAGGAGAAGAAATAAAAAAAAGTTCCAGAGGTTTAAAAGATAAGTTAAAAGATATATTCTCAATGTAAAACTGAATATGCAAAAAAATAAAACTATCTTCCTTTTTTTCATCTGTTTGACTTTTATAATGAATGGCTGTTCTAACGAATCTGATAACAGCCAAATTAAAAAAGAACAACAAAGTTGTAATATTATTAAAGTCTGGACAAGTCTTTATCCCCTTGAGCATTTTGCCAAATGGATAATCTCTAATGCAGAAATTCACAGTTTAATTCCTGCCCAGAGTGATCCTCACAATTTCGAACCTTCTCTGAAAGACATTCAGGAGCTTTATAACTCAAATATGGTTATCTATCTTGGAGATACTGATGTTGATAGATGGCTTGACAGGATAAAAAATGAACTGATGAAAAAGGGTGTTATAGTTATCAGGCTTAAAGATTATATTCCAATGAAAAACTATTTATCAGCCAATGAGATAGATCCACACGTGTGGTTAGACCCCTTGTTGACATTAGAGATAATAAAAACAATAAAAAATGTGGCAGTACACTCTTTCCCGGATAAAAAAGATATATATGAACAGAATTTTTTAAAATATGAGGCAAAGCTCAGAGAACTTGATAATGATTTTAAACAAGCTCTGTCTAATTGTTCGCTGAGAGATGTAATTGTTACACATGAATTCTTAAACTATTTTAGTGTAAGATATGGATTAAATACTCGTTTTATTGTTCATGAACCTGAAGAAGAACCATCTATAAAAAAAATTAAACAACTTAAAGACTTAATGAAACAAAACTCAATTAAATATGTTATTTCAGAGGTGGAAGGACAAAAAACTGCCAGAGCTTTAGCAGAAGAAACAAACGCGTTGATTTTAAACTTCAATACATTTCACATTAAAACCTCTCAGGATTATTTCCAGGCAATGCTAGAAAATCTGAGAGTATTAAAAACTGCTTTAAATTGTAAATAATCATGAATGCTATTACACTATCAAATGTTGATTATTTGATCAATCACAGTTTCATACTTGAAGACATCAATCTTGAAATAAATGAAGGATGCTATCTTGGAATTATTGGACCAAATGGAGCAGGGAAAACAACACTGCTCAGGTTAATTTTAGGTATAATAAAACCCAACAGAGGACAGGTTTTGCTCTACTGTCAACACCCTGCAGATTATTTAAAAAAAGAATCAGTGGGATATCTTCCACAGAGAATATCTCAAACAATCTATGAATTTCCAATCACAGTTGAGGAGCTTGTTAGAAGCGGATATGACAAAATAAGCAAAGATAATTTTGAATGGGCACTGGATGTTTTCAGGATTTCTCAATTAAGAAAAAAAACAATGAGAGAACTTTCTGGTGGAGAACGTCAAAAAGCATTTCTTGCAAGAGCTATTGCCTCAAAACCAAGAATTCTTCTTCTTGATGAACCGACAACAGGTATAGACCCTAACTCAAGAGATGAATTACTTCAAATACTTGAAATTCTTAACAGAGATTTTTGTATTACAATTCTTACAGTTACTCACGATATAGGCACTTTTGCACATGAAGCACGATGTATCCTCTGCTTGAACAGAAAAGTTGTTTGTTTTGGCGATCCGCAGAAAATTCTCAAAGATGAATATATGGGTATGTTATATCCAGAACACACTGTTTTTCCACACAATCATGCTTGATATATTTGAACTAAACATAATAAGAAGAGCTTTTTTCGTTGTAAGTCTTATAGCGCCCATAGCTCCTGTATTTGGCATTTTTTTACTCCTGCGCAGATATTCCTTTTTTGCAGATACTCTTGCACATGTTGGTTTTTTTGCATTTGCACTGAGTCTTTTTTTCAAGATTAATTCTCTTTTAGTGCTTATTTTACTGAGCATAGCTGTATCCCTTTCTGTTGAACAACTGCGTTCTAAAGAAAAGCTTCCTGCAGAGGGTTCGCTTTCATTTTTTCTTTATGCAGGGGTGGCACTTTCAGTGCTTTTTATAACGTTTTCAGGTAACACTGGCTCTATAATGAGTATCCTATTTGGAAGTCTCTCAACTGTAACAAAAGAAGATACATTTTTAATCATTTTAGGAGCATTGTTTTGCGGAGTTTTTTTAATAAAGTACCATAAAAAATTGCTTAATCTCTGCATTGACGAAGAGCTTGCGCGTGCAGGAGGAATAAACACATCATTGATTAAGATATTTTTTGCAGTTACAGTGGCGCTTTCCATCTCAATATCAATTAAGACAATGGGAGCTCTCTTAATTGGCTCTCTCATGATAATTCCTCCTCTGAGTGCGATGCAGATTTGCAGAACTCTTAAAACCACAGCGATTGTCTCAGTTGTATTTGCTTTTGTTTCAGCCTATGCAGGGATTTTTCTATCCTTTTACTCCGGAATTCCTCTTGGCGCGGCAATATCAACAATACTGATTGTTTTATTTACAGTTTCATTTATCATACAATCTTTATCCTCTAAATAGAGTTTTCTTCCTTCTTTTTGATCTCTTCCTCTTTTTCCTTCTTTTGAAGTGCTTCTGACATTTCTTCAAGCTTTTTCATTACAAAATAGTTTATTGTTCCTTCTGGATATGTTCCATCAGGTTGTAATTCACCTGATTTCATATCTGTAAGAATTTCCAGCCCTTCATCCACATAATCAATGGCATAAATATGAAATGCCCTATCTTCAATCGCTTTTCGTATGTCTTCCTTTAGCATAAGATGCTTAACATTTCTTCTTGGAATGATTACTCCATGAGAGCCATCAAGTCCTCGAATTCTGCATAATTCAAAGAATCCCTCAATTTTTTCATTGATTCCACCAACAGGTTGAACCTCTCCTCTCTGATCCATAGAGCCTGTTACTGCGAAGCTCTGCTTTAGTGGAACATCAGCAATACTGCTTAAAATTGCATAAAGTTCAGCACAGGTTGCACTATCTCCTTCTATCATTTCATATAGCTGTTCAAAAGTCAGGGAAGCACTGAGACTTATTGGTTTTTTTATTGCATATTTACTCCATAGATAGCTTGAAAGAATCATTACAGCTTTCTCATGAATCCGTCCGGACATCTTAATTTCACGCTCGATATTGACAATTCCAGCTTTCCCAAGATATGTCCTTGCAGTAATACGAGATGGCTTGCCAAAACTGTAATCTCCAAGATCAATAACAGCCAATCCATTAATCTGTCCGATTTTTTTGTCATATGTGTCAACAATCAAAACATCCTCAAGAATCAGCTCCCTCAGTTTTTCCTCTATGCTTGCAGACCTGTAAAACCTCTGTTCGAGAGCTTTTTTAACATGCTGGGCATATACAATCTTTTCTCCATCTTTTTTTGCCCAGAAGTTTGCCTCCTTTATAAGGTCTGCAATACTGCTGAACTGGGTGGAAAGCTTTTCCTGATGATCAGCAAGTCTTGAGCCATATTCAACAATTCTTGCAACAGCTGATTTATGAAAAGGAAGAAGCTCTTCTTCTGCCTGACATAGACGAATAAACTGAGCATATTTTTTTATGTTTTCTTCATTTCTTGGCATTCTTGTATCAAAGTCTGCCTTGACCTTAAAAAGTTCTCTGTATTCATCATCATAGTTGTAAAGAATATAATAAAGGAAAGGAGTGCCAGTAAGAATAACTTTGACATTTAAAGGAATTGGCTCGGGTCTCAATGTAGTTGTGGTTATGAGTCTGTATTGTTCCCATACATCTTCAATGCGTATTTCTTTGCCCTTAAGAGCTCTTTTTAATGAATCATAAGAAAAAAGATTTTTCATTAATGCAAGTGCATCTATTACAAGGTATCCACCATTTGCTCTGTGAAGTGAGCCAGCTTTAATCATAGTAAAATCTGTCATTGCCATACCATATTGAATTTTATATTCAATTCTTCCAAAAAGATTAAGATATGTTGGGTTGGGTTCGTATATTACAGGAGCACCCTGACTGCCTGAATTATCAACAAGAACATTGACACTGTATTTAGCAAAAGAAACCTCTCTCTGAACTCTCATAAAAGGAGGTACTGGTGGAACAGCTTCTTCTGATATTTTAAAGTCCTGGAGATTGTTAAGAATATCATCTCTCAAAGTAGCAAGATAATCAACAAGCTTTTCATTAAAAGAGTATTTTCGTTTAAGTTTTTCTATTGGTTCTTCTATTACATCGAGGGCAATCTGGCGTTCCAGCCTGGTAAGCATATCTTTCACAATCTTTTCTGCTTCTCTTACTGCTCGCACCACATCATCGAGTTTTTCCTGAAGTATTTTCCCCATTTCATCAATTCGTTTCCTTGTTTCAGCATCAAGTGCCAGAAATTCCTCTTCTGTAAGAGGTTCTCCATCTCTTTTTATCGGCACTATTATGAGACCTGCAAGAGCTTTTCGAATTGCGAAACCTTTTTCCTTTGCTTCTTCTTCTACAGCTGAGAACCATTCTTTCTGTTTTTGTTGGAAATCCTCCAGAATCTTATTTTTTTGTTTATCATACTCTTTTGATTCAAAAGCTTTTGGAATTTCAACTTTTAATATACTAATAAGATTTTCCATATCCTTCTGAAACTCAGTAGCTTTTCCTGGAGGCAGACTAACAGCTATTGGAGCATCAGGATTTTTAAAATTATAAAGATAACACCAGTCGGGTGGTACAGGCTCTGTTCTTATTTTTTCAGAAAGCAAAGCCCTTATGGCACGCATTTTACCCGTGCCCTGTGCGCCAAGAGCATATATATTAAATCCCTTTGCAGATAAATTTAAGCCAAACTCCAGAGATGCTATTGCTCTGTCCTGTCCGATTGTTCCTGTAAGGGGTGGAAGTTCCGTAATGGTTTCAAATTCAAATACATTTTCGTCACACTTTTTATATACCTCATCTGCCTGAAGCTTTTTTGCCATTTACTTTCCCCTCCTTTTGGATTGTTAATCTTAATATTATACCATTTAAAATTTAAATTGAATCTTGATATGAGTTGCTGTAATTAAATCAAGTATTTTATTATTCTTCCTTTTATGTAACACATTGGATTACAAAATTTTTTTGCAGATACTTTTTTCTTTTGATAAGTTTTGTTATCAAAAACTATTTGTCAACAAAATTTAAATATTATGTAATATTTTGCGCATTAAAGAAGTTTTTGGTTTATAAAAATTTTAAGTATCTTAATTAGTCTGCGCTCTGTTGTTGAAACAGGATAAATAAGTATTAATTCATGAAACGGCGTATAGTTATGAAATAAATAAAATATTCTGTTGAAAGAATCTGTTTAATTTTTTGAGATAGGGTAGAATCTTTGCCTGATGGGCATAAATTAAGAGTGTTGCACAGACAGGCTAATATATAAACTTTACAACTTAACGGATGATGAAATAAGAGTTGTTGAAAACAAAGGATAAAAAAAGTAAAAAATTATCCGCTACTTAAACTTTTCCTTTAAAGCCTTTTCTACAATTGGAGGAACAAGATTTGTTACAGAGCCTTTAAAATAGGCAATCTCTTTAACAAGGCTTGATGAGAGGAAAGAGTATTCCTCACTTGGCATTAGAAAAACAGTCTCAATGTCTCTGAAGAGCCTTCTATTTGCATGTGCGAGTTGAAGTTCGAATTCATAGTCTGATACAGCTCTTAACCCTCTTATGATGGCTACAGCTTCCTTTTGTTTGATGAAGTCCACCAGTAAACCATCAAAAGATTCGACTTTCAAATTTTGAACGTACTTTGTTGTTTCATGAATAAAATGCAGTCTTTCTTCAATTTTAAAGATTGGTGATTTTTTATAACTTGAAACAGCCACCGCTACTATCAATTCATCAAAAATTTTAAGAGCTCTTTTTATAACATCGAGATGTCCATTTGTTATCGGATCAAATGTTCCTGGATAAACTCCTATTTTTTTCACTCTTGCCTCCTGTAAACAGTTAAAAGAGTATCGCCATATCTATAGCATTTGTATATTTTCACTCCTTTAAGGTTTTCCCTTAATGACTCATTTTTATGATGCTGTAAGATTAAAACTCCATCTTCAGTTAGTAAGTCTTTTTTCTCAAGCACTTTAAAAATTCGTTCAATTTCTCCTGATTCATAAGGCGGATCTGCAAAAATTATATCAAATTGTGCTGAACAGTTTTGAAGGAATTTCACTGCATCTGTGTTGTGAATTTTTGCTTTATCGGAGAGTTTCTTTTTTTGTGCTGAGTTTTTTATAAAAACGCATAAAACAGGATCCTGTTCTACAAATATGACTTCATCTGCTCCCTTTTTTAATGCCTCCATGCCGACAAAGCCTTTACCAGCGTATAAGTCAATGAAGGTTTTGCTCTCAACATTTTGCAGAATATCAAAAATAGCCTTTCTAACCACTGCCGATGTTGGTCTTACTGTTTGCTTTTTACTGTTGGAATTTGCTTTCATTGCTTTATCTCTGGATTGGTAAAATATGTGTCTGGAAGTTTATAGTTTAAAATTTTTACCTTTCTTCCTTCAACTTTAAGTCTTCCCTCTGCGTAAAGTCTTATTGCTTCTGGAAATATCCTATGCTCAAGTTTAAGAATCCTTTCAGAGAGGGTTTCTTCTGTATCATCTGGATGAACAGGCACAGCTGCCTGAATTATGACAGGACCTGAATCAATACTTTCATCAACAAAATGGACAGTGCATCCACTTATTCTTACGCCGTAGTCAACTGCCTGCTTCTGTCCATGTAATCCCGGGAAAGAAGGAAGAAGGGCTGGATGTATATTCATAATTCTATTTGGAAAAGCATCAAGCAGGGGTTTTTTAACTATTCTCATAAATCCTGCTAGGATAACAAGTGCAACCTCTCTTAAAAGTAGTTCATCTCTGATTTTTTCATAAAAAGCTTCTTTTGTTGAAAAATTCTTTGGGTTAATATAAAGATAGGTTATACCATGTTTTTTAGCTCTCTCGATTGCATAAGCCTCAGGGTTGTCAACTATCAAAATCTCTATGCTGGCAAGAAGTCTTTCAGCCTCGATTTCATCAATTATTGCCTGAAAGTTTGAACCTCTTCCTGATGCTAAAACTCCGATTTTAAGCATTCTCAATCCTCCACAGATTTAAATGCATGGACAAAATCTACCACTTTCTTCAATGTATCAACCTGGGTGTTGATGTTTACACCATGACCAAGATTAAAGATATGAGCTTTTGCTGATTTACCGGCATTTAAAATCTTCTCTACTCTTTTAAAGATTTCCATTTCCTGACCTAAAAGTGCTAAAGGGTCAAGATTGCCTTGAAGTGGTTTATATTCAAACAGATGACAGGCATCTTTCATATCAATTCTCCAGTCAAGGCTGACAACATCTGCTCCTGAATCATTAATATGTTTTGCAAGACCTGATGTGTTAGAACTGAAGTATATAACAGGCACAGTCTGGTTTAAACTTTCAAAAATTCTTTTTACATAGGGCTTGCAGAATATTTCATAATCATATGGAGAGAGAATTCCAGCCCATGTATCAAATATCTGGATTGCATTAACTCCTGCTTTTATTTGCCCGTTCAGATAGACTATGGTAGATTCAGTAAGACTATTCAAGAGCTGATGAAAACCTGAGGAATCTGAGAACATGAATTTTTTGGTATGAAAAAAATCTTTCGAAGAGCTTCCCTCAATAACATAGGTTGCAAGAGTAAAAGGCGATGCTGAAAATCCTATGAGAGGAACATCAAGTTCTTTTATTAAAATTTTAATTGCTTTAAAGACAAAATCTACAGCGTTAAGCTCTATATTTTTCAATTTTTTTAAGTTATCTATTGTTCGGATAACAGGAGAAACCACTGGTCCTTTTTCATCGATAAACTCTATTTTAAAACCCATTGCCTCAAGAGGAATCAGAATATCGGAAAAAAGAATTGCTGCATCAACATTTAAAACTTTAACTGGCTGCATTGTAACCTCTGCAGCAATCTCTGGAGTTTTGCACATTGTAAGAAAATCATATTTTTGCCTTATTTTTTGATACTGGGGCATGTATCGTCCTGCCTGTCTCATAAACCATACAGGAGTATACTGAGGTTTTATTCCTCGACATGCCTGAATGAATACATCTTTCATTGAAATCTCCTCGGTGTATATCTACAATACGGATCTTCTTCAAGATAATTATTTTTAAGACAATATGCTCTCGCTCTACATCCTCCACAGACTTTTACATATTCACAGACTCCGCAGCGACCTTTGTATGATGCGAAATCTCTTAAAGATTGAAACAGTTCTGAATTCTCCCATATTTCTTTAAGTGACTGTTTTTTTATATTACCAGCTGACACTGGAAAGTAGCTGCATGGCATTACATCTCCATCAACATTTATAAGGCAGATTAGTTGGCCTGCTACACATCCTTTTGCGCCTCCTGTTGAAAACTTTAGTGATCTTCTTTCAAATTTTTTGCCTTCCTTCTTTGCATTTTCAAATATAACTCTGTAATACTGAGGTGCACAGGTTGGTCTTACAAGCATGTCCTTTTCATTTTTTTCCATCTCATAATGCCAGTTGAGTATCTTTTCATAGTCTTCTTCGTTTATAAGTTCTTCAAGTAATTCTTCTGCTCTTCCTGTTGGAACAATCATGAACATATACCATGCTGTTGCGCCAAGTTCTTTTGCAAGCTTATAAACCTGTGGAATTGTCTCCTGATTTCTCCTTGTAAAGGATGAATTTATCAAAAAAGGTAAATCGTATTTTTTAAAAAGCCTTGCTGCATTAATTGTTCCCAGAAAAGCACCTTTTTGCTGACGAAAATCATCATGAACTTTTTCATTATGTCCATCAAGGCTGAGCGAAACCATTTTTATATCCACATCTTTTAATTTTTTACATATTTCATCATTAACAAGAGTGCCGTTTGTGGCAAGGCAAACTCTCAATTCCTTTTTGGCTGCGTATTCAGCAATCTCAAAAAAATCGTCTCTTAAAAGTGGTTCTCCACCTGTAAGAACGATAACAGGTCTGGCATAGGACGTTATATTATCAATGATTCTTTTGCATTCCTCTGTGGATGGGTCAGGATGGTTATGAGCAACTTCTTCTGATGATGACCTGCAATGAATGCAGTGAAGATTACACCTTCGAGTTATTTCCCATGCTATCCATTTAGGCTCAAACCGCATTTTTTATTATAACTTATTTAAGCTATCTAACTTCTGCCACTGAACTTTACTCTGAAATAAAGAAAATGTTATGTATAAAATGAAATTTAATTTAAGTACGAATATCGATAAATTTGTTTACTGTTTTATGAACTTCAACTAAGGACTCAATGAGATTTTTAAACTCTTTAAGAGGAATCATATTTGGTCCGTCACAGAGTGCTTTATCAGGCTGTGGATGGACTTCAAAAAATAGTCCATCAATACCACAGGCAACTGCGGCTCTACTAAGATAAGGGATGAACTCTTTCTGCCCTGATGAACAAGCTCCAGCTCCTCCAGGAAGCTGAACAGAATGCGTTGCATCAAAAATAACAGGAACTCCCATTGAGCGAATTATTGGAAAACTACGAAAATCAACAACAAGGTTGTTATAACCAAAACATGTTCCACGTTCTGTAATCATTATTTGTTTATTACCAGTTGATTTAAGTTTTTCAATAATGTTTGATACATCCCATGGAGCAATAAACTGACCTTTTTTTACATTTACAGGTTTTCCTGTTTTTCCAGCTTCTATAAGTAAATCAGTCTGCCTGCATAAAAATGCAGGAATTTGAATAACATCAAGTATATCCCTTGCAATTTTTATTTCTATAACAGAGTGAACATCGCTTATAATTGGAATATTGAATGTTTCTTTGACTTCGGAGAGGATTTCAACTCCCTTCTCTATGCCCGGTCCTCTATATGATTTAATTGATGAACGATTTGCTTTATCATAAGAAGCTTTAAAAATAAATGGAATTCTAAGATTTTCAGCAATTTCTTTTAAAACTGAAGCAGTCTCAAAAACTATATTTTTAGTTTCTATAACACATGGCCCTGCTATAAGAAAAAGCTGATTTTTCTGTATCTTCATATTGGCAACAGAAAACACTATTTTTTCTGTTGCAGTTCAAAAGCCTTTTTAGCAGCTTCTGCTGCCTTCTTTGCCTCTTCAGCAGCCTTTCTGGCTTCCTCAGCAGCTCTTTTAGCCTCATCTGCATCTTGTGCGGTCTTGTTTTTGTCTTCCTTTGCTTCTACTTTTTTCAATACAGGAGCAACTGGTGGAAGTTTATAACTTCTTATGTCTGTTGAAGGCTCTCCCTTGTCACTGATTATAACAATGTTCCCTGAGTTTCTATCAGATATCCAGAGTTTTCCATTAATCCAGACCATTCCTGCAGGATTAGTAAGGTATCGTGATGTTTCCACATTTTCCATGACTTTTCCACTTACAGGGTCGAGTTTTATAATTTGCACATTATCAGGAGATGGCGCAGGATTATTCAAATTTTCTAATCCTCCAACAATTAAATTTTTTCCATCCCATGCAAGAGCTGTGGGTACCGGAACTGGAGAAAGATACTCTGAAACAATTGAACCATCTTCTGTTGAGAGTTTAAATATTTTTTTCCTTTTAGAATCAACAACCCAGAGATACTCACCATCAAAAGTTATATCTTCTGGATATATTTTAGTTAATGGAATTCTGGTAAGGACATCTCCCTGAGGGCTAATTTTAAGAATTCTTCTATTTGCTTCATCTGAAGCCCAGATAAATCCGGTATTACCGGCTGTATTTTGCCATGCAAGTCCTGTTATGTAAGGTTTGTTTTCTTTGGAAGTGATTGTTATAGGATATCTGTCAAAATAGAAATGACCTTCGTAGCCATAAATTGAGCCAGCAGTGGCGGTATCAATATTATCTATAAATGCAATTAATCCTTCTTTGGCAACTAAAAGGTCTTTCCCATCAAAGGCAATACCTGTAGATCCGGTTGGGATTGTTTCTCCAGCGCCTTGCATATCCACTTTTACTTGTTCTGTGCAACCAGCTAAAGTTATTGATAAAATCATTATTAAAATTAGATACCTAAACATGTTAGCTCCTTATTTAGAAAAAATTTTTTTGATTATACACTAATTATGAAATTGTTTCAATTATACAATTTTTTATTACAGTAAGCAACCTGTCAAGATTGTCAACAGAAATTACAAGAGGTGGCATAATAACAATCACATCTCCAAGAGGCCTGAGCCATACTCCGTATTTTCTTGCCAGTCTGACCACTTTCAATCCAGCCTTCTCTTTATACGAAAAAGGTTCTTTTGTCTTCTTATCTTTTACAAGTTCAATTCCAGCTATCAATCCTTTCTGCCTTACGTCTCCAACATTTTCAAGCTGTGCTATTTCATTAAGTCTTTCTCTTAAAAGTTCAATTTTTGCTGATAGATTTTCAATAGTTCTTTCTTTTTCAAATATATCAAGATTTGCTATAGCAGCTGCGCAGGCCAGAGGATTTCCAGTATAGGAATGACCGTGATAAAATGTTTTTCTCTCTTCAATATCACCCAAAAACGCATTAAATATTTTTTTACTCACAACTGTCACGGCAAGTGGCATATAACCGTTTGTTATGCCCTTGCTCAGACATATAATATCAGGCGTTACTTCCTCATGCTCGCAGGCAAACATTTTTCCTGTTCTGCCAAAACCTGTTGCAACTTCATCAGCAATCAGTAGGACGTCATATTTAGTGCAGAGCTGTTTTAATTCTTTTAGGTAACCTTCAGGCCAGACAATTATTCCACCAGCACATTGCACAAGAGGTTCAATAATAACCGCAGCTATTTTTTCTCTATTTTCTTTGAGAATTTGTTCCATTTCATTTAGACAGGCAAAGTTACAGGATGGAAAGCTCAGCTTAAACTCACAACGATAGCAGTATGGAGCAGATGCCTGAATTGATCTATTCAGAAGTGGTTTATAAACTTTATGAAAAAGCTCAACTCCACCAACACTAACTGCACCAATTGTATCTCCATGATAGCCTTCTTTTAAGCTTACAAAGGTATCCTTTCCTTTTATACCGAGATTTGTCCAGTATTGGTAGGCAAGTTTGAGAGCTATATCTACAGCTGTAGAACCGTTGTCAGAGTAAAATATTTTTATGAGTGGATCACCCGATGAAAGATGTCTAACAAGCAGGTCAGCAAGTTTTTTTGCAAGAATAATGCTTGGTTCATTGCACAGTCCAAGCAGTGTTGAGTGCGCGATTTTATCAAGCTGTGATTTTATTGCTTCGTCAATCTCTGATTTGCGATGTCCATGAATGTTAACCCACAGTGATGATACACCGTCAAGATACCATTTCCCATCAATATCTTTTATGAAACAGTCTCTTCCTTCGGTGATTATCACTGGTTCTTCTTCAAGCCAGTATTTCATCTGTGTGAATGGATGCCAGATATAATTTTTATCCCATTCAATCAATGTTTTTTTATCCATTTAGACTCCTCACAAACTGGTTGATAGTTTTTTGGAAACTTCATAGAGATATCTTACAAACTCTCCAGAGGAAAGATTTTCAGGGACTGTTTCATTTAAAAGCATTGCTCTGAAAATCTTTCTTAAAAGCTCTGACGGAGCAAATTTTTTTATCTGTTCACCTAAAGTTTCTATATACTTATAAATTATAAAGGACTCTGAGTACCATAGTTCATCCTTGAGAGGATTAACATGTTGACATGATAAATTTTTAAGAGTTTCCGGAGTAGCATTATTTGATATAATTAGTGCTCTTATATCGTTATTGAGTGTCTGTAACCCTTTCACTGCGGGATTCTGTCCGAGCCTGTGTCTTCCTTTTGTAATTGCCGAAAACCTGTTTATATTAACTCCAGAGCAGTAAAGATGTTTATCACTATCAAATGGCTTTATAACAAAATAAACAAATTCATTAATGAATTCCATAAATACTATATATCCTTACAGATAATGCAATGAGGATCTTTACGAGCAGTGAAACTCTTGAAATCGCAGCTTATTCCATCCCACACAAGTAATTTATTTTTTAAATTTTTTCCGATTCCAACAATGTATTTTATTGCTTCCAGTGCCTGAAGTGCACCGATCACTCCAGGAGTTACTCCTAACACAGGGAAAGTCTCCTTGGGTGGTGCTTCGGGGAAAAGACATTTAAGGCAGGGAGTTTCAGGTGATTGAATGAAACTTAACATTCCCTGCATTCCATAAATTGCTCCAAAAACCAGAGGGATTCTGTTTTGTATTGCAACCTTATTTAAAATATATCTTGTTTCAAGATTATCCATGCAATCCATTATTATTACTGCATTTCCTATAAGTTTTGAAGCATTTTCATCGGTTATTTTCTCTGTAATCGCAATAACTTCTACATCAGGATTTATTGCAGTCAGAGTTATTTTGGCTGATAATGCTTTGTTTATTCCGATTCTTGTATGGCTGTGTAGTATCTGCCTGTTTAAATTTGTTATTTCAACACTGTCAAAGTCACAGATAATTATTTTGCCCACGCCTGCAACTGCAAGATAGATTGAGACAGGGCTTCCAAGTCCACCAGCACCAGCTATGAAAATAGTTGCGTTGTTAAGTTTTCTCTGTCCTTCCTCTCCCCAGCCATCTATAAGCATCTGACGGCTGTATCTTAAAAAATCCACCCGATTACCTCCTTCATTTCCTTAAGCGTTTCACCTGCAACTTTTTTTGCTTTTTTTGAGCCTTCATGGGCAATATCAATGAGAAGTGATGGATTATTTATCAGTTCCTGCCGTTTTTCCCAGATAGGCCGTAAAGTTTCAATAACATGTTTTATTAATATCTTTTTACAATCAATACAACCAATTGAGGCAGTTGCACACCCTATGGTAACTTCTTTTTTTTCATCCTCAGTTGAAAATATTTTATGGAGGTCAAATACAGGACATTTTGCCGGATCGCCTTTGTCTGTTCTTCTTTTTCTGGCAGGATCAGTTACCATTGTTGAGATTTTTTCTGTTACAATTGTTTGATTATCGCTTAAATATATGGCGTTACCATAACTTTTTGACATTTTTCGTCCATCTGTTCCGGGAACTTTAGGGAAATCTGTAAGAAGTGCTTCAGGTTCAGGAAAAAACTCGTTTTCATAAAGATAATTAAATCTTCTCGCTATCTCTCTTGATAATTCAAGATGCGGAATCTGATCAACTCCAACAGGAACATATTTAGCTCTGTAAATTATAATATCAGCAGTTTGAAGTACAGGATATCCCAGAAAGCCGTATGTATCAAGATCTTTATCTTTTATCTGTTCTTTTTTCTCTTTATAAGTTGGTACTCTTTCAAGCCATCCCAGAGGTGTTATCATACTCAAAAATACATGAAGCTCTGAATGCTCAGGAATCTGAGATTGTATAAAAATTGTTGATTTTTCAGGGTTAAGACCTGCTGCAATGAAATTCATAAGGAGGTCAACTGTATATTCTTTTATCTGATAAGGATTCCCATATCCTGTTGTGAGGGCGTGCAGGTCTGCTACAAAAAAGTAGCATTCATATTTATCCTGAAGTCTTATCCAGTTTGACAGTGCACCTATTAGATTGCCAAGATGAAGCGGTCCACTTGGTTGTATGCCGCTTAAAACTCTATTCATTCAAATGCCTCCTAGAAAAATGAAATAATACTGAAAAAAAGCTTAACCAGCGGCCATACAAATACGCTGGTTAAGCCTGTAACAATCATAAGTATAACAATTAAAGAACCAAACGGTTCGATTCTTTCCATCATCTCTGAATATCTTACAGGTAGAACTCCTATTATGATTCTACCGCCATCAAGAGGTGGTATTGGAATTAAATTGAATGCGGCCAGAACAATATTTATCATAATAGTGGCTTTAAAAATTAAGATTAAAGGTTCAAAAATAAAATAAGGAATTGCTCCCATAAAAGGCAAAAGAACCCATTTCAAAATAATTGTACATGCAATTGCAAGCAATAGATTGGCAAGTGGTCCTCCCGCGGCTGTTATAGCCATACCAATTTTTGGATTTTTAAAGTTATATGGGTTAACAGGCACAGGCTTGGCATATCCAAAAACCCATTGTCCACTTGTGAGAATAAGAAGAAGAAAAGGCATGATGATTGTTCCAAAAAGATCAATATGGGAGATGGGATTAAGAGTAAGTCTTCCTGAAAACTTTGCTGTGTTATCCCCGAGTTTATAAGCAACCCAACCATGTGCAAGTTCATGGAACACAATAGCAATTAGTATTGCTGGTGCTGAAATTAATATTTCTCGTAAAATCACGCCAAAATCCATTATCTTATCCTTATAATTACTTCATCAGGGTTGACCATATCACCTTCTTTTACATAAATCTCTTCAACCATTCCATCAACTGGTGAGTGAATCTCATTTTCCATTTTCATAGCTTCAACAATGACAACTGTATCACCTGCTTTTACTGTATCACCTTTTTTGACTGTTATTTTGATAATAGTACCGGGCATTGGTGATGTTATATCTCCTGGCTGAGAAGGTCTTGGCCTTACTGATTCTTTTGGTTTGAGTTCAACTTTTCCTTCCTCACTTGGAACAACCTCTTGAAGAGGTTCAACAATGACTTCTACAAGTTGATTGTTCACATAAAGAAAATATGGCCTTTTACCATCTACCTTATGTCCTTTGCCTCCAACTTTTACATGATATGATTCACCATAAAGATTAATTATAAATTCAGTTGGAGCAAGACTTGTTGTAGTTTTAACCTCTTCCTTCACTGGTTCAACTACTTCCTCTTTAATTCCTTTTTCCTTTGCTTCAAGAAACTCAAGGAATATTTTTGGAAATAGGCAGTAACTTAAAACATCTTCATCTGAACGGGCTTTGTCTTTAAGCTCAGCCTTTGCTTTTTCAAACTCTGGCTTTAGCAAATCTGCAGGTCTTACTGTGATGAATTCTTCATCTCCAAGAATCTTTTTGCGTATTTCTTCATTAACAGGTGCAGGAGGTTTTCCATAAAGGCCTTTGAAATAATTTTTGGTTTCTGTTGTTACCATTTTGTATCTTTCACCTGTGAGAACATTCAGGGTTGCCTGAGTGCCAACAATCTGACTTGATGGAGTGACAAGAGGGGGATAACCGAAGTCTTCCCTTACTCTTGGAATCTCTTCCATAACTTCCTTTATTCTATGCAGAGCATTTTGTTCTCTTAGTTGATTAACAAGATTACTCAACATTCCACCGGGAACCTGGTATACAATTACTTTAGGATCTGGGCCTGTGTATTCGCTTTCAAGATGTCTGTATTTTTTCCTGACTTCGTAAAAATAATCAGCAATCTCATCAAGAAGTTGCATATTAAACCCCGGATCCCTGCCTGTTTCTTTAAGAATATGAGATATTGTTTCAAGCGGAGGCTGGGATGTTCCTCCAGCCATTGTTGAAATTGCAGTATCAACAATATCTACACCTGCTTCAATTGCTTTAATTGTTGTTGCTACAGCCATTCCAGCAGTATCATGAGTGTGCAGATGAATTGGCAAATCTATTTCTGCTTTGAGCCTTTTCACGAGTTCATAGGCGGTATATGGAGTAAGAAGACCTGCCATGTCTTTTATGCATATTATATGAGCTCCCATGTCTCTTAGTTTTTTAGCAATGTCAACAAAGTAGTCAATTGTATAGATTGGACCAATTGTATAACATAAGGATGCTTCGACCGTACCTCCATATTTTAAGGTGGCTTCGATAGTTTTTTCCATGTTTCTTAGGTCATTTAGAGCATCAAAAATTCTTAAAATATCAATTCCATTTTCAATAGTTTTTTCTACAAATTTTTCAGCTACATCGTCAGGATAATGTCTGTAACCTACAAGATTCTGGCCTCTGAGAAGCATCTGGAGCTTTGTTTTTTTAACAAGTTTTCTGATTGTTCTCAATCTTTCCCATGGGTCTTCTCTGAGGAATCTCAAACAACTATCAAAAGTAGCACCTCCCCATACCTCAAGGGCATGAAAGCCTACCTGGTCCATTTTTTCAGCAATAGGAGCAATATCTTCAAGTTTAAGTCTTGTGGCATGAAGGCTCTGATGGGCATCCCTGAAAGTTGTATCCATTATTTTAACTGCTGATCTTTGTAACACTTTTTAAATACCTCCCTTTATATCAAGCCTGCTTTCAGATTTAAAAATTCAGAACAAAAAAATTATTGAAGATCTAAAGAGTCTCCTCCTTAAACTCTGCTGTGAGCAACAATTGCAGCAGATAAAATTACAGATAAATCAAAGGGGTCTTTTTCTTCTGTATAAAGTAGACTGTTTAATTTTTCTTCAATATATTTTGTACTGAAGTTACCCTTTTTGAAGTCTTCGTCCTCCATTATTTTTATATATAACGGAATAGTTGTTTTAACGCCTCTTATAACATATTCACTTAACGCTCGGTGCATTCTTCTTACAACTTCGTCCCAGGTTTTGCCCCATGCAACAAGTTTTGCTAGAAGAGAATCATAATATGGCTGGACATTATATCCTTCTGTCACATGTCCATCAATTCTTATGCCAAAACCTCCTGGCGAATAGTATGAGGTAACGACTCCTGTAGATGGCAAAAAATCATTTAATGGATCTTCAGCATTAATTCTGCATTGTATTGAATAGCCATCAAGACACACATCTTCCTGCTTTATTGTAAGAGGCTGACCTGCTGCAATTTTAATCATTGTCTGAACGAGGTCAATTCCTGTTATTTCCTCTGTTATTGTATGCTCAACCTGTATTCTTGTATTCATCTCAAGAAAGTAGAAGTTTAGTGATTCATCTACAAGAAACTCAACTGTTCCAACATTATCGTAATTAACTGTTTTGGCAAGTTTTTTAGCTGCATCTCCCATTAGTTGCCTTACTTCTTTTTTTAGTAAAAGCGATGGTGCAATCTCTATTAACTTTTGATGCCTTCTCTGAATTGAGCAGTCTCTTTCACCAAGATATATAACATTTCCATACTTATCAGCAACAATCTGGATTTCTACGTGGTGAGGTCTTTCAAGAAATTTTTCAAGAAAAATACGTTCATCCCCAAATGCTTTTTTAGCTTCTGACATGGCAACCGGAATCTGCCTTTTTAAGGATTCTTCATCATAACAGATTCTTAATCCTCTGCCTCCACCTCCTGCAGTAGCTTTAATCATCAGAGGAAAGCCTATTTCTTTACCAAGTTTTATTGCATCCTCAATGTTTTTTATTGGCTGTGTACCTGGTAAAACAGGAATGCCGATTGATTTTGCAAGCGCTCTTGCTTCAACTTTTAACCCCATTTTTTTAATTGATTCAGGATTTGGACCTATGAATGCAATTCCAGCATCAAGGCATGCTTCTGCAAACTGCGGATTTTCAGATAAAAATCCATATCCAGGATGAATTGCATCACAACCAGCATTTTTTGCAAGCTCGACAATACCGTAAATATTTAAATAACCCCTGAGAGGTCCTGGAGTTACAAGATAGGCTTCATCAGCTTTTTTAACATATCTTGCAGTTGCATCAGGTTCGCAGTATATTGCAACTGTCCTTATTCCGAGCTCTTTGCAGGCTCTGATAATTCTTAATGCAATCTCACCTCTGTTTGCAATTAACACTTTATTAAACATATTTTCACCTATTTTTAATTTTACCCTGAACCTGAAAACAAAGAAGCCGGGTTCAAAGGTAAATTATTAAAATTTTAAATGAATTTTTAAAATAAATCAATGACAATGTATAATAAAACTGATGCTGGCACAAATTGAGCGAAAAATAGTGAATGGAGAAAGAATTAACGAAGAAGAGGCCATATTTCTTTTCAACTCTGATGAAATTCACATAATAGGTCAGCTTGCTGACGAAGTTTCAAAAAGAATTAACCATAATAGAGTTTACTTCATTATAAACAGGCATATAAATCCAACCAATATCTGCATTAATCGCTGTCGTTTCTGTGCGTTTTCTCGTTCTAAAGGTGAGCCTGGAGCATATGAGATGAGCATTGAAGATATTATACAACGCCTTAAAGAGGCTGAACAGAGTTCTCAACATATTTCAGAGGTTCATATTGTCTCTGGGTTACATCCTGAATGGAGTTTCGAAGATTATCTTAATATAATTTCGGCAATTAAAAAGGAGTTTCCATCTATTGGAATAAAGGCATTCACAGCAGTTGAAGTTGATTATTTTGCAAGGCTCTCTGGATTAACTCTTGAACAAACTCTTTTAAGGCTCAAAGAAGCAGGTGTTGATATAATGCCAGGAGGCGGAGCTGAGATTTTTAATCAAGATGTAAGAAACAGGATATGTCCTGAAAAAATATCGGGCGAAAGATGGCTTGAAGTTATAAAAACTGCGCATGCTCTTGGAATAAAAACCAATGCAACGATGCTTTACGGACATCTCGAGTCTTACGAACACAGAGTTGAACATCTTTTCAGGCTCAGAAGTCTTCAGGATGAGACAGAGGGGTTTCTTGCGTTTATTCCATTGAGTTACCAACCTGAAAATAATGATATAAAAGTTCCATATCCATCTGGAATAGATGACCTTAAAACAATTGCTGTATCAAGGCTTGTTCTTGATAACATTCCGCATGTAAAGGCTTACTGGATAATGCTTGGAGAAAAGCTTGCCCAGGTTGCTTTGCTCTTTGGCGCAGACTGTCTTGAAGGAACTGTTATAGATGAGAAAGTTGCTCATTTTGCAGGCGCCCGGTCAAAGCATGGAGTTTCAGTTTATGAACTTGTTCATACAATCAAAGAAGCAGGTAGAATACCTGCAGAAAGGGATACATTTTACAATATTTTGCGAATATGGCAAGATTAAATAAGTCTGAAGCAATACAGATGCTTAAAGAAGCATCAATTTTTGAATTCGGTAAAACAGCTGATACTGTGAGAAAAACGCTGCATCCTCAGGGTATTGTTACATTTATTGTTGATAGAAACATTAATTATACAAATATCTGCATTAATCACTGTCTTTTTTGTGCTTTCTGGAGGACTAAAGACCATCCAGAAGCCTATGTAATATCAAAACAGGAGCTTGCCCGGAAAATTGAAGAAACAATTGATCAAGGAGGCACTCAGATACTACTTCAGGGCGGTGTTAATCCTGATTTAGGATTGGATTTTTATATTGAGATGCTCAGGTTTATAAAAGAAAATTTTAAAATTCATGTTCACGGTTTCTCTCCTCCTGAGATTTATTTCCTTTCTCAGAAGGAAGGTTTATCAATAAGAGAAATCCTTAAAAGATTAATGGATGCAGGACTTGACTCAATTCCAGGAGGTGGAGCTGAGATTTTAAGTGATAGAGTAAGAATGAGACAATCACCAAATAAAATTAATTCCAAACAGTGGCTTGATGTGATGCGGGAGGCTCACTTGCTGGGCATGAAAAGCTCGGCAACAATGATGTTTGGCAGTTTGGATGAAGATGAAGATGTAGTTGAACACCTTGAAGCTGTGAGAAGTCTTCAGGATGAGACAGGCGGATTTACAGCATTTATTCCATGGAGTTTTCAACCATGGAATACAGATCTTAAAAAAGAAAAATCAGAGCTTATGCCAGCAGGTGCTATAAAATATCTAAAGGTTCTTGCATTAAGCAGAATTTATCTTGATAACGTCAAAAATATTCAGGTTTCTTGGGTCACTCAGGGAGTCAAGATTGCTCAGGTTGGACTTCGTTTTGGAGCAAATGATTTCGGTTCAACCATGCTCGAGGAAAATGTTGTCAAAGCAGCAGGTGTTTGCTATAGAGTTAGCATGGACGAATTGATTCAGGCAATACGTTCAGCAGGATTCAAGCCATGCCAGAGGGATACATTTTACAATATTTTAAAGTTTTTATAATTAAGTAAATGAAGTTTTAATAATGTTTTGGATTAGGAGGATTTTATGAGTGAGCTTTTTGATGTAATTATTATCGGAGGAGGACCAGCAGGGCTTACAGCAGGCATTTACTCTGCAAGAGCGAATTTGAAAACATTAATTATTGATAAATCAAAAACTGCAGGAGCACTCGCCCATGCATCCTTAATTGAAAACTATCCAGGACTTGAAAAACCTCTTTCAGGAATGGAACTTCTTCAGAGAATGCACACTCAGACTTTATCTTTTGGCGTTCAATACAGAGAAGAACAGGTTATAGGTGTAAATCTGATTTCAGAAACAAAGGAAATAATAACCATGCAGAGTTCTTATTCGGGAAAAGCTGTAGTAATAGCAACGGGTGCTATGGGACGAAAACCATCCATAAAAGGAGAAGGAGAGTTTCTTGGAAGAGGTGTAAGTTACTGTGCTGTATGTGATGCACCCTTTTTTAGAGGTAAAAAGGTTGCTGTTCTTGGAGACAGTGAAGAAGCTGTAAAAGAAGCGCTGTATTTAACAGAATTTGTAGATATCTGTTATTTAATCACTCCTTCAACTTCTTTAAAGGTTGACTCAGACCATCCCATTTACTCCAATGAAAAAATACAGATACTCAAAGGTCACTCTATCAAGGAGATTTCAGGAACTGATTCTGTTACAGGAATTGTTTTGAAAGACCGAGATGGTAATGAAAAACCTATTAATCTATCAGGAGTTTTTGTTTATATAGCAGGGTCTCAGCCTGTAATAGACTTTCTTGCAGAGGCATTAAAAGTTGATGAAAGAGGATTCATTGTGGCGGATGAATTCATGCAGACATCTATCCAGGGAGTTTTCGCTGCAGGCGATGTGGCAAGTCCTCATATGAGGCAGGTTGTGGTTGCCTGTGCTCAGGGAGCCATAGCTGCACTCAGTGCTGAAAAACATATAAGAGGAAGAAAAAATATAAAATCAGACTGGCATGGTTGATAGTATGAAAGGAAATGGCGATAACTGGAGAGGGCAGGCTTTTGAAGAGATGCTTTTTGATTATCTTGACAATGGCTACCTTGAAAACATCATTACATTTTTTGAGCATGATCCAGAGCAAATTTATTTAATTCCAAAGATGATAAAAGATGAAAGAATTAGAATTAAAGTGGGAGCAATTGCGATAATTGAAGAGATAAAAGAGAAAAATCCTGCAGTTTTAAAAAAAATTGTTCCGCCATTAATTGAGTTGCTTAAATCATCAGAAAAAAATATTCGTGGTGATGCTGCTTATGCTCTTGAGATAATAGCTGATCCTGACTCAAGAGATGCTCTTTTAGAAGCACTCAACAAAGAACAAGATCCTCAAGTTAGAGAATTTATTGAAGATGCACTTAAAAGCATAAAATGAGTTATCAGGTAATAGATGTTTTGGGAGATGTTGGACTCAGGGCAGAAGGAAAAAGTTGTGAAGAATGTTTTATAAATGCTGGATTGGGATTGTACAGTCTTATAACTGACTTAAATCTGATAGAACAGAAAGAAACAAAAGAGTTTGAACTATCAGCAGAAACACTTGAAGACTTGCTTGTAAGTTTTCTTAATGAACTGATTTTTATTTTTGATACTTCCGGATTTATTGGAAATTTAATTGAAGTTGATATCGAAAATAACATCATTAAAGTCAAAATCCATGGAGATGTCTTTGATCCTAAAAAACATGAAAGAAGACTTCTGGTAAAAGCAGCAACATACCATAACCTCGTTGTCAAACAGGAAAACAATCACTGGATAGCAGAGATAATTTTCGATATTTAAAGATATAATAATTTTAGAGATTTGTAGTGAATGGATTGAATTAAAAGAAGATTTGTTGATATGTCAGGATAGGAGGTATATATGCCGAAAATAGATGGAACAGTAAGAATAGATCCATACAGAATTCAAATTCCAAAAGGATTTGTTTCAGGTATGAGAACAGATGGGATAGTATACGTTGATGAAATTCTGGAAGAAGAACTGGAAGTTGACTCAGTGCGTCAGGTGGCCAATGTTGCAACTTTGCCAGGAATTGTTGGTAATTCGCTGGCAATGCCTGATATTCATACAGGATACGGATTCCCTATTGGCGGAGTTGCTGCTTTCAATGTAGATGAAGGAATTATCTCTCCAGGTGGTGTTGGCTATGATATAAACTGCGGAGTAAGACTTCTAAGGAGCAATTTAACGCGGAAAGATGTGGAGTCAAAACTTGAGGATTTGGTCAATCGTCTTTATACCCATATACCTTCCGGAGTTGGTTCAACAGGAAAGATAAAGCTAGCACCAAAGGATGCAGAGGATGTTGTGCGTAAGGGTGCAATATGGGCTGTTGAGCAGGGATATGGTGAGGCAGATGATCTTCAGAGAATTGAATCAAACGGATGCCTTGAAGGTGCTGATCCGGATGTTATCAGCCAAAAAGCGTATGAAAGAGGAAAGGCTCAGCAGGGTACTCTTGGTTCAGGCAACCATTTTCTTGAAGTTCAATATGTTGCTGATGTATATGAACCAGAAGTTGCAACAGCAATGGGACTTTTCAAGAGTCAAATCACAGTGATCATTCATAGTGGTTCAAGAGGATTCGGGCATCAGATATGTGATGATTATGTAAGATTTATGTTGCAGTCATCTCAAAAATACAGGATAGAACTTCCTGACAGAGAGCTTGCATGTGCTCCATTTAAAAGTCCAGAAGGACAGAGATATTTTTCTGCGATGAAGGGAGCTGCAAATTATGCATGGGCAAATAGACAGTGCCTTATGCACTGGACAAGAGAAGTATTTTTAAAACTTTTTCAACTCTCTCCAAGAGATCTTGGAATGAAAGTTGTTTTTGATGTTGCTCATAACATTGCAAAGGAAGAGCTGCATACAGTAAATAACAAAAAAATGCGTTTAATTGTTCATAGAAAAGGTGCAACAAGAGCTTTTCCGAAAAATCACCCTGAGTTGCCGGATTGCTATCAAGATATTGGTCAACCAGTAATCATTCCTGGAGATATGGGAAGAGCTTCATTTGTTCTGGTTGGATTAGAGAAGGCAATGCAGGAGACATTTGGTTCAACCTGCCATGGTGCAGGAAGAGTTCTCAGTAGAAATCAGGCAATCAAACAGGCAAAGGGAAGGTCAATAAAGCAAGAAATGGCTGAAAGAGGTATAATTGTTAGAGCAGCAGGGAAAGAGACTCTTGCAGAGGAGATGCCAGATGCATATAAGGATATCTCAAATGTTGTTGATGTTGTTCACAATGCTGGAATTGCAAAAAAAGTAGTCAAATTAAAACCATTGGGGGTAATAAAGGGATGAAGTTAAAAGTTGGCTGGATTCAATATGCCAATGTTTATCCAATATTTTACGTTCTTGAAAGGGAAAAATTATTAACTGATGATATTCACCTTGTAAAAGGTGTGCCATCTCAACTTAACTGGGCATTAAGAAACAGTCTAATAGATGTGAGCCCTTCTTCTTCAGTGGAGTATTTACTAAATCAAGAAATTTATGATTATGTTGATGAAATTTGCATAAGTGCGAAAGAGTATGTTGCGAGTGTGCTTTTTTTTAGTAATTATGACATAAAAGCTCTTGATGGCAGGAAGATTTTGCTTACAGATCAGTCTGCCACTTCTCATTTACTTTTAAAAATAATTCTGGAGAAATTTGTTCAGGTAAAGCCAGAATACGATATCTCAGCAGCTCCATATACTGGAGAGTCTTTTTTATTAATAGGAGACGATGCTCTTAAATACAGTAAGTTAAATAAAACTAAAAAGGTCTATGACCTTGCAAATTTGTGGCATCAATATACAGGATTGCCATTTGTATTTGCTCTTTGGATTGTAAGGAAAGAAGTAACTAGATCAGATTGCGAAGTTTATAGAGAATATCTGAAATTCCGAGAAAAACTTCTCCATGCAAAAAACAGTTATAGCAAATATTTCAATGAGATGGTAAAAGATTACTATTTAACAGAGTTTATGACAAAAGATGAAATAGTTTATTACTGGACAGAAAACATGGATTACAATTTAACAGATAAACACAAAGAAAGTTTAAAACTTTTTGAAAAATATATTAATTCACTGGCATAATTGTATTACCAGTTGTTTGGTTTCTTTTATTAAAATATTTTTTTCTTCTTCGGATTTGCCTTCAACATAAATTCTTATTTTTGGTTCTGTTCCTGATGGACGAATCATTATCCATGAGTTATCTTTAAAAACTATTTTCAATCCGTCAATAGTTATAATGTCAGAGATGCTTTTTTTCAGAGTTCCTATTTCAAAATTATCTCGTGTTTTAATTTTTTTTGCGAATTCAAGCACTTTTTCCTTTATATGTGGACCGAATTCCTCTCTTGGAAGTTCTATTCCGGTTCTGTCAGGGAAATATGTTCCATACAGGGATTCGATTTCTTCAAGATAATCACTCAGGTTTTTATTCAAAGTGGCCAGCATCTCAATAGCAAGAAGAACTCCAAAAATTGCATCTTTTTCTAAAACATGCCTTTGAGCTGATATTCCATCGGATTCCTCAAAGGCAACTATTGCTTTAGTTCTAGCATTGGGTAGAAGATATGGTCTAAAATGTTTGAATCCAACCTTTGTTTCAACAATATCAACTCCAAGTTCTGAAGCTATTGCGTTTACAAAATTACTTGTACCTACACTTTTTGCAACAACTCCCCGCATATTTTTATGTGTGTAAAGAAAATGAAATGCCATTGCACCAAAATAATTCATGGGTATCTGTCTTTTTAGATCAGCAAAACGTACTCTATCTCCGTCAGGATCAATTATTGCAGCAAAACCTAAAATATCTTTTGAGGAGCTTTGTTCTCTTAATTTTGATAGAGCGAGATTGAGATTTGCTTCACTTGGTTCAGGTGAAAGTCCTTCAAAAAGAGGATCATCATCCTTTCTAAGACATATGAATGTTCCTGGTTTTAACGAAAGTATTTTTGCAAGTTTTCCTCGACTTGTACCATACATATGGTCAATTGCTATTGATGGTTTATAACGTTCAATGAACTTTGTAATTTTTTCTAAATCAATCACATTTCTTTTTTTGAGAAATGCAGTATAGAGGTCTGTGAGATTAATATGTTCAACAATTTCTGTATGAGCAATCTTGATTTTTGTTTCTTTTTTCATAAGTTCATTTGCAATGGTTTCAATTGGTTTTGTAAGTTCTTCAGGAGCCGGACCTCCATCAGATGGATTTAGTTTGAATCCACCATAATTTGGCGGATTATGACTTGGTGTTAGATTTATGGAAGCTGCCGCACCAAGTTCAACAATTCCAGCAGAAAACTCAGGAGTGGTTGCCTCTCCAGCATAGTAGCACTTTACTCCTTCTGACTGCATAACTCCAATTATTTCATATGCAAACTCTCTGCCTAGAATCCTAGTGTCATGTCCAACAATAACTCCTCTTTTTTTAAACTCATTAAAAGAATTCACTCCTATTGCTTTTAAAATGCTTTTATCTTCACTTTTAACAGCTTCAATTATTGCATGAGCAAGAATCCTTACATTATGCATTGTAAAATCAGAGCCTATTTCTCCACGCCAGCCTGATGTTCCAAAGTGAATCTCTGCTGGATTATTATTTTCTTTGGCGAGCTTTTCAATATCTTTGAGAAGGTTTTTTTTAGTCGCTGGATTATTTAAAATTTCCTTCCATAACTCAGATGCGTTCATAGAGAACTCCTTGATTTTTTATTATATTAACAATTCTTCCCTCTGGAACTCCATTTTTTCTCTGATATTAATAACACGATCTAAGTTTTTAAAAATTATCCTAAAAACGATGGTTAGGATAAAAGATAAACAGGTTATCAGCAGTACTGAAGTTTTTGAATTAGATATGGAGACAACTAATAATACTAGTGTTATCACTGAAAAAGTGATATATAAAAGCCGAAAACGTGGAAGCCATATTTTGGGATTATGAATCATGAACTGTATGGTAAGCAATTCTCTGATTACTTCCTTGGTACGGGAGAGGCCGTAGTGAGATTTTCCGTATGTTCTTCTTCGATCATTAACTTTCACTTCAGCTACTTCTTCACTCTTTACACCGAGTACCGCTGGAAGAAATCTGTGAAAACCATGAGGAACAATAAAATTCCTGACCAGTTCTGCCCGATATGCTTTTAGTCCGCAACCATTGTCATGAGAAGGAATTCCTGTAACAAATGAAATTATTCTGTTTGCAATAATGGAGGGTAAAATACGGGTTAAATATTTTTCCTGTCTTTTTTTTCGCCAGCCTGTCACTGCTTTATAACCTTCTTTTATCTTTTGCACCATTTGCGGAATGTCGTGTGGATCATTCTGTCCATCACCATCCATAGTAATAACAATATCACCACGAAAAACTTTAAATCCTGCGGAAAGAGCTGCAGCTTCTCCATAATTTTTTTTATGTTCAATCACTCTTATATGTGAATCTATAGTTTTTAGTTGTCTTAGAATCTCTGGAGTGTCATCTGTGCTTGCATCATTGACAAAAATAATCTCATAGGTCATTCCCAGTCCGTCAAGCACTTCTTTAATTTCCTGATATAGCGACACAAGAGTACCTGCTTCATTGTGTAGAGGAATTATCAAAGACAGAGCTAGAGAATCATCTGCCATTTATTTAAAAAACTCCCTTATCGATTCAATAATATAATTAATTTCATCATCCCTTAGTTCAGGGAAGACAGGAATGGAAAGAATTTCCTGTGCAAGACGTTCAGCTCTTGGCAGATTATATGTACCAAAGTTGTTATCTTTCCATGGAGCCTGTAGATGTAAGGGAATAGGGTAATGAACTCCTGTATCAATTCCACGAGATTTTAAATGTGCTGCTAATGAGTCACGCTGTGATGTTCTTATTACAAACTGATGGTAGACACTTCGGCAATTAATCTTATCTTTCGGAGGTAATGTAATATCTGTAATATCTGCCAAAGCTTCACAATATCGTCGGGCTATTTCTTTTCGCCTTGCATTTTTTTCATCAAGATATTTAAGTTTTATTCTTAGTACAGCTGCCTGAAGTTCATCCAGTCGGCTATTAAATCCATAGAAAACATGATTGTTCTTTTTCACCTGACCGTGAACGCGTAAGTAATTCAAATGATATGCGGTATTCTCATCATTTGTAACAACCACTCCTGCATCACCATAAGCATTAAGATTTTTTACTACTCCACAGCTGAAGCATCCCACATGCCCGAAACTTCCAACTTTGCGACCTTTATATTCAGCTCCATGCGCGTGTGAACAGTCTTCGATTAGTTTTAGTCCGTGTTTATTACAGATATCCAGAATTGGGCCTACATTGATTGGATGACCATACATATGAACAATAAGTATTGCTTTAGTTTTTTCTGAAATTGCTCTCTCAATTTGGTCCAGATCAGGACCAAAACCGCTTTTTTCAGTATCTACCAGTACTGGTTTTGCTCCTGCTATTTTTATTGCCTCTACAGCAGCCATAAAACAGTTAGGATGTAGTATAACTTCATCCCCACTACCGATATTGCTGGCAATCACTCCTAACATTAGAGAGGCAGTTCCTGATGAAACTCCATAGGCGTAAAGCACTCCCAGGTAATTAGCAAAACTTTCTTCAAATTTTTTCAGGTTATCACCATTAAGAAGTTTCATACTTTTTAAAATATTATCCCACTCTTCTTTAATTTCTTTTTCTAAAGGTTCAAACCCACGGTGTAAATCCAGTAATGGAATCTTTTTCTCCATAGTATTTGTTGATGATGCAACCATTCAAAAACCTCCTTAAGTTGATTAAATTAGTATTTTGTATAAGATTTATTAGCGTAATGCTATAGTTCCTCTGGCATTTTAATTGGAATACCACCTTTTTGATTTGAAAGCTCTCCTGCATTCATGAGCCTTACAACTTTTAAAGATTTTGCTCCGCTACTTAATGGTTCTTTGTTTTCTATGATACAACTAAGGAAATGCTGACACGCAATTTCAAGTGGTGTGAGAGTTCCAAAATCAGTAATTTCCTCTTCTAACTGTGCATTAATTGGAATAAAATTCGGTGATGGCACTCCGTTTACTTTCTTTTCAGGTGGTGAACCAACATTGAATTTATAAACACTTACTTTGCGCGCTTTAAATCTGCCTTCATAGTGTATGGCTCCATTACTGCCTATAACAGTAACGCTTGCGGTGCTTATAGGATAAAACCAGCTTAAGTTGATACATGCGGAAATTCCACCGACAAACTCCAGAGAAGACCATGCCACATCTGCAATATCTTTTTGAAGGTAACAGAAGTTTTTCGAAGTTATCTCTTTAACTGTATTGGGAATAAGATACTTGAGAATGGAAATGTCATGAGGAGCGGAATTCCACCATACATTTGAGTCACAACGAACTCTACCCATGCCAAGTCTTTGAAAAAGAAGATGGTAAATGTTGCCTATTCTTCCTGAATCAATCATATCCTTAACCATCCTCAATGCCGGATCATAAAGAAAAGTTTCATCGACAAAAAGAACCAACTTATTATTTTTAGCGATTTGAACCAATTCCTCTCCTTCCTCAATATGCATCGCCAGAGGCTTTTCTACCCACGTGTGCTTTTTAGCCAGCAAAGTCTCCCTGGCTACAGGATAATGAAGACTGGGAGGAGTTGCAATCGCCACACAATCAATATTAGTATCTTTTATAATTCTCTGAAAATCTGAAGTGACTTCAACAGAAGGAAACTGAGAGGCAATTTCTGATAACACATCCTGATTTAAATCACATACTATTTTTACCTCTCCCATACCGGAGTTGGAGAAGTTTTTGATTAAATTCTTACCCCAGTATCCTCCACCAAATACAGCAATTTTCAATTTATTCATGTATTCCTCCTGATTAATTATTGACTGCGATTAAGAGTCTTTATATTTTTCTTAACAACAACCCGACAATTTTTTCCTAAAAACTCGGGTTTTTCAACTAAAAAATGAGAGATTGTTATGACAATGTTAATTGTTTTATATAAATTACTATTTTGTTTTTTATCTTGTATAAAGCAAAATAGAATTTCATTCAAAATATTTTTTTGAAAATATTTTTTTGAATAAAATTTCAAAAAATACCAGCTAATAAGACTTTTACATATTAATTGAATGTTTTTGTTTTGAATATTTATGTAATTTCCTTTAATATTATTAAACCATTTATTCTGCATCTGTATTTTTCATATCAGCCCAAATTAAATTCCACATAAACTTACGGCCACAGAGTTTTATGCATCCTCGCCATAATTAGTTAATTCATTAAATATAGCATAAATTAATTATTGAATGTAAAAATTAATGGATATTTTGTGTTTAATATTGAATTCAATTATAAAAATTGTATATGGCACTTATGTTCTAATGTGAAGAATTTTTAATAAATGTTGAAATCTCTGTTAAGATATAAGCTATGATTACAGGAAAAACAAAAATCATTGGTATATTTGGAGATCCTATAGAACATACGCTTTCTCCTTTGATTCATAATGAGGCTTTTAAATATCTTGGGCTTGATTACTGTTATGTTCCATTCCATGTAAAGAGAGAAAAATTGAAAGAAGCCGTTGAAGGAATCAGAGCTTTGGATATAAAAGGTGTAAATATAACAGTTCCTCATAAAGAAGAAGTCATTAAGTATCTTGATATAGTTTCTGATGAGGCTAAAGAAATTGGAGCGGTCAATACAATTGTAAACATGGAAGGAGTTTTAAAAGGATACAATACTGACGTCAGAGGTTTTATTTCATCGCTTAAGGAAGAGGGATTTTTCATTAAAGGCAAAAATGTTTTAATCATTGGAGGAGGAGGTGCTGCCAGAGCAGTGGTTTATGGAATTTTAATAGAAGGTGGAAGGGTTTATATTTTTAATAGAACCTCTACTAAAGCTCAAGCAATAAAAGAAAAGTTCAGCAATCTTGGTTTTATTGAAGTTATTGAAAACATTAACAAATTTGTTACTGAAAAGATCAATATTATAGTAAATGCAACATCACTTGGATTAAAAAAAGATGACCCACCACCCTTAAATCCTAATTTATTAACATCAGAGCATACTTATTGTGATCTTGTTTATCCTGAAACTACATTGATGAAAGAGGCAGAAAAAATTGGATGTAAGGTAATTGGAGGATATGGGATGCTTGTGTGGCAGGCTGCATTTGCCTTTGAAATATGGACAGGGATGCAGGCGCCGATTGAGATTATGAAAAAAACTTTAAAAATTAGGTAGATTGACAAAACAGTGGAGGAAGATTTATTTTAAAGAAGTTATCCACAAAATTTCCCGGAGGTAAAAATGGCTGAAGGTATTCTAGAGCTTACTAGCTCTAAATGGGAAACTGAAGTTTTAAATGCTAAAGGTTTAGTAATGGTAGATTTCTGGGCTCCATGGTGTGGTCCGTGTAGAATAATTGCTCCTACAATAGAAGAACTTGCCAAGGAGTATGAAGGGAAAATCAAAGTAGGAAAGCTTAATACAGATGAAAATCCTGATATTGCAACGCGCTATGGCATTATGGGAATTCCAACAATAATGTTTTTTAAAGATGGCCAAAGAGTTGATCAGATTGTTGGTGTTGTTCCGAAATCTATTTTAAAAAGCAAACTGGATACCCTTCTTAGCAGTTAATTTGTGAAAAAGGTTTTAATTTTAATTTTTTTTACTTTTTTTTTAATTCCGCAGATAGGGCAGAGTACAATCAAAAAAGAGGACTCTGCTCCTGACTTTTCCCTTATTACAATAGACGGTAAAATAGTAAATCTTTATCAATTTAATGGTAAAGTTATAATTATCGAATTTTTATCAACAAAATGTTTTGCCTGTGACTATATAATTCCTGATATCAACAGGTTTTATGAGAAATTTAACGGTGAAGCTGTTCAAATAATTGGAGTTTTGTTCAACAATGAAATAAAAAATCCTGAAAAGTTAAGAGAATTTAAAAAAAACAAAGGAATTAAATATCCTGTTTTTATAAGTGATAGCAAAACAAAGAAACTCTACAATATTTTTGGTTTTCCAAACTTTTTTATTCTGAACGATAAAAAAAAGATTGTTCAGATATACAGAGGTATAACGAATGATATGTTTGGATTGCTCAATAAAGAAACTGAAAAGCTTTTGAGGAGTCAACTATCAGAAAATAGGTGTTAAACATGAGCCACCTCTATACTATGACAAGAAGAATGAAATTCAGGACTAAACGAAACACCCTTTCTGCAGAGGGCATGGATAACTCTTATGAGTTTATTAAGGACTGCTATGATAGCTTTCTTGAAACTTCCAAA